>Ga0102944_1000877_pt1 | contig 21553 bp, 17 predicted proteins | sample SalPonD_shore_MG_FD_78172 | JGI IMG/M metagenome (GOLD analysis project Ga0102944, IMG submission 78172) | Salt pond soil microbial communities from South San Francisco under conditions of wetland restoration - Salt Pond MetaG... | ecosystem: Environmental > Aquatic > Marine > Intertidal zone >...
ACCGGCTACCCCACTGATGATGAACTGGTGACCCGAACAATGGTGACTCAATGGCTGGAATTTGTGAATAATCCGGAGAATCATATTAGTCGGATTAAAACCCTAGATGAGTTAGATCAGTTCTACGCTACCTGGTCCACCCAGCTTGAACCGGAACGTGATATCGGTTGTGTGTTGCATTTTGAAGGTGCTGCTGGAATTGATAAGGAATTGGAATTATTGCACATCTACTATGATATTGGTTTGCGATCGATGTCTCTGACCTGGAATGAAGAGAATCATTTTGCTACTGGTGTCAAAGGATCAAAAGATCGAGGATTAACTGAAGCTGGACGTGATCTTCTATCACAGATGCAGGATCTAGGCATAATAATTGATGTCTCCCATCTCAATGACCAGAGTTTTTGGGATGTCATAGATCATGCTTCCTCTCCCGTTATTGCTTCACATAGTAATCTTCGTAATCCTGCAAATACTCCTCGGAACCTCACTGATGATATGGTGACTGCAATCGCTGATACCAATGGTACTATTGGGGTTAATTTCTGCAGTGGTTTTCTATCACATGATCAGGATGCCCATCCGGCCAATCGTGGATGTGCCAAATCCATGATTAAGCGAATAATTGAACTAACTGGTCCATCCCATGTCCATATCGGTTCGGATTTTGATGGCTGTTCGATGCCCGAGTCCATACCCGATATCAGTATTATGCCCACCCTGTTTGAGGAATTATCTGATGACATAACCCAAACGGAACTTGATAGCATAAAACATGGAAATATGATACGAATTATGAGAGAAAATTGGACTCGCTGAATCATGGGGAATCCACTAGTACATCGTTTTTAAATTTCGTTTAGTCGCTACTATACGCAAAAATACATTTTCCTTCACAAAATCAGATCATAATTGCAAACATCGCAGAGCATTATTCGAGGAGTTGTTTAATCCGTGCCTGAATAATCGGCTGTAATTCCGGTTCACTAATCAATCGAAGTACTAACAGCGTCTTTCTATCTTCAATACATTCAACAGCCAATATTTTGTTGGTAAATTCGGTATCTCGCTCTACAACTAGTTGGAGGATCTCATGATTAGTTATTTTTCCTATTGCATCATATCGAATGGTATGATCTGGATCGGTCAAGGCAATCTGCTCCAATTCTCCTTGCTCTTCTTGGTGCAATGTCGCAAAGCGTCGGAGGTGAGGTTTATTCTGATCAATTCCTAACTTCATTATTCTCAGCATCACATCCTTGTGCTTAGAATAAATAGAGGACATCTATCCATAATTATTGTTCTGTGATATATAATCGTATTAGTCTTGGGATTTATGCTGTTCGTTAAGATCAGAATATTAAGATATGCCTACGTGGTAGTATAATTAGTGCGAAAGAGGAACATTGTTGGAATCGTAGCTGTGGGTATTATCATCCTGGTTATCGTTATCTCAGCCCTATTGAGTGGTGCGAAATTACGTGCGAATTCTAAAATATCTTCAAATGATATCCAACAGCTCATGCAGGAACAGGTGGATATCGGCCCTCGTTACCCTGGTTCAAATGGTAGTCTGCAATTCAGGGATTGGGTTCTCGAAAAGGTCAGTTCCCCTTGGCAAATTAAAATTCTGAATTTTACTCTCCATGGTGAGTCTGTCAGAAACTTTCTCATTACCAGTGGTGAAAACTGGCCTACTGTGCTGATCGGTGCCCATTATGATAGCAGGAAAGTAGCAGATAAGGACCCGAACAATAAGACTGCTCCCGTACCTGCAGCTAATGATGGAGCTTCTGGTGTGGCTGGAATTCTCGAGATGCTGGATCATATTCCCGTAGAACTTCGGACCAAGATTGGTTTTGTCCTTTTCGATGCCGAGGATCAGGGTAGTGGTGGGATGTCGGGTTGGAACTGGATTGAAGGATCTAACTATTTTGTTCGAAATCAGATGACATCACAACAGATCAATCAGACCAAAGCCTTTATCCTTTTTGATATGATTGCCAATCCCGATTTGAAACTTGAATATGAGGGATTTAGTGATCATACATTACGAGAATCAATTTGGAATAGGGGTCATCAACTCGGGTATGGTAAAATCTTTGTCAAACAACAGGGCTACTACATTACAGATGATCATAATGCCTTTGTCAGGGCAGGTATCCCCTCTGTAGACATAATCGATCTGAAATACTACCCTTATCATCATACCACCAAGGATGATATGGCTCATGTTTCTGCTGAGAAAGCAGCAATTGTCGTGGATACCACACTATCCTGGTTGATTACCGATTATTTTGGTGGAACTGTCTTGAGCTCGTCACCGACCACCCAATCCTCCAGTTCGGTCACGGACATATCTGCTACCACAACTCAACCTTCGGTGGTTTGGGTACTCCCGGTTATTATCTCAGTTCTAATTGTACGTAAATTAAGGAATTCATCCAGTTAAGTATATCTGATTCAATCTTGTTTTAAAGGAAGAAACTGATAGTTACTTAGCAGATGAGTAATCCACCCCGGTTAAATTCTTTATTCCGAATTCAAACTATGCTTATTTTAGCTCAACAAAATGATCCAATCAGTGGCTATGATTTGGCCAAATTACTTGAGGAGAAGACGGGTAACAAACCCAGTAGTGGGAAAATTTATCCCTTTCTCCACCAATTAGAAGAAAATAATTTCATCGAAGAGGTTGAATTAGATGAAGATAGTGATCGGAGTAAAATTGTCTATAAATTGACTACTCCTGGAGAATCTCTGGTTGACGAATTACTTGATCGTATGGGAAATATCTTAGATGCTAGATTGGAGAGAATGCTGGACGTCTGTGCCAGTTGTGATGTGAAATTATATGAGGCTGAGGAAGAAGGTGTGGATGTTCATGGAAAACCCGTAAAATTCTGCTGTAGTCATTGTAAACACAATTATTACAAACGATACAATTTACATGAAGATTAGAACCGAGTGGCTAGCCGAGTTAATGCCTGTTCCCACAGGTCCAGATGAATTGATTGGGGATCAGTCCACCGTGATTGATCAAAATTACCTATCTCTTCAACCGTTATCTTAACATGATCATCCACCTCTTCAAGAAAAATCGAGATAATCGAGGTATCCATCACATATTCACTATTCCATCTGAATTCAATCAACTCATGCTTTCGCTGCTGCATAATTGTTGCCTGCAAATTAATCTCATATAATGGTAGCTTGATTGTAGCATCAAATCCTCTTGATGTTTTTCGTACCCGATCAGCAAACCACAAGGTCATTTTATACGGTTGGCTGATTAAGTCCCAGAGCTCATCAATTGGTGCGTGAATGCTAATCTCTATTCTGATTTTCTTGTCAGAAACGCGTTCGGATTTCATTGCTATCACGATGGAGTCGCAGGACGATAACCCCTCATATCAAAGGTGACATAACGATAGCCTAGCTCAGCTAGATCCGTGGCAATCTGTGCCATATCTGCATAGTCGATAAATTCATCTAATTCATCCTCACCTATCTCAATCCTAGCAAGTTCACCATGATCACGAACTCGAAGAACCCTGACAGGATAATTAGTCTTCAAGTAATGTTCTGCCTTTGCTACTCGTCTGAGTCCCTCCTTGGTAATTGCTACGCCGGTGACAAATCTAGATGCTAAACAGGCACTTGCCGGTTTATCCCAGGCATTCAGACCTGCATCATTTGCTATCCAACGTACCTCTTGCTTGGTTATATCTGCATCAACTAGTGGATTGATTACTCCTGCCTCTAGCTGTGCTTGATGTCCGGGACGATGTCCACCAAGATCAGTCGCATTAGTACCAGATACTACAATATCATATCCTCTATCTTTTCTAATGTCCTCTAGAAAATCGTGCAATAACTCTTTACAGTAATAACATCGGTTTGACGGATTTGCCGCGTAATCCTCTGAGTAATCCACCTCATCATAATCAATAAATTCCAGAGGAAGTCCGATTTGAGCAGCCTGATCTTTGGCAAAATCATCTTCACCAATAGCGACTGAAGCCCCGGTTTGCATTACGAGTAATGCCTCATCAGCATATTCTCCTGCGAGATAGGCAACAACTGAGGAATCAACACCACCTGAGAACGCAACTATCACCTTCTTTCCTGCCAATAGTTGTCGTACCTGATCCAGCTTCTGATCTAGTATCGAGCGGTTATAAAGCTCAAGTTCCATCTACAATAATTCACTACGTGCTCTTAGATTAATGATATGATTGCAGTTAATCCCAACTTGCCCAGCCTTTATTTTTCTTATCTTTTTCTTCATCTTTAGCATCAGGTGCTTTTGGCGGTGGGCGATTAACCGCCTCATCTTCAACCTCTTTGGATCTTTTAAGGAATTCACTGGGACGAACCCAGTCATCATCAGTAGCATTTTCCTCTGCAGATGGTTCTTTCCATTCTCTTACCTCCTCCGAGATTTTACTACCTGTAGGTGATGGTACACTGTTAGTAGAGTTATGTGATGTTGGTTTGGGTATCGTATCTCGTTTACCCTGTTTAGGCTTTGTCGATGGAGCAGGAATAGAACTGGTGCCTGTCGGTTTATTAGGAGTAGGAATATTTCGCGAATTTTGAGAGGTTTGAGTATTCTTTTTCTGAAGTACTTCAGATGGTTTTACCCAATCTTCTGTTTCAGTATCTGATGTTTCGGTTGATTTAGGTGTTGAACTCGGTTTCGGAATTGAAGATTGTAAACTGGACGTTTTTGGCGGTGCTTTTGGAATATTCTGTTTGGTTGGTTTGGGAATTGTGGATCCAGTTGATGATTGTGCTGATCCGGGTTTGGGAATGCTGGCCACACGTGCTGCTGGTTTTGCGGATACACGATTTTCCGGTATTTTTACCTTCTCGACATCCTGTTTGACCTCTTGTTTTGCTTTTGTTTTATGATTGGGTTGATCTAATTTATCCAACTCCGAAAATAGGTCATCATCATCGGTTCTCCGTTTTCTTGATTTCTTTGGCTTAGCTGAAGTTGGAGTAAGATCAGATAGACTAGTAATTTGATCATCAGCAGCCCATCTTTTATTTTCCAATTCACCTTCAATTGGAATAGGTGACCACTGTGCCTCATCAGAACTAGTAAATGCAGGTGCCCAGTAACCCGCATCTAGTGGCAAGGTAGTCGTATTCAGGGGCATCCTGTCAGGTAGGGCTCGATTTGGAGTGGCTATGTTAGGCTTCTCAGGTTCATCAACTTTGATCTGTGGTTGATTGGATATCTTTCGTTCAGGAATATTTACTTCACGAACCATTTTTGGTGGTTCATGGAACTCCTCTTGTTCTTCTGTTGGGGCTCTCCAATCTTCTTCTGTCGATGTCGGTTCCTCTCCCCAGTTGAATACAATTGAGAATTCATCAGGTTTGATACTCAATAACGCATTTAATTTTGATCCTGCCTCAATTGAAACCTCTTGTCCTTTGAGATCAAAGGCAAATTCCCCTTTATGTTCAAGTGAATCAGCAAGTTTTGCCAGTAATTCGACAGCTTCAGCCACAGTTAGAGAGACATTATTCTTTATGTTCATCGACATTATAATTTAAGAGACGATTAAATAAGAGGTTTTTTACCAATGAATTAAACTTTGAGGATAACTTAGATCAGTTAGTCAAAACGTTTGATTTTTCGTTGAATGATTACCACGACAGTTAATGATAGCACCATCAACAATGGAGTCATAAAATTCAATCTGGGTTGAGTGGAACTGAAAGTGATCTCAGGTTCGGTAATAAGATCACTAAAATCAAGTGTCACATCGACTGGTCGATGATCTGATCCAAGGGCTGCACTGGGCGTATCCCCGGTGGTACTACTACGGATTCTGCTACTGAGGTGTTGATTGACAAATATATAGTCAATACGTGATTGTACAGAGCCAAAGTAGGTATCCGCTGAGGTATCCGTTACTTGTGTTACATCAACAAAGGTATGAATGGTTGAGGCTTTGGGATGTGAATTATTGAGTATCATCTCGATAGGTTCCGTTCCCAGATCATCTCCGACCTGTTGAGTAGTGGGGTCTACATCATCCGGACTGGCTGAGTTCATATCACCCATATAGATTATTGGTACATCACCAAGCTGATCCATATAGTTGATTATTGCCTCCTGCTCCTTCTCTCGGGCATTCCACGCTTCTTGGTCTGCAAACGCAGTTAGATGCGCTCCGATCAAGTTGACGGTTAGATTGGCAATAGTAACCTGAGAATGGAGAAAAGGCAGGGGGATATTCACATCTGTTCCGGTATCATCCTTCAGAGTTGTCAATTTCTGATTGGATTGGATACCCATCCTTGAAATGAAGGTAATCCCATTGAAACTGTCGGCAATATCCTGTTGTGTGTAGGCTTTATATTCAATCTCATCAAAGAAATACTGATTCAGATTATCAACAACCTGATTGAGTAGGGCATTGTTATTATTGTCAAAATCACCAGTCTCAATTAACATCATCATATCGGGATTCTCCTCTAGGATAACATCAAACCAGGCATCCTGTGCTCCGGATTGCAAGATGTTATATGACATCACTTTTGGCTCGGCGGGTAAAAATGGTTCAAATTCCTGATATATCGTATACCTATGCGTGGTTTTAGCAGTATTCCCGGCATTATCAGTTGCGGTTACTTCTACCGTATACTCACCATCATTATACTTAGTAGTATCCCAAGTATGGGAGGTTCCAGTTGCTACCACCTTCCCATCAATCTTGATGGAAACATCAGGCATGCCGAAGAGATCATGGGCGTCTACTTGTAATTCAACAATTCCAGTCAAAAAAGCATTATCATGTGGGAATGCTATCGTAACCTCAGGTGCTTGTGTATCCTCGATTTTGATCTCGATTTGTCCTGCTGTCGCAATAGTCTCATTCTTCAGATAATCCAACATATTGTTAAACATAGTAACATCCTGAAATTGATCATTGTCACGATAATCAAAACTAGACCACATAGTGGTTCCGAAGGTCAAGAGTCGATCCTGTAGATCTCCTACCGATACTTCTTCATATACGGTCAGAGGGATAGCTGATCCTCCAGTTCCATCTGATGTATTATCGAAGATAACCTCGGGATCCTGATCGGTTTCACTTACCTGATAATGATGATCCTCTGCCCTCACAAGGACCTGTCCATTCTCCCCAGGATTGATAGAACTGGGACTGAAATAATTGACTGAGGTCACTTCAGTAAATAATTCTGGGAAACTTGAGGTATTGAAATTATCTGTTTCAATATAGAAATTCCCTGTCTGAGTCAGCGATGTATAGATATTATCATCTTGCACCCGTGTGGTTGCTCCCAGTTGGGTAAATATCGCGTTCAGACTATCATAATTTGGATTTGAATAATCGCCTCGTGATGAGATAATCAAATTCGCCGAATTCTGATCCATCCACGATCCAATTGCAGAAATCTCTTCAGTTGAAAATACCGTAAATGGTGCTGTAATAATCAGGTAATTTGCTACACTCACTGCCTCCTCAAAACTGTTGAATTCAGAGACAAATTTAGCTATATACTGAAGTGAGTTTAATCCACGTATGAGTTCGTTAAGATCACCATCGGCATAATCATTATCGTGGGTATCATCGACAATAACTAAACCATTAGGACCATCCTGAGTGAGATCCAACTGATATGGTGATTGATGTGTCTGTAAATTCAATGTGGAACTAGACTTCTCCGTTCCAGTGCTTGCTTGAATTCCACAGAAGGTGGAAACAAGTAGTAACATTGTTAAACTGAAATAGATGAATTTATGTTTCATCACGATATGCTCTGAGAAAGACGCTCAAAAGTATTTAGCTATTTTAGCTCAAAATCCCTCTCTTTTTTCAGTGAAACCAAAATATTCTCTATTCTCATTCGATATTACTCACTATTAACCAAAGGTGCATCTAAAATCTCTTTTCTTAGAACCTTCTTTCTTTTGAACCAATATCAATCCTCAAGTCGTTAGATCTCATATCCACTTATTCCTCTATCAACCATATCAGTATCCACTTCTCAATGTGGTACTGGATCTATCACTAAAGTTTTCCCCATAAGTTCTGTCCCCATGGGATTGATAGCTTCTATCCAGCTAAGGTATTTATCAGTGGTTCGTTGTGGATATTTTCTATTTTTCAACAGGATATAGACCAATTGTGAGCCAAATCCAGCCGCAAACCGTATTGCATAATCAACTAGTTGATTCTCTCCTCTAGAAAATCGTATATTCTCAAATTCAGGATTCTCTAGATTAACCACTGGGGGTATCTTCCCCAATTCCAATGCTTTGACTGTTGCAACATCCTCAAATGATACTCCCATGGGATGTGCAGTCAATCCCTTCGTATTTGAGATAATGATCTCGTTTAGATGCTCCTCAAACACTGAACTCAATGCTTCTATCTCTGTTTTGGCCGCATTGCCTTTTGGTGGAGTGAAGGTCTCATGACTCATATATAAACAGGATTGGGCTATATCTGCAACTGTCAGTTGGTATTGGGTTGTCATCTTCTTCATAAATGTCTTAAAACATTGTTTTACATGTTCTGGGTTCATTTTAGTTCCATGGTATGCCGAATTCGCAAAATAACTCCCCATGATATCTGCAATAGGATTGACCCCACGTTTTGCAGTCTCACTGTCTGCTTCAATCACAAGACCGACTGCTCCCATACCCAAGATCATTCCTGAACGGTATTTATCAAAGGGTCGGGCTGCTTGTTCAATTTCTAGTTGTGTCGTAGCTGCTCCTGCTGCTAGAAAACCTGTTGCAATCCAGTGAAAGGTCGTCTCATTGGTGGGATCATCAGCAGCAACAACAATAACTCGTTTGCATCTGCCAAGTTTTATCCAATCTGAGGCGATAGCAATTGCTTGGGTTGTCGATGCACAGGCAGAATTTATCCCGGTATTCGGTCCACGAGCATTGATTATCTGAGCAAAATTCCCTGATTGGATAGGGATTGCTTTCAAAAGATACTTTCTATCAAACTGATACTCATCTTCTTCTTCTAGTAATTCCTCAATGATTGAACTCGCACTATCTCCCAAGCGTTGACAGAGTTTTCTGGCAAATTTTCGTTTATCTAATGAGTTTACATGTTGATAGAATTTTGACTGTTCTTCCAAGAAAGTATTTGCAGCAGGGAATGTAGATGCAAAAATTATGCCTGTATCATCTACCATATCATCTGGTAGGCTCAGTCTTCCATCTCTTCTGATCAAAGGTATTCTTGCATCCTTCAAGGCTTCTAAGCCTGCGGCGATAGCGAGCTGTGTGGTAATCTCCCAAGCATCTATTAGTCCTGATCCCACATGATATTCCTCGACTAAGTTAAATTTTCCCGCTTCTCCGGCTAATCTGACAAGATCTGACTCTTGGGTGAGATTTTTAAACATAATCTCACCACCGTTCCTCCGTTTCTGGATGATATTCTGTCGTTGCTGAAATGCAATTTTCTGCTTCCCAACTTGGCTGATAAAATTTTTCCCATTTAATAATTGATCAATATTATCCTGGGCAAATATGTCCTTTTTCGGACCTGGAAGCCCCAATCCCACCCCTGTGATTGTGATAGGGTCTGATGGTTTAATCGAAGTCACAACTTTCGTTCATTTTTGGAGGTTAAATAATTCGTGATTGTATAGATGTTGTCAGAATATTTCCCATATTATATCTTGATGTAACAAAATTATTCATTAATGTGATATCTTGTAATTAGATGATATTTCCTTGGAAATGGTCGTGTATTCGATTATCGTTCGATTGGTTCTGAAAATTATTGATGAAATATTTTTATTATTCTCTAATCTGCTACATCCTTATCCACTTAATGAGGCTAAATTGCAGCAAAAATTACTGGTTTCAGATCCCCGCCATTATTATTTATCCTTGAACGGTTCAAGGTCTCGATTAGAACTGACTTTTCGATAGATATTCCTTTCTATTTCTACAAATATCTCATCAGATCGTTTGGTGAATACAATTTCCAGTCTTCCCAGTGAGTCATACTGCCAGAATCTCATAGGTTTGGTGGTTTTGGGATTGATCGGGATGAGATAATTCGTGCTTTTGGAGAAGGAATCAGACTCTATAACAAGGCTACCTTGGTCAACTTTAACTTCGATTTCGTAGATTTTTCTGTAGCTCTGATAGTGACCTACAAGTTCTTTGAAATGATCTCTGCGTTTGAAAAATGGGACCTTATCGTACGGATTACTTCCCAGAAGTGCATTTAACGCAATCACCATCATTTCACTATCAAACCATCCCACATTATAGAGATGAGTATAGGTCAGATCCAATTCAGGAATGAAGGCAACCTGACCTCCTGATACTCCAGATGCACCTCCATGGATGATGACTTTGTATCCATTGATCTCTCTAATGGATAAACCATAGCCATAGGCAACAGGTGTATCACCGTAGAGTAGATACTGATCTGCCATGATCTGCTTATTATGTGGTTGCCACATCTCCTCAATTGCTTCCTTGGATAGTACGGTTTTTCCATTAAATTCTCCATGGTTGACTTGCATTTGAAGATAATTCGTCAACTCATTAACCGAGGTATTCAATCCACCAGCTCCAGATTGATAGGGTCCCGACAGATGTGGTTTTTCCTCTCTTTCAAATTTATCCTCACTATAGGTTGTAGAATATCCACTGGCATGATTTTCATCTGCCTCAACCACGTCCCTTGAAAATGTCGTCCGCTCCATCTGTAAGGGATTGAAGAGATTTTCCCGCATATACTCCTCATAGTTCATCCCACTGACCTCAGCTACAAGTTTGCTTAGAAGGGTATAGGCATCATTATTGTAGTAGAATTTCTCTCCTGGTGGAAATTTAATCCACGGTTTACTGTCATTGAGATGAAAATAGAAATCATCATCATTACCGATTGGTATAGGGTTGGTCTTGAAAGTCGTCAATTTCTCATTTCTAATCTGTGCGCCATAACTCCCCAAATTTGGTATTCCACTATTATGACAAAGAAGATGTCTGATTCGGATGGGATTGTCAGGAAACTTATCCAAATCAACTGGAAGGTAGTCTGAAATCGGGTCCTCAAGATCAAGTGATCCTTTTTCTCGCAATTGTAACACCGCAACTGCAGTCATTGATTTGGTAATTGATGCCACACCAAACAGGGTATCTGCATTTGCCGGTTGACTTCCTTTCCATGAACGGAAGCCAAATGCTCGTTCGTAGATTGGATTTCCTGCCTCTGTGATTTTTACAACAAATCCTGGGACTTTTCTATCCCGCATCAATTTTACAACCTCACGTTCGTAGATCTGCCGAAACGAGTCAATTCGATCTGAAACAGCTGTCATATCTTATTTCACGGTGCATTATACAAAAGGAATATCTCTTGAATTACGTCAATTGTATGTATTTTATCTATCTCCGATACTTTTGAATCAGTTGAATATAATCCAAAAGCTCCATATTATCGATCATATCTGCAATTGGTTTATTCTCAATTACCTTCTTCAATTCTTTCATGGTCGTGATTAAATTCTCTTTTTCCTTTTCTGCTCGTGCTAGATGAAGAGTAAGTCCTCTTTCTTCGGAGGTAATTAATGCCTGTTCAATAAATGCTAATGCTTTCTCAACCTTATTTTTGGCAGCACTTAATTTAGCCCGAAGAATTAGACTATCGACAATAGAAGGAAAAATCTGATGTTCCTGGGCAATCTCATACAATGTGGTCACATAGTTCTCGATCTCATCCAATACGACTGGCTCTCCATACATTTTGAATTCAATGACCAATAATTCAATAAGATGGTAAAAGGTATCAATCAAAATTTCAAACCTGAAATCATTTGTCGCCACGATCTCCTCAAATATTCGTTCTGCATCTACTTTGTATTTATTCCGTTTCTTATTCTTGAGATAGATCGCCTTACAATATTTCCAGTAGAGTTTGATTACTTTATTCGAAGTACGCTCAGCTAATTCCTCTATTCTATTGAGATATGATTTTGCCGTATTCATATCTCCTTCTTCAATATTGATCTGCATAATCTCTGCCAAGGTTGGTACAAGTAGTTCATTATTGCCTAATTCTTCCTTCAATTCTAGACTTCTCAGATGATATGTCTTGGATTTTTCAAGATCGCCTTGGAGGAAGTATAAATTACCCAATCCCTGAAGTACCACCGAAATATACGATATATTACCTGTTTTCTCTATTTGTGTCAGACTATTCTGATAATATTCCTCAGCTTTGGTAAAATGACCTTTATCACCCAAGATTACTCCAATATTATTGAGTGCAAATGCGATTTTGACATTATCTTCTGTATCTTGAAGAAGTTCTAGACTATTCTCATAAGTTTCCAGTGCAATATCCAGCTGTCCATTTGCCCGATACATATTACCCATGTTCAACATACTTTCAGCTATCAGGATATGATCATCCAGTTCCCGATTCAAATCAAGTCCTTTTTGCAATGCATCAAGTGCATTATCAATATCACCCAGTCCACCGTATATTTTTCCCAACTGAGTATATACTCTCCCCAGTAACTTATCATTATTGAAACAAGATTTCACAGTATTTGCATAGTCGAGTGACTCCTCAAGATGTCCTAAGCGATAGAGCCCGTGGATTTTCCAGTATTTTCCCTCAGTTGAGTCAAGATGTCTCTCTGCAAGATCTAGCAATTCCTTATATGCTCCACTATCATCTAGATCTTGATAGTTTACCACAAAATTCCCACCAATATCTTTTATTAATTCTCACCGGTAATTAAGCTTAATTTGTTGGTCTCGTACTGTAAAGAACTCAACTAACCTTTTATCGCCTTCTTTGCTATAAATTAAGTATCTGAAGTTTTGTCAATTTCTCTGATCTCATCAAAAAAATTACTTTACCGATAAGTAATCAATATTCTTCCTCTCATCCTCAGGTTCAGTAAATTAACATTAATTCTGGATTTATTTAGTTCGGTGGAGAAAGGAAGATATGGTCTAGCTAGTAATGATATCTGTGGAATTTACGCATATCTCACCCGAGGAATTATCAACTTGGTTATCTGATTTGATCAAAATCGATACGACTAATCCTCCTGGTAATGAAATCAAAGTGGTTGATTACATTCGAGATCTGTTAGATAATGAAGGGATAGCTTATCAGATCCTAGCAAAGGACAAGACCCGTGCTAATATTTTCATCCATCTTCCAGGTACTTCAGGTTCCTGTAAACTTCTTCTCAGTGGTCACCTAGATGTCGTTCCTGCTGAGAAGGATAGCTGGCAGGTACCTCCATTTTCAGGTAATACCATTAATGATGAAATCTGGGGGAGAGGTGCACTGGATTGTAAGGGTCTGGTTGTGATGATCCTTGCCGTACTCATTGAGATTCATCGATCTGATATTGTCCTGAGACATGATCTCAATGCTCTTTTCTTGGCAGATGAGGAGGTACAAGGAGAATATGGTGCGAAATATATCACCGATACCTATCCCGAGTTGCTGCAAACAGATTACCTAATAAATGAAGCTGGAGGTATGCTAATCGAACAGAATGGGAAGAAACTTTTTCTGCTAAATAATGCCGAGAAAGGATCCTTTGCGGGAGAGATTTTTGTAAAAGGTAGACCTGGTCACGGTTCTATCCCTAAAACTGCTGATAATTCCCTGAAATACAGTTCGATAATTGTGCAGCGATTACTCAGTCATCAAACAGAAATTACTGCTTCAGAGGAGGTACTTGATCAGATTGAACTAATGGGCGGTGGTAAATTGGGACGGTTTATCTTCTCTCAACCATTTCTTGCCCGGTTCTTCTTGAATCATCCAGTCGGTCCCCTGAAAGAAATTACACCAATTATCGATGCGATGCTTCGACCAACAATAACTCCAACCATGATTTCAGGAAGTGATAAGATCAATGTGATCCCTGGTGCCAGTCGGATTGGGATCGATTGTCGCTTACTTCCCGGTCAGGATTGGCAAACTGTAGAAGATGAGCTGGCAAGAGCTCTACACGGGTTGGACTATACCTTAATACAACTTTTTCCAGAAACGGTATCTGGAACGGCGAGTTCGATTGATCCTGACTTCAATCAAGCAATACAGAAGACTTTGGATGATTTTTATCCTGATACGACGATTGTTCCCTATCTGACAATGGGTGCAACAGATATGCGGTATTTCCGAACATCTTTTGGGATACCGAGTTATGGGATAATGCCACTGATCATAGATGATATTGACGAATTCAGTGAGATGTTTCATGGACGAGACGAGCGTATCCATAAGAATAATCTGGAATTTGGTGCAAAATTTCTCTATCTGTTAATTTCCAATCTTTCAATTATTGAATAAGTGAACTACCCCGCCCTGAAGGACGGGGGGTCTTCTTGTCGTTTTTAGATAAAATTACTGGTGAATTAATTGACTACCGATTTCTGTGGTCTGTTCTGATGGATACTGATTGACCAGTTTTCTCACGATTAATGCTGCGATTAGTAAAAATAGTGAGAAAAATTGCCAGGCAATTTTGGTTGGCATTAATAAGATTAATGCAAAGATAAGATTGGTTCCAATTGCAATCTGTCCAATATTACTGATTGAATTGTAGAGATTGAACATTGTTCCTCCCAGTATTGTAGGTGAATAGTCCATACTAATACGCATTTGAGTGGCCTCGTAACCCCCATTAATTGTTCCAATACCTGCAAAATATACTGCAGTTTGCCAGAACTGCGTCATATCAACTAGAAATATAACCAGGATTATCAAAGCATAGACCAAACTTAATCCCACAAAGGTCTTTTTCACTTCAATCCGATCCCCTAATATTCCGAATACAATCGATCCACTAAACATTCCGAGTGCAAAATAAAACAGTGTTTGTCCCACTTGTAGCGGTGTGTAATTGAGTTGTGTGCTTAGAAAAGTTTCAAGTAGGAAAATAATCGCAATTGCACTACCAGAGAAGATCTGAAAAATCAGTGTCCATTGAACTGAACGATGGCTGAACACCTCCTTGTAGACTCGTGCTGGTACCCGGGTGAAATCTGCAGGAAGTGCTTCCTCTTTGAAGAATAAGACAAGAAGCGTGGCGACTGTACTTAATACACCGGGAATGAGAAATGCCGTTTTCCACTGACCTGCATCAATCAGAGCCCCACCAAAGAGGGTAGCCGCTCCAAATCCCAGTCCTCTAAATCCCCAAGACACACCTTGCATCGATCCACGTCGATCGGGTGGAGTAATATCGACAGCCAATGCGTCAATTGAGGCATCTGCCAATGCGATTCCCATTGATGCGGCAAAACCTGAGAGAAGGAGTAATCCAGAGTATTGGGAATACAACGGAAGGCTTATCCAACCAGTTAATCCTAATAATGCTGCGATGAATACATACGGCTTTCTCCGACCAAACCGACCAATGGTAAAATTATCTGAAATGACTCCGAATAAGAATTTGATATACCATGGAATCAGTAGCACGGATTGGAGGGTTAAGGCGACTTCTTTATCAATTCCAAATGAGCGGAGGTATGCCATGAAGAAAAGAGCAATCCCGTAGGCTATACCCTGAGCTCCATAGAAGAATCCTTGAATAACCAGGTAATAATCACGCCAGGTACTGTAGGTTGAAGCCATACACCTTTTGCATGATTAATTGGCATTTAAACTCTATCTCGATCTTAATCAATGTTAGACTATTGAGATAAAATTCTTATTCATTGAATTATGCTAAAGATTAGATATTGATTATTTGATTACATTGAACGAGAATGGATTAAGGGATCTTAATTTAGAATGGAATAGCTGTGCCTCTGAAATCTAAGGTCATTACAACCGTGACCAAAGTGACTCCCAGTAATGGAACGAGAACGGTACCTAAGATGATATGATTGGTATCATATTCGTACTTGGCATGCATAAAGAATGCACCAATTAATGTTATTTTTGCAATTCCAAAGAGAATTAGAATCACAATCACAATAGCTGCTGCTTTTACAATTCCCCAATTATCCAGGTGGGCGGTTATATACTCAAAAATTGTGAGTATGAATAATGCAATATACACCTGCAAAAATGGTTTGGGTTCGGTCATAGTTTCCGAGGATTTCATTTCTTCTTCACTCATATTTCCACCTCCTTATATCAGATACAGTACTGAGAACAGTACTACCCACACTACATCTACAAAATGCCAGTAGAGACCTACCAGCTCAACGTAATGATGGTTTTCCTCGCTATATGCACCATTCAATGAATTCAGAAGGATGAATCCAAGGAATAACAACCCGACGAAGACATGTGCTCCATGGAATCCGGTCTGTAGGAAAAAGGTTGATGCATACAGGTTTGTCCCTGTTTTTGATAATGCCAGTTCACCTGATGAGATCAAGCTGTTATATTCCACAGCTTGTAAGCTCAGAAACGTGGCACCAAAAATCAGTGTGGCAACAAGGTATTGTTGCATTTTCTTCTTATCTCCATTTTGTATTGACTCGACCGCTTTAGCCATGGTAAAACTGGAAGTAATCAGAACAAAGGTATTAAACGTGATCAGGGGTATGTCAAGTACCTGACCGGGTTCGGGCCAAGTCGGAGAGTTAAACCGGATTGCTAGTGCAGAACCAATCAATCCTCCGAAAAAGAGTACCTCTGTTGCCAGAAATGCCCAAACTTCCCAGTGTCTTCCTTGGCGTATTTCATCCAATTGTGTACCATTCTTCTTTGCCAATATCTCATGGGCAAAAATACCAACCACTGCTATTGCGAAAACAACCATCAGGATCATTGCTACCGTGGGATTCTTCTTGGGTAGGGGACCAAATTGTGTGGGTTTCACAAAAGGTCCAGTACCTACTGCAGCAGCAACTGCCCAGATTGGTAAGGAAATAGTGAACGCTCCCAATGGTGCAGTCCATGAATTATTATGTTCCACATGAAGTGGTTCACCATTCTCTTCCTCATAATACTCTGCAAATGGCCTTGGGAAGGTGTAATCACCAATGTTGAAGAGATTGCTCCGATCCTCAACAGTCTCTCCAGTGAAATATCCAATGAACACAGAGAGGAGGAAGAAGAGGAATCCCGTTCCCATAAAGAATGCACCGACGGTTGCTACCCGCTGTGCAGGCATAAATTTAGCTGGATATTGTGCATATCTTCTTGGCATTCCCATGAAACCCAGATCTGCAAAAGCCCAAAAGGTCAGCAGATTACCAATGGTCCAAAATACGAAATGCAATTTGGCAAATCCATCATGATACATCTTTCCAGTCATATCGGGGAAATAGTAGTAGAGCATACCCCACATACCGACAAGAGATCCTGCCGCAACAATGAAATGGAAATGGGAGAGGACCCAATATGTCCCGTGGAATACAATATCAATAGGGACAATATTCAGGTAGACTCCCATAATTCCCCCGAACATAAACATGATCACAAAGGATAGTGAAAACAGCATCGGTACCTGGTATTCTATCTCGCCTTTGTAAAGTGTGGTAATCCAATTGAACACCTTAATACCACTCGGAATGGCAATTAGGAATGTCATGACCGTGAAATAAATTCTCACAAATGGATTAAGTCCGGTCACATACATATGATGTGCCCAGACACTGAATGCAAAGATGGTAATCATTGACATCGATGCAACCATGGAAAGATAACCGAAAATTTCCTTTCGTGAAAATCTTTTAATCAAATGAGATACAATTCCCATCGCTGGTAAGACCAAAATGTATACCTCAGGATGGCTAAAGAACCAGAAGAGATGTTGGTACATGATCGGTGTCGATACATTTGGATCATAGAAGTTCGTTCCGAAGTAGCGATCAAAGAGAACAAATATTAAAGCAACAGTCAGTACTGGTGTTGCAAGGAATAATAAAAGGGAGTAGAGTAAGATGGACCATACAAAGAGATCCATATCCATCCAACCTACTTCGGGTGATCTGCCTTTCCAAATGGTCATGATGAAGTTAAAACTACCAATGGTGGAAGACATACCGACCAAGATTAATCCCAGCACCCATGCTCCGATACCTGGTTCTGGAAGTTTTACTGTCAATGGAGTATATGCCGTCCATGCAATAGGTGCTTGACTCCACCACATCAGAATGGATCCCATAAGAAGGATGTAAAATGCGGCATTATTCCATTTCGGCCAGTACATGTCATCGTTATCTGAAGCGACCATCCGCGGAACCAGGTAATTACCAAAACCCGCAGCCATTGGGACCACTACCAGGAAAAACATGGCTGAACCATGCATGGTAAAGGCACTGTTATAGTTACGAGTCTGAAAGAATACTGGTCCTTTGCCTGGTGTCCACAATTCAGTTCTCATCAAGAGAGCATAGAATCCGGCAATGGCCGCATTAAGAAATGTTAATCCAAGATACAGGAAACCTATATCCTGCGCATTAGTGGTGGTTAGCATCCGTTTGGGATCCAACCAGAAGGGCCGAGTATGTTCTTCCTCTCGTCCCTCGTTGAATTCGTCAATTTGTGTCTGTGTTCTTATTTCTACCATAATATCACTTCGCTAAAATATATGCTCTCATCTGGGGATGACCAGGTCCACAATATTGATTGCAAACCACAAGATAATTCCCAGGATCAGTAATCACAAAACTGATGGTATTATTTATACCGGGGACTACATCCTTCTTGAATCCAAGTCCGCGAACAAAGAAGGAATGAATCCAATCACCCGATGCCCACAGGATGAGTTTGTATGGTTTTCCCACTTTTAGTGGCAAGGTGGGGTAAGGATCTGTACTATTACCCTTGATTATTCCATCTTTCGTATGGAAAACCCACTGCCAACTCTGGGTACCTTCAACAATAATTTCCGTTGGATTGCCATAATCATCTCTGATATTGGCTGCATTATTATCAATGGAATTAACCAACACAGGATAAGATGCAATCATAAGAATTACAATAATCCCAGTGGCAACAAGTGTCCATGATATTTCCAACTTGCGTGTCGTCGTAGAAGACATATTTTGTGCACCTTCTTCAGATTTCCCACTATACTTATAGAGAAAATAGGACATCATTACCATTACAACTACTGCAACAATAATTGAGAGAATAGTCACTATAAGGAATAGCTGGTTGAAATCATGCGTGAAATTGCTTCCAGCGTGTACTCTGGAAATTCCAAGCAACCCTAATAGGGTCAAGAAAGGCACAAGTAGTGTGTTTCTTTTATTCATATTATTCAACCTCAAGATGACCGTCAACTCTTTCATGAACATTCGTACGATCACGAAGATTGTAATCAGACAGATTATTCCAATCCATCTGAAAATCCACATCATTTTCATGTTCAAACTCTATTGTAAAAAGGACAACGAGCAGAAACAGAAATGAAATTAGAAGTAGATTTCGGGTCACCAAAGTCATAGCTATGGCAGTATTAGTGTAAGTATATATGTATCTTGTGTATAATGTTATAGTTGCGGTCTGTCTGTCCATTATATGGATATAGTAATAGTGTATAATTAATATATTTAGTATGTTTTTAAAAGTTATAGTAGAGTTCTAATTATAATATTTATAGTAATTACCTGTTATTTCTATACAGTCAGGAGAACGGATTTACTTAAGTTTCCCCGAGTTGAAACCTTAGCAGAATGTTTGCAAGGCAAAATAGAATTCGTTGAGTATCCGCTATGTTGTAGCTTTTATGATAACCTGATTAATATTAATTCAATGGCAACAAGATATTCTCTCTCTCTGTATACTTTCAGACGGGACCTCCGCTTGGAAGATAATACGGCATTAATCTCTGCGCTAGAACAATCTGACCAGGTAATTCCTCTGTTCATTTTTGACCCCGTACTTCTTCCTCCTAAAAATTCCAATCGTAATGCACTCCAATTTATGATCGAATCCCTGAAAGAGCTGACCACTATATTGGAAAGAAATAATGCTAAATTATACTTGGCACACGGGTATCCGCACAAGGTGATACAACAGATAACCGATGCCTTGTCGATTGATGCTATATTTGCCAATAAAGACTATTCGCCCTATTCAAGAACAAGAAAGAAGAAGCTAGAAACTGTTGCTAATACCCATAATATAGATTATCTAGAATATTCCGATTATGTCCTGGTCAATCCTGAATCCATATATACCAACACTGGGGGGCGATACAGTGTATTCACATACTTCTTCAAAAAGGCAATCAACACTGAGCAGATCAAATCACCTCAGTCCAATACCCACCAAAACTATTTCACCGATGACCAGATATCTGCTAATGCTGCATATCTAGATCAATTCTCTCCTAAACCAAATCCTGAGCTCTTTATTCATGGAGGGAGAACGAACGGTCTGGATATACTAAAGCAGATCCCAAATCTGTCTGATTACCAATCCAATCGAGATTATCCTGCAGAGGATGCCACCAGTCACCTTTCTGCCCACCATAAATTTGGTACGATTTCAATTCGAGAAAGTTATCAGAACATCCTAGAAAAATTAGGCAAGGATCACGAGCTGATCCGACAGCTATTCTGGCGGGATTTCTACATCTATCTCGCTGTTCATTATAACCACGTCTTCCATCGTTCATTTCAGAAAAAATATGACAAAATCAATTGGAGTGACAATAAAGAGGCATTTCAACGTTGGTGTGAAGGAAGGACTGGTTTTCCGATAGTGGATGCGGGGATGCGGCAGTTAAATCAAACTGGTTACATGCATAACCGGGTTAGAATGATTGTAGCCTCATTTTTAGTAAAAGATCTTCATCTCAATTGGCAGTGGGGCGAACAGTATTTTGCAGAGAAACTCGTTGATTACGATATTATGGTCAATAATGGGAACTGGCAATGGGCAGCATCTACAGGAGCTGATGCCCAACCGTATTTTAGAATATTCAATCCCTGGTCTCAGCAGGAAAAATATGACAAGCAAGCCAAATACATCAAAGAATATATACCTGAACTCGCCGATATGCCTGCCAAAGGGATTCATCGTCTCCACACCCAACGACCACTAGGACTTGAAGATTATCCCACTCCTATTGTAAACCATAAAGAAGAGGCAAAGAAGGCTAAAGCAATATTCAAATCTGTGGTTTGAAACTTTTGAAAATCCATATCATTATTATAACTTGATACGGGAATCAGGCTATGGGGAAAATTGCCATCGCATTACTTCACGGTTATAATTCTACCAAATGGTATATGAAAGGAATTCAACGGGAATTGGAAAACTGGGGCAAAGTAAATCAGGTACTTAATCTCTCATTATATGATGCTGGTTGGGGAATGCTACCCGGAAATTATCATATGTCCACCCCGATAGTTCATCTAGATAACGATCAGGTACGAATTGATGGAAGCTTAGTTGAATTCGTGCTCCATCAGTTGAAAGAGGAACTAGATCCTGATACCTCAGCCATTATCTTCTTGGGTCATTCCATGGGAGGGCTGGTATGGCGTGCTATGTTAAAAGCGCATATAATGGTAAATCCCAAGACCTGGTTAGGTCCCTCATCTCCTGAAGTAAAAGCT
>Ga0102944_1000879_pt1 | contig 21536 bp, 30 predicted proteins | sample SalPonD_shore_MG_FD_78172 | JGI IMG/M metagenome (GOLD analysis project Ga0102944, IMG submission 78172) | Salt pond soil microbial communities from South San Francisco under conditions of wetland restoration - Salt Pond MetaG... | ecosystem: Environmental > Aquatic > Marine > Intertidal zone >...
CGAGCTCGCCGTCGTGCGCGAGGAGGGCGCGGTCTCGGTGCTCGTCGACGGCCGGCCGGGTCGGACGCTGGCGGGCCGGACGGAGGTCTCGCTCGCCTGGGGCGCGCCCTACGAGGTCGTCGTCCCCCCGGAACCGGGGCCGACGACCGACGCCGACCCGTAGGTCGGCCACCGACGAGCCCATCGCCCGCCTCGAGAACATTTGGAAACACTCTAATGCCAGTCGAACGGAGGACCGCCTATGGTCGAACCGGCCCTGTTCGGACCACTCGACGTGTTCCTCGCGCCCGTCATCGAGTACGTGGTCCTCGGGCTGGTCGTCGTCAACCTGCTGACCCGGCTCCAGGCCCACCGGCTGCACGTCCGGCAGGCCGCATCGGGGGCCGAGACGCTCACGCGCTATCCCCTCCACGAGGCGTCGAACGCGGTGCTCGTCCTCGCGACGCTCTACTTCCTGACCATCCAGCCCCACCCCGGCATGGTGCTCTCCGTCATCGTCATCGGGATGCTCATCGCCGACTTCTTCGAGTTCGAGGGGCGCCAGCTCGAGCTCCGGCAGAACTGGTCGCTGGACCAGCCCAAGGGCGCGATGTTCGTCTCCGTGCTGGCCCTGCTCTACGCCTCGTACATCAGCCTGTTCTGGGTCGTGAAGCCCCTCTGGAACCTGGTCGTCTGAGGAGCCCGGACCCGGCGGGCGACGGGAAGACGGTGGGTCGATTCGATGCCGACCGCGAGGCTATGGGGACCCCGAACGTGAACCACAGAGCGTCGCTCCCGGCTCGGTGGCCGACGTCGCCGGAATTCGATGGCCGACGTCGCCGGAACTCGGTGGCCGGTGGCGCCTCGACTCGGTGGCCGACGTCGCCGCAACTCGGTGGCCGGTGGCGCCGCAACTCGATGGCCGGTGGCGACCGGTCGACCCACGAACGGGACGGGCGAGCCTCGATGACCAGCTGGAGGCGGTGTGCGAGGCGGTCCACGCCGAGTCCACCCGCCCGGACGATACCGGACGGTCACCGTCCCCGTCTATCGCCGAGATTCGGCCGCCCGCCGTCGCCTCAGCGCGACTCGTCGGTCCCCGCCCGGGCAGCGCGGACCTGGTTCAGCGCCGGAACGAGCACCCAGAAGGTGAGCGCGCCGAGGATCATGATCCAGAACAGGGCCTCACGCGCGAACAGCGCGATCTGGCCGTAGACGTCGACGTTCGTCGGCGGTGCGCCGATGAGCTGGGCCTGCTCGAAGCCGGGGGTCGTGAACCACCCGGAGAGCGTCACCCAGGCGAGGCCCGCCACCGCCGCCACGCCGAGCCCCTTCACGAACTCGTCAGCCATCGTCGGTGGGTTCGTCAGACTCGTCTTTAGCCTTTCCCATTCCGGGGGCGCGGAATCGCGCCCCGTAGGCGAACACCGCGGCCCCGGCGGCGATGAAGCCGAGGCCGAGGAGGGCGACGGGGCCGTTCACCGCCGAGGGAGCGGCCCGGCCGGCTTTCGTCGCGGCGTCGAGGACCAGGAAGCCGGCGACGACGCTCCCGGCGGCGATGAGCGTCGAGAACACCACGACCGTCTTGTAGAGCCGGAGCGGGACGACGACGTCCCGGTCCCCCGCGTCGGGCACGGCCCTACTTCGGCGGCCGGAGCCGATAGTACCGCCGGTTGAGGTCGTACATGTAGCCCTCGCGCATCGTCCGGAGCGCCGCGTAGGCGATGGCCGCCCCCACGAGCGGGACGATGTGGGTCAGGTCGAACAGCAGGTTGTGCTCGATCGGGACCAGGTTCTTGATGGAGTACACCGTGATGGTGAAGGCGTACAGCAGCCCCCCGACGCCGGCGGCGGCCCAGAACGGCTCCTCGACCGGCCGGCGGGCCATCCCCTTGTTGAGGAACGGGAGCATGGCGATGACGCCGACCACGATGACGTTCATCACGATGCCGAACGTGCGGTCGCTCATCAGCTTCTGCCCGCCGAGGATGGCGAGGTTCGGGTTGAACGGGCCGAGCTTCAACAGCCCGAACGACCAGTACAGGTACCAGTCTGGCAGGATGATGGCGGGCGTCCGGCTCGGGTTCGCCGGGGCCGCGATGTGGGGCGGCAGGGCCGCCGAGAGCAGCAGGATGAGCCCCACGAAGAAGCTCACGATGGTGAGGTTCCGCACCGTCTCGTGGGGCCACGTCGGGAAGCCGAGGACGTCGCGGTCGAGGTAGGTCGACGCCCGGCGGAGGTCCTCGTCCTCGCGTCGTGACCGCTCGAAGTACTCGTAGGTCAGCCGCTCGAGCCCGGCCGAGCGCCGCTTGCGCTCGAGCCAGGTCGGCGTCTCGTCGTCCGGCGGGACGAGCCCCGAGCCGTCCGCCCGGAGCGGCGGGCGACGGCGGGTCGGCTCGTCCGGGCTGGCCTGGGTCGGGGGTGCGTCGTCGGTCATATCAGTGTGGCTCCGCGATGCCCTGAATCCAGACGATGCCGATGTGGATCGCGATGAGCGTGGTCACGATGAACGGCAGCAGGAACACGTGGATGATGTACATCCGCTGGAGGGTCGGCTGCCCCAGCGAGAAGCCGCCCCAGATGAGCTGGGCGGCCCACTGGCCGATGAGCGGGACGCTGAGCGCCATCTCGACGCCGATCTGGCCGGCCCAGAAGGCCAGCTGGTCCCACGGCAGGAGGTAGCCGGAGTACCCGAACAGCAGCGTCATGCTCAGCAGCACGATGCCGATGATCCAGTTGAGCTCGCGGGGCTCCTTGTAGGCGCCCGTGAAGTAGACGCGTATCATGTGGAGGAAGACGGCCGCCTCCATCACCTGGGCCGACCACCGGTGGATGGACCGTAGCATGAACCCGAAGTTCAGGTTCGTCATGATGAACGTGATCTGGTTGTACGCCGCGGACGGGTTGCCGGCCGTGGCGGGCGCGTAGTAGAAGCCGAGCAGGGCGCCCGAGATGGCCGCCACGATGTAGGCGATGAGCGAGAACGAGCCGAGGGAGTAGAGCGGGTACCAGTACCAGAACTTGTTGTCGAGGTCGTACTGCTCGGTGTGGCTCCGCGGCATCTGCATGTTGATGCGGTAGTAGAGCCCCTCCAGCAGCTCGACGTAGTCCACGATGCGCAGCCGGCGGTCGAGCCACGCCAGGCTCGAGAGGTAGATCGATTCGACGGGCGTCAGGTCCTTCTCTTCGATCCACTGTCGGTGGTCGAATTCGTCGGTGGGTTCGAGGCTCATGGGTGGCTCCTCAGGCGGGCCGCGGGAGGGCGACGAAGGTCTGTTTCACCAGGTTGTAGGGGTTGTACACCGACTGGTGGCACGGACAGTAGATGTCGTTCTCGGCGTCGAACCGCTCGCTCTGCGCGAGGGCCTTGAACCCGGGCACGCAGCAGAAGTGGGTGCACTTGTCGAGCCAGGCGATGAAGTTCTGGGACGAGGCCGCCTTGAGGAACGACGGGCTGTCGCAATCGACCTTCCCCCACCGGGCCGGCGGGATGCGCAGGACCTGGACGGGCATCGTCTCCTTCTCGCCCTGCGAGCGCCAGGTCCCCATGGCCGGCTTGCCGAGCCCCGACTGCCCGATCCCGTCGCCCCAGGTCGTGTAGTCCGAGAAGTCGGCGACGTTGATCTTCTGGCCCGCCTGGACCTGCTCCTGCTGCCAGGAGTACGGGGGGGCGTCGGAGTACCGGAAGTAGTTGTCCTGCTGGGCGTCGGGCTGGAGGCCGCCGTAGGTCTGGACGCCGCAGTACTGGAACCAGTCGACGCTGTACTCGACGTCCCCGACCTGCATCGTGGCGGTCTGCACCTGCTTGCCGCTCACGGTGGTCGTCTTCCACTTCGGGAAGACCCCCTTGATGTAGCCCTGGGCGTCGATCTCGATGGGGATCATCGGCATGGCGCGGGGGGCGGGGCCGTCGATGTGCTCGACCCCGATGTACTGGGTGGACCCCCCGCCCGAACCGGACGGGTTGGTCGTCGCGTTGATCATCGCCCCGGCCGTGGTCCCCACCCCGGCGAGGGCGGCGCTCCCGACCACCCCCTTCACGAACCGCCGTCGACCCGAGTTCCCCGGGTACTTGTCGTCGTCGTTGGCCATGTTATCGCTTGTAGTACGGGTAGACCGCGCGTTTGAACGACTCGAACGCGCTCGGGCGGGCCGCCGTCCCGTCGACGTCGGCCTCCCGGGTGTAGACGTCCTCCCACTTGCGCCGGCGCTTCTTGACGATCATCACGTCGGGAAGGAACTCCTTGCGGTAGAGCAGCAGGACGAACGAGAGGTCGATGAAGGTGAAGGCCAGGAGCCCGCCGAGGAACATGTTGCCGTACTCGTTGTAGCCCCAGCCGGACAGCAGGCCGTAGGTGAAGAGGCCGATGGCCGCCACCTCGATGACCGTCAGGAGGACGATGGCGATCGCCGCCGCCGTGCTCTCTCGCGCCGGTTCGTACCGGAAGACGTCGCCGTAGTTTGAGCCGGATGATGCCATGTCAGGTCACCGTTTGGGGAAGCCCGTGTTGGGGCTCTCGCCGTACTTCAGCACGAAGAACGTGAAGGTCAGCGCGATCATCATCGCCAGCAGCGTCGCCAGTCCCACGTAGTGGGCCTGGAACGGCACCCCGAGCTCCTCCGGGTTGACCGTGGCGGGGGCCCCGCCAGCGGCGCCGCCGGCCCCCGGCAGGCTCGCCCCCTTCTTGACCTGGATGTCGCCGACCATCCCGAGGCTCTTGTGCGGGACGCACCAGAAGTGGTACTTGCCCTCGACCGTGAAGGTGAACGACGTCGAGTAACCAGCGTCCTCGATGTTCTCGTTGCCCTGCCAGTTCGCCCCGTCGGGCTGGCTGTCCACGTGGATGTTGTGGCCGCCCGTCTTCCAGACGAACTTCACCGTCGTCCCGGGGGGGATGACCAAGGGGCTCTTCGTCCCCGGGTCGAACTCGTAGTCGACCAGGTCGACGGTGACGGTGCCACCGCCGCCTGCCCCAGTGCCGGTCCCGGTCGCGTTGCCGCTCGGCGTCCCGGTCGCCGTGGCGTTCCCGGTCGCCGGTCCCGTCGGCGTGGGAGTCGCGGTCTCCTGGGCGACGGCCGCCCCGGAGCCGACGGCGGTGGCGGCCGCGGCGCCGGTGGCGCCGAGCAGAAACTCCCGCCGTCTCATGTAGCGATGGCTGAGAAGGGGAGTCGCTTAAACCCACCGAAACGTCCGACCCCTCACCCCACGCCCGGTCGGGAATCCGCCCGAAGCCGGGTCGTCCGCCGACCCCCACGGGGCGGTCGCTCGCGAGCCATCGACCCCCGGTCGCCACCTCCGGGGCCGGGGTCGACGAAGCGGCCGGCCGTCAGGTGGTGGGACCCGCGGACCAGCCCCCCACGGGGGCCCGTCGAGCCCCGAACCGAGCGGCCACCGCCTCCCAACGACATCCGAACAGCAGTACCCTAGTCGGACCGCAGTGACCGACTAGACGCCGGTCGACCGGTCCGCGTTCCGGGCGCGGCGTAGACGGACGGCTGCCGCAGTTCAGCGCCACCACCCGACCGTCGCGCGCCCCGACACCTGGTCGCCTCGTCGACGGCCGCTCGCCGCCGGCGGCGGTCGCGACGCCGAGCGCCTCCCGGCTAGCGTGAGCTTACGTCGCCCATAACTAACGGCCAGCGGCGGGTAGTCGGCGTCGCTGGATGTTACGTCGGCGTTACCTCGTCGGACTCGGCGCATCGCTCGGCCTCGCGGGCTGTATCGGGCGCGCCGAACCCGGCGGCGCGGTCGGGACGTCGTCGCCGACTACTTCGACCTCGCCTTCGCCGGCGGGGGGATGACGAACGTCTCGCTGACGAACCCGCTCACCGTCGCCTCAGTGGACGCCGAGGAGTCCATCGAAAACGCGCTTCGCCTCATCGACCTCGCGGCGAGCCACCGACAGCTGCTCGTCCTGATGTTCCACACCATCGCTCCCGACGACCTGCGGCGGCTGCTCGACCGCATCCACGCCCACCGCGACCGCCTGGACGTCGTGAACGCCACGCAGCTCCGGGACGAGGTGGAACGGCTCCAGGCCGGGTGAACGGGTCGGCCGGCCGGGAGGCCGCGCGTCGGCCGGTCCGGGTGAGCGAACCGGTCGGTCAGGAACCCCCGTCCTCGGCCGACCGACCCGACGCCTCGACCCCGGACGCATTGTCGGTCGGGGCCTCCCCCATCGGCGGCAGGAACGCCGGTCGCTCGTCACGACCGACGCCCGCGGCGAGCAGCCGGTCGCGATACGCGGCGGACCGGAACCGGTCCGAGAGCCGGGCGTTCGCCACCAGGACGCCCAGGACGAGCCCGACGACGACGAAGCCGAGACCGATGACGGCCGTCAGGGCGCCCGCGCCGGGGCCGAGGGACACGACCAGCGGCGAGACCAGCAGGACGAGGCCGGCGAGCGCCTGCACCATCGCGACGGCGAGCAGGAGCCGGTGGCCGAGCTCGCTCGAGCCGGGCCCGATATCGTCGGGGTCGGGCAGGCTCGCGTTCGCTGGGGGCGTGGCCACCTCGAACGAGTCCATCGAGCACAGGGCGACGACCGGTTCGATCTGCCGGCAGACGCCGTCGTCGCCCGCGACCGTCCCGTCGGGGTCGACCGTGGCGTACTCGGCGTCGTCGTAGACGAGCAGGCGCGTCCCGTCTCCGACGGCGTGGCGCTCGACGACGGCGAACAGCTGCCCGGCCGCGACGCGCCACCGGAGCTCGTCCTCGACGCGGTCGAGGAGCGCCTCGCCGGTGATCCAGGTGTCGGGGTCGAAGGCCGCCTCCCACTCGGCGAGCGACATGCGGGCCATGTCAGCCGGCCGGAAGTCGTCGAAGTCGTACCTGGCCTCGACCGCGGCTCGAAGGGTCTCGGGGTCGGTCGCCGGCTCGGAATCGTCGGCCGACCCAGCGTCGGCAGCGGCCGCCGAACCGCCGCCATCACCGGACGCCACCCCCGCCTCCACGGGCGATTCGGCGGGGGCGTCGTCCGCCGCGGTTCCCGGCTCGTCGGGCTCCCGCTCGACCATCACGCAGCCTTGCCAGTCGACGGGTAAACCCGTTCCGACCCGCGTTTCGGTCGGTTTACGGGGGGACCCGCCCAAGCGCGGCCCATGCCGACGGCCGCCGCGTTCGCGACCGCGACCCTGGTCGCCGCGGTCGTCTCGGCGAGCCTCCCGTGCTACCTCTACGGCGCCTGGCTCGTCCTCCGCGTGCCGTACGTCACGTGGCGCGTGCTCGTCCGCCACCTCTCGTTCATCGCCGTCGGGCTGGTCCTGACGACGGTCCCGGTCCTCGCCTGGATGGTCCCCCGGCTGCTGGGCCACCTCGACGGCCTGCTCGCCGTCCACGCCTTCATCGGCCTCCAGGGTTACGCCCTGCTCGTCTTCGCCCTGACGGGCATCGTCCACATCTTCCAGGTCAAGCGCGAGCACGACCTCTACCACGAGCCCGACCCGGACGTCGAGCTGTCGACGCTCCACGAGGACATGGACGCCTGGCGGTTCCGGCTCCGGGTGGGCGTCTTCGGCTACCTCGGCTGCTGGCTCCTGGCCTGGCTGCTAGGGCTGGCCCGGTACGTGGTCGTCTACCACCCGCTGGCCCATCTCGGCGGCTGACTTACCGCTCGATTCCCGCGCGCGAGACCGGTCGGGTTTTAAGCCGGCCTGCCCAACGTGGGCCAACAACCATGCAGATGCCGCGTCGGTTCAATACGTACTGTCCGACCTGCAACACCCACACGGAGCACGAGGTGGAGAAGGTCCGGACCGGCCGACAGACCGGGATGAAGTGGATCGACCGCCAGCGCCGGCGGAACTCCGGCATCGGGAACGACGGCAAGTTCTCGAAGGTCCCCGCCGGGGACAAGCCGACCAAGCGGACGAACCTGACCTACCGCTGCAGCGAGTGCGGCAAGGCCCACCTCCGCAAGGGCTGGCGGGCCGGCCGGCTGGAGTTCCAGGAGTGACCATGGTCGGCGCGTTCCTCCAGGTGAGCTGTCCCGAGTGCGAGCACGAGCAGGTCCTCTTCGAGCGGGCGGCGACCGAGGTCGTCTGCGCGAGCTGCGGGGCCACGCTGGCCCGGCCGACCGGCGGGAAGGCCGCGCTCGAGGCGACGGTCCTCGGGACCGTCGACCGGGCATGAAGTTCAGCGGCTGGCCCGAGCGGGGCGAGCTCGTCGTCTGTCACGTGGACGAGATCGAGAGCTTCGGCGTCTTCTGCGACCTCGAGCAGTACGAGGACCGGCGCGGGCTCATCCACATCAGCGAGGTCGCCTCCGGCTGGATCAAGAACATCCGCGACCACGTCAGAGAGGGCCAGACGGTCGTCTGCAAGGTCCTGGACGTCGACGAGTCGAGCCAGCAGATCGACCTCTCGCTCAAGGACGTCAACGACCACCAGCGCTCCGAGACCATCCAGGGGTGGAAGAACGAGCAGAAGGCCGACAACTGGCTGGCCATCTCCCTGGGCGAGGACGCCGATGACGCGGTCTACGAGCACGTCGTGAGCGAGCTGCTCGCCGACTTCGAGACCCTCTACGACGGCTTCGAGGCGGCGGCCATCCACGGCGAGGAGGCGCTGGCCGACCTCGACCTCGACGGCGAGGTCGTCGAGGCCATCGTCGAGACCGCCCGGAACAACGTCTCGGTCCCCTACGTCACCGTGACGGGCTACGTCGACCTGACCTGCGCCGACCCCACCGGCGTCGACGCCATCCGCGAGGCCCTCAAGGCGGCGGGCGGCAACGGCGAGGTCCCGGAGGAGGTCGAGCTCGAGGTGACCTACGTGGGCGCGCCCGAGTACCGCATCCGGGTCCGGGCGCCCGACTACAAGCTCGCCGAGCGCTCGCTCGAGGCCAGCGCCGACCGGGCCATCGAGGCCCTCGAAGCCGCCGGCGGCGAGGCGACCTTCCACCGCAAGCGGCGCGCCGAGGACGAGGCGTAGCCCGGCGGCCCGACCGTGAAGTCGGACATCCGGGTCTGCGCCGACTGGCGGACGAACCACGACCGGCCGGTCTACACCCTCGGCGAGCGGTGCCCCGCCTGCGGGGCCCCCGCCGTCAACAGCGCCCCGGCCCCCTTCGACCCGACCGACCGGTACGGGGCCTACCGACGCGCTCTTAAGCGCCGGGACCGGGCGTAGCGCCATGCAGGCGATCGAGATCGAGACGGTCGCCTCGCCGACGCTGACCGACCCCGTCCTCATCGAGGGGCTGCCGGGCGTGGGCCACGTCGGCAAGCTCGCCGCCGAGTACCTCGTGGAGCAGCTCGACGGCGAGCTGGTCCGCCGGGTCTACTCGGAGTACTTTCCGCCCCAGCTCACCGTGGACGACGAAGGGGTCGGCGAGCTGGCGGCCGCGGCCTTCTACGCGGTCGGCGTCGGCGACCGCGACGCCCTGGTCCTCGTCGGCGACCACCAGGCGCAGGAGGTCGTGGGCCACTACCGGCTGAGCGAGGCCTTCCTCGACGTGGCCGAGGACCTGGGCGTGACGGAGGTCGTCACCCTCGGCGGCGTGCCGACGGGGGAGCTCGTCGAGGACTACACGGTCATCGGGGCGGTCAACGACCCGTCGGTCCGCCCGCGGTACGAGGCCGCCGGCGTCGAGTTCCGGCCCGGGGAACCGGCCGGCGGCGTCATCGGCCCGACCGGGCTGCTGCTCGGCCTCGCCGCCCGGCGCGACCTCGAGGCGGCCTGCCTCCTCGGCGAGACGAGCGGCTACGTCGTCGACCCCAAGAGCGCCCAGGCGGTGCTCGAGGTGCTCCAGGCCGCGCTGGGCTTCGAGCTCGACTTCGCCGCGCTCCAGGAACGGGCCCAGGAGATGGAGTCGATGGTCCGTCAGTTCCAGTCGATGTCGGCCGTCGAGACGCCGGCGCCCGGTGACGAGGACCTCCGCTACTTCGACTGACCGCCGTGACATCGACGGTGGCGGGTCGGTTCCACCCCGCCGAGCCGTTACCGTCGTCGGCGAGCCGTCAGGTTGATACGCCGACCGGCCATTGTCGCCACCGTGTTTGCCGTCGTCTCGACCGGCGTCACCGACGTGGTCGCCTGGGTCGTCGTCGGCTTCTTGCTCGCGGCCTGGGCGTTCGAGCGGCGAGCGCCCGACCGCGCGCGGGCGCTGGCGGCGGCGGGGCTGGTCGGCTTCGCGCTCTTCTGGCTCCTGCTCGTCCCGCGGTTCGCCCTCGTCATGCGCAGCCCCATCGAGACCGTCCTGAGCGCCCTGGCCGTCCCCGCCTCGCTCTACGCCGCCTCCCTGCTCTGGCACGGCCGGGAGCGGCTGCTCACCCTCACCCGGGCCGTCGCCATCATGGGGCTCATCTACCTGCCGTTCACGACGCTGCACGGCCTCGACCGGGTGGCCATCGAGGCCGTCGCCGAGCAGACCCGGTGGGTCATCACCGCGCTCGGCTTCCACGTCACGCTCGTCCCCGGCCCGGTCCACGGCTACCGGAGCGCCCTCCTCTTCGAGCGGAACGGGCACCAGTACGTCACCCACATCGTGCTCGCCTGCACCGGGCTGGGCTCGATGACCATCTTCGCCGGCCTCATCGCCGCGCTCGACGCGCCGGTCCGCCGCAAGCTCGCGGCGCTGGCGGTCTCGGTCGGCGTCATCTACGTGCTGAACATCGCCCGCAACGTCTTCATCGCGGTCGCCTTCGGGGAGCAGTGGTTCCAGGTGCTGGTCGGGCCCGTGATGACGGTCACCGGCTACTCCAAACCCGGCCTCGTCTCGTACTTCATCGCCGACCGGGTCCTCAGCCAGAGCCTCTCGGTGGTCGCCCTCGTGGCCATCACCTGGCTGGTCGTCCAGCTCGTACCGGAGCTCCTGGCACTGGTCGAGGAGGCGCTCTTCGTGGTCACCCGGACCGAGTACGACCTCCACGCGGCCTTCGCCGTCGATGGCGACGGGCCCTGAGCCCTTCGGGCTGGTCGCCGACCGGGCGGCCTACCTCCCCGAGGCCGACGCGCTCGTCCTCGCCGACCTCCACCTCGGACGGGCGGCGACCGCCCCGGTCCACGCGCCGCTGAACGAGGGACCGGCCATCCTCGACCGGCTGGGCCGACAGCTCGACGGGTTCGACCCGGCGACGGTCGTCCTCGCCGGCGACGTCCTCCACGCGGCCGACCAGGTCCCTCGGGAGGCCCGCGAGACGTTCGTCGCGCTCCGGTCGGCCGTCGAGGACCACGGAGCCACGCTCCGGGTCGTCGCGGGCAACCACGACCGGGAGCTCGCGGCCATCGACGACGCCTCGCCGGTCGACGCCGTCGAGCTGGCCGACGGGACCGTGGTGTGCCACGGCCACGAGCCCCCGGCATCGACCGGCCGCCGGTACGTCGTGGGCCACGACCACCCCGCCATCGTCATCGAGGGGCGTCGCCGGCCGTGCGCCCTCTACGGCCCCGCCGCCTACGACGGGGCCGACGTCCTCGCGCTCCCCGCCTACAACCCGGGGGTCCCCGGCACGCCCGTCAATCGCCTGGCGGACGGCGACGCGCTCTCGCCGCTCCTCGAGGCGCTCTCACGGTTCCACCCGGTCGTCTGGGACCCCGACGCCGCGGCCCCATTGGTGTTCCCCGCGCTGGCGGCCCTCCAGCCGTACCTGTGACGGATCAGGCCCGCGTCGGATCGACGGCCGAGACGGTGGCGAGCAGCTCGTCGTGGACGTGGCCGTTCGAGGCGACCAGCCCCGTCGCTCCGAGCCGCCAGGGCTCGCCGGCGAGGTCGGTCACCGTCCCCCCGGCCCGCCGAACCAGGAGCACGCCGGCGAGCGAGTCCCACGGCGTGACGACGACGGTCGAGACCAATCCCTCTAGGCCGCCGTCGGCCACGGCGGCGAGCTCGGCCTGGATGGCGCCGAGCCGGCGGAGGTCGCCGAACCGGTCGGCGATGCCCGCGACGGTGGCGACGAACTCGGCCCGCCGGTCCGGCGGCCACCACGACGAGGCGGCGACCGTCCCCCGTTCGGGGTCCCGACGGTCGCTCACGGCGATGGAATCGCCGTTCCGTCGCGCCCCGCTCGGTCCGGCGTGGTAGGTGTCGCCCACCGCCGGGAGGGCCGTCGCGGCCGCCACCGGCTCGCCGTCGACCACGGCAGCCACGCTGGTCGCCCAGGTCGGCAGCCCCCGGACGAAGTTGTTCGTGCCGTCGATGGGGTCGACCACCCAGGCGGGGCCCTCGGTCGAGACGGTATCCGGCAGCCCGGCCTCCTCGCCGACGACGGGGTCGGCCGGGTACGTCGCCCGGACGACCTCGACCACCCGGGCCTGGGCCTCGCGGTCAGCCCGGGTGACGACGTCGGTCTTCCCCGACTTCGTCTCGACGGCCAGGTCGTCGGTCCGGAAGGCGTCGATGGCGACCGCCCCGCCGGCGGCGGCCGCCCGCTCGGCGAGCCGGAGCCGGTCGGCGGCGTGGCCGGACATGCCGACACCGACGGCCACGGGAGGCGAAAGCGCATCGGTCTCGGAACGAATCGCTTTAGCCCGGCACGCGCCGAGGGCCGCCATGTCGAGCCTCGTCGCGGCCCTGGTCTTCGGGGCCGTGTTCGGCTTCGCGCTGGCGGCGCCGCCGGGGCCGATGAACGCCGTCATCGCCCAGGAGAGCGTGCTCCGGGGCTGGTGGGCCGGCGTCGCGGCGGGCCTCGGGGCGATGACGGCGGACGCCGTCTTCTTCGTGCTGGCGGCGCTCGGCGTGGTCAGCGTGGTCGAGACCTACCCGCTGCTCCAGCGGGCCATGCTCGGGGTCGGCGGCGTGCTCCTGCTCTACTTTGCCTACGCCGCCGCCCGCGACGCCGGGTCGAACTGGACGGCGGCCGACGCCCCGACCGGACGCGGCTTCTGGAAGGCCCTCGGCCTCGCGCTCACGAACCCGTACCAGATCCTCTTCTGGCTCACCGTCGGCGTCGGGCTGCTCCACCCCTCGACCGTCGACGTCCTGGCCCACACGCCCTACGTCGGAGCGTCGCTCGCGGGCCGACTCGTGGTGCGGACCGGGAGCCCGACGCTCGTCGTCGGCTTCTTCGCCGGCATCGGGGTCTGGGTGACCGGCTTCCCGGCCTCGCTCGTGCTCGCGGGCCGGCGCGTCGACCGGTTCGCCCCGGTCGTGGCCTACGTCAGCGCCGCGGCGCTGGCGCTGTTCGGCGTCGGCTTCATCGGGACGGCGGTCGGGCTGCTCGGCTGAGCCGTCGAGGCCTTCCGGGCCGGCGACCTATCGGGGCTGGTCGGTCCGGCCGGAGGTGTGCTCCATCTCGGGCACCTCCTCCTCGAGCCACTCGCGGAACCACTTCACCCGCTTCATCCGGCGGTAGGCCACGCTCTCGGCCGTGTCGGACTCGATGCGCTCGAGCACGTCCTTCCCGCGGTCGAGGACCCGCTGGACCATGTCCGCGGCGGCCATGTGGGTGCGCGACTCGTAGCCCATCCGGAGCAGCATCAACGCGATGCCGTTCGCGCCGACCTTGTCGAGGAGGTCCGCCTCGATGAGCGACTGGGCCTCCAGCGAGAGGTCGGTGACGGCGCCCTGGTAGGAGTGCCCCTCGATGACCTCGCAGACCTGGTCGACGAACGACGCCGGGAAGTCGCCGTGGGACTCCAGGTACTCGCGGGCGACGTGGGCGCCGGCCTCGGCGTGCACGTCCTGGTCCACCTCGAGCTTGGAGACGTCGTGGAAGAGGCCCGCGACCCGAACGACGTCCACGTCCGCGCCCTCGCGCTCGGCGATGTGCGCCGCCAGCTCGACGACGTTGAGGATGTGGTTGAAACGGTAGTCGGCGCTGTGCCACGGGTACCACCGCATCCGGCCGCCGTCGGACTCCTTGGCGACGCTCGCCGACAGGTACTCGTAGACGAAGTCGCGCATCCCCGCGTAGTCGTCCGCCGAGACCACCGAGCCGCGAATCTCTACGCCCACGGCTCTCCACCCGGGGCGAACGAGCGATTGTTCATAGTTACCTAGATGATGGGCCGTTTCGGTCTTAGGCGTTACGACACCCATAGCCCGCGCTCGATTCCGGTGCCGACGGTCGATTCCGGCCGACCTGCCGACCGCCTGATACCGTCGCGGGTCGTCAGGTCCGGGTCGACCCCGACCGCGACCCCCCCCCCCCCGCGCCGGAGCCCGTCGTTCGACCCCGTTCCGTTAAGGCCGCCCTCGTCCAGGGAGGAGCATGACCGAGGCGCTCTACCTCGAGGACACGGCCCGCCGGTCGTTCGACGCCCGCGTGACCCGGGTCGTCGACGACCGCGTCGTGCTCGACCGGACCTGCTTCTACCCGACCGGTGGCGGGCAACCACACGACGTCGGGACGCTGACCGTGTCCGACGGCGGCGAGCCCGAGGGCGACGGGCCGACCGGCGAGCGTCGGGCGGTCGTGGACGTCCGGAAGCAGGACACCATCTACCACCGCCTCGACGGAGCGCCGCCGGCGGTCGGCACGCGGGTGACCGGTGAGCTCGACTGGGACCGGCGGTTCGCCCACATGCGGTACCACACGGCCCAGCACCTCCTGTCGGCCCTCCTGCTCGACGCGTTCGACGCCCCGACGACGGGGAACCAGCTCTACGCGGACCACGCCCACCTCGACTGCGCCTACGACCGGTTCGACGCCGACGACCTCGACGCCATCGAGTCGGGACTGAACGCGCTCGTGGACGACGACCTGCCGGTCAGCTGGTACGAGCTCGACCGCGAGCAAGCCGAGTCGGAGCTCGACCCGGAGCGGACCCGGCTGGCCCTCCTCCCGGCGAGCATCACCCGGGTCCGCATCGTCGAGATCGGGGACTACGACCGGACGGCCTGCGCCGGGACCCACGTCGCCTCGACCGGCGCCATCGGCGAGGTGACCGTCGAGGGGCGCGAGACGAAGGGGTCGGCCGAGGAACGCCTCTCCTTCACGCTGGCGGGAACGCCGTAGCCGACCCCGGCCGGCTACCGGCGGCTCATGATGCGCCAGCCGCCCTCGGGGCCGGGTTCGACGGCCGCGTCGAACAGCCCGAGCAGGACGTTGACCGTCCGCTCGTCGTGCGCGGCGGGGTCGAGGTGGTAGTGGGCCACGCCGTCGATGACCCGGACCCGACCGGTGAGGACGTGGAGGAACCGGTAGACGGACCGGAGGTCGGCGTACTGGAGCAGGGTCGTCAGGGTGTGGAAGCAGAGGTGCAGCCGGTTCCCGCTGTCGGCCCACTCGGCGAAGCAGTCGCCGAGCTCGATGCCGAGGCCGGTCAGGTCGCCCGGGTTCGCGAGCGAGGCGAGCCGGGGCCCGACCCCGTTGGGGCTCGGCCCCGAGGGCGCGGTGGCGGCCGCCGCCGAGCGCATCCCGTCGCCGACCACCAGGAACCCGAGGTTCGCCGGCTCGGTCGGCCCGCCCGTCCGCCGCCAGGCCTCCAGCCGGGCGTCGGGCGTCTCGTTGAAGGTGACGCAGAGGACGTCGGTGTCCGCCGCCGGTTCGACGGCGAGCAGGCCGCTACAGGACTCGTCGGCGTCGTCACCGAGCGCGGGGGCCATCACGAGCACGTTGTTCGCGCCGGCGAGCGCCTCGCCCAGCGCGTCGGCGCGGTCGGCCTCCGCTCGCATTGCGGCTGCCACTCGTCCGACCGCCAAAACCGTTTGGGTGGGCTGCGCCCCCGACGACGCCACCGCCGGCCGTCGGGGTTCGAAGCCGAAGGGTGACCGCGCGGGCGTTCGGCGTCGCCGGACGACCCGGTCAGTTTCAGTTTCGCGCCGACCCTGCCGGAGCTATATTCGGTCGACGACCCTCCTCACGTGGGGCGCGAGCCTCGACCGGTCACCCAGGTGGGCGACCGCCGCGGTCGACCGGAACGCGCGACCCATGCCACGGCGAACGCCACCGAGCCGGACGTCGGTCGCCAGGCGGTACGGCCACCCCTGGCCCTGGACCGTCGAGCCCATCCTCCGCCGCGAGTTCGACCGCGCGAACGGCGACGTCCGCGCGCTCGCGAGCGCCTTCGGCTGCCACCCCCGGACCGTGGACACCTGGGTCAGGCGGTTCGACCTCCGCCACCGCGACGTGGCCCCCGACGACGGGGGGTAGGTCAGCGGAGCCGACGGAGCGGGGCGCGGCGACGGGTTGTCGTCGGGCCGTCGACGGCTCGACGCGGCCTCCGCCCGACCGGGTTCAGTTTCGCCGCGCCCCCTTCGCTCGCGCTTACCACGCCGCGCGACTCCCCGACGACCATGGCCACCGCCGTCGACGAGCCCGAACGGAGGATCGACGAGTCCGCGCTCGACGAACCGTTCGACGCCACCGGCTACGAATCGGTTAGGGACGAGCTTTCGCTGGCCATCCGACGCCTCCGGGGCGACGTACCCCCGGGCGAGCTCGCCCGGCAGCTCCTCGGCTACGACGTCCCGGGCCACACCCACCTCGTCGGCCTCGACCGGTGGGGGGAGAAGGCCGTCCTATACCACTGCGGGGACCGGTACGTCGTCTTCGTCCGCTACGACGACGCCGGCCTGGCCGCGGGGGGTGCCCGGATGGACTTCCTGGGGCCGACGGGGGTGGACGACTGGGTGGAACGGCTGCGGGCGTACTGGGGCTGGCGGCACCCCCGGTATCGGTGAGGGCGAGGCGGGGGAGGAGCGGACCGTCATCGCCACACGGATGTGCCCCAGAGCCGGATGGAAGTCCCCCCAGATGGTCGGACTCCGCCGCGGCACCGTCGCGCTCGAACCGTACGACCCGACCTGGCCGGCCGCGTATCGGGGGGAGGTCGACCGTCTCCGCCAGCTCGTCGGGAAGCGAATCCGCCGGTTCGAACACGTCGGGAGCACGGCCGTCGAGGGACTGGTCGCCAAGCCCATCATCGATCTGCTCGGGATCGTCGACACCCTAGACAGCGCGAGGACGCTCGTCCCGGTCCTCGAGGCTAACGCCTACGAGTTCCGCCCGAACGACCCCGTTCCGGATCGCCTGTTCCTCGCCAAGGGCCCGCGCTCGAGACGGACGCACTACCTCCGGCTCGCCGAACCTAGGAGCGACACCGTCCGCGAGGAGCTCACGTTCCGGGACCACCTGCGGACCCATCCCGAGGACCGGGCCGCCTATGCCGAGTTGAAGCGGCGACTGGCGGCGAGGTATCCCGACGACCGGGAGGCCTACACGGCAGGGAAGGGGCCGTTCATCGAGGGAGTGCTGGTCGAAGCGAACCGCTCGTCCCAGTCGCGATGACGTCCTGCGGTGAGCCGCAGTTCATCTCATATCGTCATCGAGAGGGCGGTACGTTGAAGTTCCGTTCGCGCGCCGAGTACCATACGCCCCAAGTGCCGAGCGAGTTAGATATCGGGCCATGGGGCCGCAAAATGCGAGGTCCCGTGGTGGTGAGTAATCCGAAGGATTACGAGCCTCACGGGACTCGAACGAAGAGAGAGTCCCGTGGTGTAGTGGCCAATCATGATGGCCTTTGGAGCCATCGACCCCGGTTCGAATCCGGGCGGGACTATCGGTCGAGCGCGAGCGTGTAGTGTTCGCTCAGTCGTCCGCCGACACCGGCACCTCGAGGAACTCGCAGGCGTCGAGCTCCGGGTCGAAGCAGTCGGGGCACTGCGGGCAGCGCTCGATGATGGTGTCGAGCCGGCCCGCGACCGTCTCGTCGATGACGCTCTCGAGGGCCCGGGCCTCCGCGCGGAAGTCCTCGACGCCCAGGACGTCGGCGAGGAACCGCTCGATGATGCAGTAGGTCGAGAGCGCCGTCAGGGCGCGCTCGACCCCCGCGTCGGTGAGGTCGACGCCCTTGTACTTCTCGTGCTCCACCAGGTCGTCGGTCTGGAGCTTCCCGATCATCTCGTTGGCGCTGGCGGGGCTGACGCCGAGCTGCTCGGCCACCGCGCCGGTAGCCGCGGGCCCATCGGCGGCCCGCTGGACGAGGTAGATGGCCTTCAGGTACTGCTCGGACGTGTTCACCACGGCGACCCTCCGTCGGTCCGGGCGGCCGGTGACCCGCCCTCCGTCCGGGTGGCGGGCGTCCGCTGGCGCACGGTCAGCGCCCCCGCATGAGGTCGGTGACCTCCTCGACGCCCTCAGCCTCCTCCTGGCGGATGGCCGACAGGGCGTCGACGAGCCGGTCGCGGTCGATGCCGAACGTCGCCTCGCTGGACTCGATGGCGGCGATGAGGTCGTCGTAGAACTTGTAGGCCGACTCCTCGCCGGCGAGCTGGTCGTAGAGCACGTCGTCGAAGTCCTCGGGTCGGGTCCGGCCGTACTGGGCGTCGACGAGCCCCTCCACCTCGTCGAAGGGCACGCTCTCGGCGTCGAGCTCCGTGATGAGGGCCTCGAGCCGTTCGCGGTGGTCGGCCGACTCCTCGCGGGCGTGTTCGAGCAGGCGGGCGATGGCCGGGTCGGCCGACTCGTCCTCGAGGAGGGCCTGGTAGTGGTGGAACGACCGGGCCTCGACGACCTCCTCGAGGACGACGCCGATCTGGAGCAGCCGGGCGAGCTGGTGGTCGGTGGTGACCCGCTCGGAGACGCTCATGGGGTCCGACCGGGGCCTCCGTTCATGGGCCGTCGTCAGGGCGAGCGCGACTTAAGCCGTTCCCTAAGAGCCGACGACGAACGAGGCCACGCGGGCTGAGACGAGCGATGCCGACCGCGTCACCGACGCGAGTGCAGCCGGGTGCTGATGCCCTCGCGGAGGTCCTCGCGGAACTCCTCGACGGCGATCTCGTCGAGCACGGGGACGAAGAAGCCCTCGACGAGCATGTTCTTCGCCGCTCGCTCGCCGATGCCGCGGGTCATCAGGTAGAGCAGGTCCTCCCGGTCGATCTGGCCCACGCTCGCCGAGTGGGAGGCCTCGGTGTCGTGGTTGTTGATGATGAGCTTCGGCGAGGCGTCGGCCTCCGCCTCCTCGGAGAGCATCAGCGTGTTCTCGCGCTGGTAGGACGAGGTGCCCCAGGCGTCGCGCCCGACGACCTGGGTGCCCTCGTAGACCGACCGGGCGCGGTCGTCGATGACGCCCCGGGTGACGAGGTCCGCCGTCGTGTGCTCGCCCTCGTGCCAGACCCGGGAGTCGAGGTCGAAGTGCTGGTCGTCGCGGCCGAAGAACGCCCCGATGATCTTCGTCTCCGACCCGTCGCCGACGAGCTCCGTGCCGACGGAGGTCTTGGTGAGCCGGGAGCCGAGGTTGCCCTCGATCCAGTTCGCCGTGGCGTAGGTGTCGGCCCGGGCCCGCTTGAGCGTGTAGTTGTAGGTGTCCTCGTCGAGGTCCTGCAGCGCGCCGTACTGGACGGAGGCGTTCTCGCCGGCGACCAGCTCGACGAGCCCGCTGTAGTAGCGGTGGCCGCCGAGGTCGCCCTCGGAGGCCTGGCGCTCGAGGATGGTGACCGACGACGATTCGTCGGTGACGACGAGCGTGTAGTTGAACAGCGACCGGCCGTCCATCGTCGTCCGGACCGTGACGGCCTCGGCGTCGACGTCGGCCGGCACGTGGATGACCGTCCCCGTCGAGAACAGCGCGGTCGACAGCGCGACCAGCCGGTTCTCCAGGGGGTCGATGATGGTGCCGAAGTGGTCGCGGACGAGGTCCTCGTGGTCGGCCAGGGCCTCGGGCCACGACAGGACCGAGACGCCGTCGGGGACGTCCCGCTCCTTGGCCTCGCCCTGGGCGAGCGGGTCGACGAGCGCCTCGAAGTCGAGGGCCTCGAGGTTCGTCCACCGCCGGCCGGGGGTCTGGATGACGTCGGGGAACGGCAGGTCGTCGAGCGCCTCGAGCGCTTCGAGGCGCGTCTCGAGCAGCCAGTCCGGCTCGTCGAGCCGCGACGACAGCTCCCGGACGACCGAGTCGGTGAGTGCGGAGGATGCTTGCGTGCTCATCGATATCGACGGCTAGCCGAGGCTCCCTTCCATCTCGAGCTCGATGAGGCGGTTGAGCTCGACGGCGTACTCGATGGGCAGCTCCTCCGTGATGGGCTCGATGAAGCCGGCGACGATGAGTTGCTTGGCCTCGTCCTCGCTCAGCCCGCGGCTCTGGAGGTAGAAGATGTCCTCGTCGCCGATGCGGCCCACCGTGGCCTCGTGGGCGACGTCGACCTGGGACTCCTCGATCTCCATGTACGGCATCGTGTCGGAGGTCGACTCGTTGTCGAACATGAGCGCGTCGCACTCGACGGACGTCTTCGCGTTCGTCGCCCCGTCGGAGATGTGGACGAGCCCGCGGTAGTTCGTCCGGCCGCCGTCCTTCGAGATGGACTTCGACTCGATGGTCGACTTCGTGTTCGGCGCGTTGTGGTAGACCTTCGCGCCGGTGTCGATGTTCTGGCCCTTGCCGGCGAACGCGATGGTGATGTGGGTGTCCGTGGCCCCGCGACCCTTCAGGATGGTCGCCGGGTAGAGCATGGTGGCCTTCGAGCCCATGCTGCCGGAGACCCACTCCATCGTGGCGTTCTTCTCGGCGATGGCGCGCTTGGTGTTGAGGTTGTAGGTGTTGCGCGACCAGTTCTGGACCGTCGAGTACTGGACGTGGGCACCCTCCTTGACGAACACCTCGACGCAGCCGGAGTGGAGGTTGAAGTGGGAGTACTTCGGCGCCGAGCAGCCCTCGATGTAGTGGACCTCAGAGTTGGGCTCGGCGATGATGAGCGTGTGCTCGAACTGGCCCATGCCCTCCGAGTTCATCCGGAAGTAGGCCTGCATGGGCATCTCGACGACGGTGTCCTCGGGGATGTAGACGAACGAGCCGCCCGACCAGATGGCGCCGTGGAGGGCCGCGAACTTGTTGTCGCTCGGCGGCACGCACTTCGTCATGAAGTACTCCTCGACGATGTCCGGGTGCTCGCGGACCGCCCGGTCCATGTCCATGAAGATGACGCCCTTGTCCTCCCACTGCTTCTTCATGTTCTGGTAGACGATCTCGGACTCGTACTGGGCGCCGACGCCGGAGAGGGCGTTCTTCTCCGCCTCGGGGATGCCGAGCTTGTCGAACGTGTCCTTGATGTCGTCGGGGAGGTCCTCCCAGCTGTCGACGCCGCCGCGGACGTCGATGTCGGGGCGGATGTACGGGATGATCTCGTTGACGTCGACCTCCGAGAGGTCGGGTTGCCCCGGCCAGTCGGTCGGCATCGGCATGCGCTGGAAGTGCTGGAGCGCGCGCAGGCGGCGCTGGAGCATCCACTCGGGCTCGTCCTTGTCCGCCGAGATGACCCGGATGGTCTCCTCGGTCAGGCCCTTCTCGGACTGGAAGGCGGCTCGCTGCTCCTGCTTGAAGTCGAAGCGGGCCTCCGTGTCCGCGTCCTTGAGGTGGTCTTGTGAACTCATGGTGGTCTTGGTTGGGCTTGGGATTCTGGCCTTATCAGGTTGTGGTCGGTTGGTGGGGGGAGGCGGCGCCGGCCGCGGCCGCCATCACGCCGTGCCGTAGACCTCCTCGCGGACCCAGTCGTAGCCCTTGTCCTCGAGCTCGATTGCGAGGTCGGCGTCGCCCTCCATGACGACCCGGCCGTCGAGCATGATGTGGACGACGTCGGGCTCGACGTAGTCGAGGATGCGCTGGTAGTGGGTGATCTCGAGGATCCCGGTCCCCTGCTCGTCGCGGAGCGCGTTGATCCCTGCTGCCACGTCCTGGAGCCG
>Ga0102944_1000880_pt1 | contig 21534 bp, 23 predicted proteins | sample SalPonD_shore_MG_FD_78172 | JGI IMG/M metagenome (GOLD analysis project Ga0102944, IMG submission 78172) | Salt pond soil microbial communities from South San Francisco under conditions of wetland restoration - Salt Pond MetaG... | ecosystem: Environmental > Aquatic > Marine > Intertidal zone >...
AGCGCGCGGGTGATATACGCTCGCTGATCGCGTCGGCCCTGCCCGCCACCGAGACCCGTACGGGCTCGGTGGCGGCCCGGGCCGACGCGATCAGCGACCGTATATCACCCGCGCGCTGCACCCACAGGCCCGCGGCGACGGCCACCAGGGCGACGGCGAGCAGCACGGGCACGGCGCGGGCGGCGAGCCCATGCAGGCGGCGCAGCGTAGCGGAGGATGTCCGCGCATCGGCTGTCGGCGCGCCCGACCGGCGAGCCGCCGGCGCTCCGCGGCGCTCGAGATCCGCCAGCATGCGGTTGATCACGCTCACCGGCTGCCCCCGGACCACAGGGCCAGTGCACCGATGACCAGCGCGGCCGTGGCGGCGGCATAGAGCCAGAGCTTCCGACGGCCTGCCGCGGCCGGGAACGCGCCATCGGTGTCGTTGGCCGCGGCCCGAATGTCACGCGCGCGCACGCGCTGACCGCCGCGGCCGAAGGTGAGCATCAGGGCCTTGTGGCTGAGGATGTTGACCAGACGGGGCACGCCACCGCTGGTGCGCCACAGCGCGTCGATCGCGTGGGGCGTGAACAACGGATGGGCATCGTAGCCCGCCACCAGCAGCCGGTGATTCACGTAGGCCTGCACGTCGTCGCGGTCGTACGGTTGGAGGCGACAGGACCAGGCGATGCGCTGGCGCACCTGGCGCAGCGCGGGCTTGGCCAGCTTGTCGTCGAGCTCGGGCTGGCCGAACAGGATCACCTGGAGCAGCTTGCGCTTCTCCGTCTCGAGGTTGGTCAGCAGACGCAGCGCCTCGAGGGTCTCGTCCGGCATCGCCTGCGCCTCGTCGAGACACACGACGACGCGCCTGCCCGCGGCCCCGAGTTCGATCAGGCGGTCCTGTATCTGTGACAGCAGGAGACTCTGGTCGAGCTTCGAGTCCGCGCGCACGCCGAGCTCGCGCGCCACGGCAACCCGCAGCATCGACGGCATCAGGTGCGGGTTGGGTATGTAGACCGCCTGCTCGTCGGCGCGCAGGTTCGCGAGGAGCATGCGGCACAGCATGGTCTTGCCGGTGCCGACCTCACCGCTGACACGAATGAAGCCCTCGCCGCTGTCGAGCGCGACGCGCAGCGTGTTCAGCGCCTCGCGGTGACCCGAGTGGCAAAAAAAAAGCTGGTGTCGGGCGTGAGCGAGAACGGCTGTGCCTGCAATCCGAAGTACTCAAGGTACATCACTGCCCCTGTCCCGAGCCGGTCGACTTCTGCTGCAGTCTACGCGAAACGTCGTTCATCTGGCGCGACCAGTCGGACGCGCTGTCGGCCACGACCGGGCGCAGCAGGATCACCAGCTCGCTGCGCCGCGACGAATCGGCCTTCTGGCGGAACAGCCCGCCGATCAGCGGCAGGTCGCCGAGACCGCCGGACTTGGCGCGCTGCTTGGCCGACTGGTCCTGCATCAGCCCACCGATGACGATGACCTGGCCGTCGTGCGCGCGCACCACGGAATCGGACTCGCGCACCTGCGAGAACGCGAGCGGCAGGGACTGTGTCTGCCCCGCCACCTGCAGCGTCTTGGTCTGGTCGGTGACATCGCTGACCGTCGGGTGCACGTGGAGCGTGACGTCGCCTTCGCGGCCGACCTGCGGCGTGACGTCGAGGGCGATGCCGGAGAAGAACGGTGTGAGCTCGACGTCGAGCGAGCGCGAGGTCGTCGCCGCCGAGGTATCGGTCTGCGAGTTCACGTCGGTGACGAAGAACTCGTCGCTGCCGACCTTGATCACGGCCTTCTGGTTGTTGACCGTCGACACGCGTGGGCTGGACAGCACCTGCACGTCCCCCTGGGTATCGAGCAGCCGGATGAGGGCGGCGAAATCGGTCGAGCGCGCCCCGATGGCGAACAGTCCGCCGAAATCGAATCCGGAGGTGTCGCTGGTCCCGGCGATGGAGGACGGGTCGAAGGCGCCGGAGTCCGTGATCACCGGCGAGCTGCCGTTGGTCAGCGAGGTCTGGCCCGCGATCGCCTGCTCGCCGCTGCCGCCATTGGCGAGCGCGGCCCAGTTCACCCCCGCCTCGTGCTGCTCGGACAGGCGCACCTCGAGGATCTTTGCCTCCAGCACCACCTGGCGCTGCAGCGTCTCCTGCGCGGCCTTCAGGTACTGCTCGACGTCGCGCAGCTCCCCCGGCATGGCCCGCACCACGACCAGCCCGGCCTCGGAATCGACCACGACGCTGCGGTCCTCGCCGGAGCCGACGATGGAGGATACGGACTGGCGCAGGTTGCCCCAGAAATCGGCCTCCGAGCGGGTCTCGATGCTGCTGCCCGGGTTCTTCTGCACGCGGCGCGAAGACGAGGTGTTGCCGTTGGAATCGTTGTTGTTGCCGTTGCTCGCCAGCTCGGTGGCCTGGCCCGAGTTGACGCGCATGTTTGATTCGCCCTTGCGATCGACATTCAGGTAGTCGACGTAGAAGATGCGCGACTGCATGCGCGCCGGCATCACGATGTAGCCGTTTGGCCGCCGCTCGTATTCGTACCCGTAGACACGGCGCGCGATGTCCATGACCTCGGGCACCGTGACGTCCTTGAGCTCGAGGCTGACCATGCCCTTTACGTCCGGGTGGACCACCATGTTGTAGGGCGTGCCGTCGACCAGGCCCATGAAGAACGCGCGCGCGGGCGCATTGGTGACGGAGAGATCGAAACGCGTCTCCTCCTCGCTCGTCGGCAGCTCGGGTCCCACTTCGGGCATGAGCGCGTCCTGCACGTCCTGCGGCGGCTCCTCGGAGGCGTTGCTCTGCGCACCTTCGTCGAGCACGTCGCGGATGCTGTCGAGCGTGGACTGCTCGCGCACCGGCGCGTCCTCGTGTCCGGTCGTGGCGCAACCGGACGCGGCGAGGGCGATGAGCACGAGCACGCTCAGCGGCGCGTGGGGAGTCTTCACGATCTTCATTCGGCTTGTTCTCCGCGGCGTTCGTGATAACGCACGTTGGGCGTTCCGCGCCGGATGGTGAACTGGCGGCCCCGGTAGTCCAGACGCACGGCGCCGTGCTCGATGCGCAGCACCCGGGCGCCGCCGACCCGGTCGTCGGCGCGCACCGTGCGACCGTTGATGATGGCCACGCGCCGCCCGCTGCTCACCAGCGTCGACGCGAGCTGCCAGGCGTCCGCGTTGAAGTGCGTGCGCTCCGGCTGCTTCGTGGCTGCACGATAGTCCGGCGGACGCAGAGGATCGTGCAGAGCCGCATCGGCCGCCCCGGCCGGCAGCGCGGGAAACACCGACGCGGCGCACAGGACCAGGCACGCGGCGAGTCTCGGACGCGGGTCAGACACCGATCCAGTCCTCCGCCAGGCTCAGCGTCGACAACGACACTGTCGCCCGGGCACGCGGGTAGTCCACGGTCTCGATGCGCAATCCGTCCCACTGAAACTGCCAGCGCAGGCCCTCGAGGCGTTCCAGGTAGCCGAGCAGATCGAAGTAGCTGCCCTCCACGACCACCTCGACACGGTGGCGGAACACGCGCGGGACATCGCCGCCGGCGTTGTCGCCTGCATTCTTGCCGGACGCCGCGCGCTCCTCGGTCACCACGGGCTCGACACCCGCGTTGTGCAGACCGATCAGGGTGAGTTTCGGGTCTGCCTCCAGCATGTCGCGCAGCACCGCCACCATCTGCTGCGGCGACACCACCCGCGCGGTGCGCTCGCCCAGCTCGGCGTCGATCGAGGCCAGCCGTTCGCGCAGCTTCTGCTCGGCAGCGTTGTCCGCGCCGCCCTGGACGGCCTGCAATTCGCTGGCAAGCTTCGTGGTGCTCTGCTGCAACCGCTCGATGTCGCCCCTAGTCCGGGCGATGCGGTCACGGGCGGCGGCGTCCGCCCCCGCGATCGGCGCGCGCACGGCGAACTCCCACACCACCAGCATCAGCGCGAGCACGGCGCCGGCGATCAGCAGCCGCTCGCGGCGGGTGCGGGCATCGACCCGGGCGGCGACGTCGCGCAGCGGATCGAGCACGCTCATTGGCCGCTCGCCTTGCGGCCGTCATCCAGCCGGCGACTGGCAAGCACGAAGTCCACGCGGCCGGAAGCGTCCTTCGGGCGCTCGATGTCGAGCGTGCGGAACACCTGCCCCGCGTACGCGTCCTCCTGCCCCAGCCGGTCGATCAGCTGCGGGATGCGATCGGGGTTCGCGGCGTGGCCGTCGAGGCGCAGGCGAGAGCCACCGTCATCCAGTTCGATGCGCTTGAGCCAGAGACCGTCGATTTTTCGACGAGCGAGGCCGCGCAGGTACGGCGAGAACCCCCCGCGGCGTGCCAGCGGTCCGGAACGGAGGTAGTCGAGCAGGCGGCGCTTGGCCGCGAGCTCGGCCCGCAGCCGGGCGACGGCCGCGTCGGGACCGGCCGCCGCGCGCGCGTCCGCCAGCCGGGTGCGCAACTCGTCCAGGCGGTCGCTGGCGGCGGCCTTGCGCCCCTCGAGCCGGTCGAACCGGGCCTGATCCTCCTGCAGCCGCCACGCCATGCCGCCGCTGACCAGCGCGAGGCCGGCGGCAACGACCACCAGCCACAGGAGCAGATGGTGCGCGTCGAGCGGATCGCGGCGCCGCCGGAATTGTTCCTGGTAGAGATTGACGTGCTGCATCAGGCGAGCGCCCCCTCGCTGCGCAACGCGGCCCCCACGGCATGCAGCGTCGTGGCATTCGGCGATTCGGGTTCTTCGGCAACCGTGACGACGTCACCGAGCGCGACCGCGCGGCAATCGACGTTGACGAGATTGTCCTGGGCCGACTGCAGCAAGGGCGCGGTGACATCACCTGCCGGATAGATGTACAGCGCCCCCAGGGGCGGCTGCGACAGCGCGCTTTCGAAGTAGTCGAACGAGCGCTGGACCTCGAGGACCAGCCCTTCGGCGGTCTCCGGGTCGTCGGCGGCGAGTGCCTGATGTCCGCTGTCCAGCGTGCGGGCGAGGAACTGCTCGCCGTCCCGGTACACGGTGATCAAACCCTCCGTGGCATCGAGCGCGAGCAGGGCGTGCCCACCGCGCGCCTCGGGCAGGCGCGCGGAAATGCTGTTCTGGGCGAGCTCGGGGATGTCGATGGTCTCCAGGCGCAGCCCCGCGCCCTTGATCTGCTCGATGCGCTCGAGCACCGTCGCGCGGTGGGCCACGACGACGTTGACGTTGTTGTGCCCCCGCTGGGCGGAAGCGGGCGGGACGAAGGTATCGACCACCGCCTGATCCACCGGGAAGTCGATCAGGTCGCGCACGCGCCAGCCCGCTGCCCGGCGCAGTTCCGCGGCCGGCACGGGCGGCGCCTCGATCTGGAACACTTGGTATTCCCCCGGGCCGAGCACGGCATGGGCGACGGCCTTCCCGGGGGCGTGGTCGTCGGTCCACTCCTCGATCCGGTCCGCGAGCGCGGCATGATCGGCGCCGCTGAATTCGGCGACGGCGGCGAGCCGGGGCAGGCCGTCACGCCCGCCGGCATCGACCCGGGCCAGCGCGACACGGCCAGCGCCGAATGCGACGCCGATCCGGGTACCGCTGCGACGGTTGCGCTGTGCACCGAATAGCCGCACGTTGTGCTCTCCCGATTGGCTCCGCGCATTGTGCGGGCCGGTTTGCGTGCCTTTATGAACGCCCGGAGCAGTCGAGTCAAATCATGCAGTTACCGGACATTGTGCTGTTCCAACCTGAAATTCCACCGAATTCGGGCAACATCATTCGGCTGTGTGCCAACACCGGTGCCGCGCTCCACTTCATCCACCCGCTGGGCTTCTCGCTGGACGATCGCCAACTGCGTCGCGCCGGGCTCGACTACGCGGAATACGCCCGCATCCACGAGCATGCCTCGCTGGACGCCTACCTGGCGGCACGCACGCCGCGTGCCGTGTTTGCGCTGACCGCGCGGGGCCGTGTGCCCTATACCGCCGCGCCGGTCGAGCCGTGCGACGCGTTGTTGTTCGGTCCGGAGACCGCGGGTCTGCCGGATGCCGTTGTCGACCGGGTCGCGCCGGCCCGACGGCTGCGCGTACCCATGTTGCCGCGCTCCAGAAGCATGAACCTTGCCAATTGCGTGGCGGTGGTTACGTACGAAATCTGGCGGCAGCAGGATTTCGCGGGCGGTGTTTGAGCCCGCCGCGCGACCGCGGCAGCCGACGGATTCGCCGCGTCCGGTCGGCTCAGCCGTGGGGCACCTCTTCCTTCGGGTCTCGCTCAAGCAACTCGCGCACCGCATCGCGCGCATCGCGGCCGCCATGCAGGACGGCATCCACCTGGTCGACGATCGGCATCTCCACGCCGTGGTGCGCGGCGAGAAAGCGCGCGGCACGCGCCGTGCGGAGGCCTTCCACGGCCTGGCCGATCTCGGCGCAGGCGGCCTCCGGCGACAGCCCGCGGGCGATGGCCAGGCCCAAGCGGCGATTGCGCGACTGGTCGTCGGTGCAGGTTAGAACGAGGTCGCCGATGCCGGCGAGCCCCATGAACGTCTCGCGCTGGCAACCCATGCGCTCACCGAGGCGCATGAGCTCGGCCAGGCCGCGGGTGATCACCGCGGCGCGGGCGTTGGCGCCGAAACCGAGACCGTCGGCGGCGCCGCAGGCGATGGCGAACACGTTCTTGAACGCGCCCGCGAGTTCCACGCCGACGACGTCCGGGTTCGAGTAGGCGCGCAGCGTACGGCCGTGGAGCCAGCCGACGACGCGGGCGGTGAAATCGGGGTCGGGCGAGGCGACGGTGAGCGCGGTCGGCAACCCCCGCGCGACCTCGCGCGCGAAACTGGGCCCCGAGATGACGCCGTGCGGCGGCGCCGCGGGCAATTCCTCGGCGACCACCTCGTGCATCAGGCGGTAGGTGTCGGGCTCGAGCCCCTTGCAGGCCCAGACGAGGGAACGGCCCGCCTCGAGGGCGGGACGGAGCCGGCGCAGGAGATCACGAAAAGTGTAGCTCGGCGTGGCACAGAAGAGCGTGTCCGCGCCCGCGACCGCGGCATCGAAGTCCGGCTCGGTCCGGATCTCCGGGGGCAGCGGGATGCCCGGCAGGTAGCGCGGGTGCTCGTGCCGGTGCTCGATGACCTCGAGCTGTGCGGCGTCGCGGCCCCACAGAACCACCGGCACACCGTTGCGCGCGAGCGCCGCCGCGAGGGCGGTTCCCCAGGCACCGGCGCCGAGCACGGTCACTTGCGGGTGATCGGCGGAGGCCATGGGGAGGCCCTATTGCGCGGCGTCGGAGGCGCTGGCGCCGGCCGCCTGGCGCTCGCGCTGCTGCTGGGCGTAGAGCGCGTCGAAGTTGATCGGCTGCAGCACGAGCTGCGGCAGGCCGCCCTTCTGGACCACCTCCGCGATCGCCTCGCGCGCGAACGGAAACAAGGTGCCCGGGCAGTAGGCGCCGAGCACCTGGTCGCGATCGCTGTCGGAGAAGCCCTCGATGTGGAACAGGCCGGCCTGCTTGACCTCCGCCAGAAAGACGGTCCGGCTGGAGTTCGACCCCGTCACGGTCACCACCAGCGTGACCTCGTAGAGTTGCTCATCGAGCTGCTGGGTTTCCGTATTGAGCTGCAGGCTGACCTGCGGCTGCTCCTCGGCCTCGTTGCGGAAGATCTGCGGGGCCGCCGGGGATTCGAACGACAGGTCCTTGATGTAGACCTTGTTCACGCGAAGCACGGGTTCCGTGCTGGTGCTGCTCGCTTGCTCGTCGGTCATTGCGTATGCGGGTTCCGGGTCAGTTCTTCTTCTTCTTCTTGGGCTGCTGGGTCTCGACGGGCAGATCGGCCTTGCGCCAGGCCGCGATGCCGCCGTCGAGGGCGTAGAGCTGCGTGAAGCCGTTCTTCGCCAGCGTGCGCGCGGCGCGCTGGGCTTCGAAACCGCCGTCGTCGTACAGGATCACCGGCTTCTCGCGCAGCTTCTGCAGCTGCTTGAGGTAGCTCTCGGTCTCGGCGGCCGGCACGGAGCGCGCGCCGGGCAGGTGGCCGCCGTCGTAGTCCTTGCGTGGCCGCGCGTCGACGAATTCGGCGTCCTCGCTGTTGCGCAGGCGCGTGGCGCGTGCCGGAGTGACGGCCGTGGCCGCGCGCCGGGCGCGCTGCGCCTCGACGAATACGATCATGGCGATCGTGGCCGCCAGCGCCGCGATCAGCAGCGGGTGGTTCGTGACGAATTCGGGGATGCGGTCCATTCGAGGCAACAGTTTCGGTCGATGCCGGCGGCCGGCGTGGGTGGGCCGCGAGTATACCCGCGCCTCGGGCCGCCGCCAAAGGGGCGGCGGGCGTGGGCGGTACCGGGCCCTTGGCCGCCACCGCGCGGCGCGTAGAATGCGCGCCATGCCGCGTCGCCTCGCCTCCATCGGTCTCCTGCTGTCGGCCCTGCTGCTGCCGCTGCTGGCGCAGGGGCAGTCGGCGGCGGAGACGCGCGCGAAGCTCGACGAGCTGCGCGATCGCATCGAAGCCGTGCGCTCGGCCCTGGCGAAGGATCGGCAGCGGCACGACGAGGCCAGCGAGGAGCTCGCGCGAGTCGAACGCAAGCTCGGTCGCCTCGCCGGTGACGTGGCCGATCTGGACCAGCGCATCCGGGCGACGCACGCGAAGCTGGAGCGGCTCGATGAGCGCCGCCGCGACCTGCACGAGCGGCTGCGCGAGCACCGGGCCACGCTGGCGGCACAGCTGCGCGCCGCGTACCGGCTGGGGCGCCAGCCCGCGATCCGCCTGCTGCTGCGCCAGAACGATCCGGCGGCGGTCGCGCGGGCGCTGGGCTACTACGGCTACCTGAACAATGCCCGCCTGGCGGCGATCGACAAGGCGCGCGGACTGATCGCGGAGCTCGGCGAGGTCGCCGAGGAGACGCGTGCGGCCCAGGACAAGCTTTCCGCCGACCGCTCGGAACTCGCGCAGCGCCGCGAGGAACTGGAAGGGGCGCGCAGCGAGCGCCGCGCGCTGCTGGCACGCCTGGAGCGCGCGATCGAGGACAAGGATGCACGCCTCCAGCGGATGGAGGCGAGCCGCGATCAACTCGAGCAGCTGCTCGAGAAACTGGGCTCGGTGCTCGCGGACATTCCGGCCGCGCCGCTCGAGGAGAAACCCTTTGCGAGCCGGCGCGGGGAACTTTCCTGGCCCGTGCAGGGTCCGTTGCGGGCGCGCTACGGCGCGCCGCGTGCGAGCGGCCGCATGCGCTGGCGCGGGGTCGTCATCGACGCCGACGGCGGTACCGATGTGCGGGCCGTGTATTACGGGCGGGTGGTGTTCGCGGATTGGCTCTCGGGCTTCGGCCAGCTGATCATCATTGATCACCTGGACGGTTACATGAGCCTGTACGGCTACAACCGGCGCCTGCTGCGGACCACGGGCGACTGGGTTGCGCCCGGCGAAGTGATCGCCGCCGTCGGGGACTCGGGCGGACGCGAGCACACGGGGCTGTATTTCGAGATCCGGCGCAAGGGGCAGCCGGTCGATCCACTGCGCTGGCTGGCGTCGCGCTAGGCGCCGTCGCCCCAGAGGCGTGAGGACGGCGGGCGGTCCGTGCGTGTTAGAATCCGCCCGATCAACTGGTCCGCGATACCGGCCGCTTCCGGAGGCCTGCATGGCATCATCGACGCGCAAGGTTCTGCTCGTACTCGTCGGCGCCGTACTCGGTGCGACGCTGACGCTCGGCCATTCGGTCCTGGCCGAGCGCGAGCAGGGCGCATCCCCGACCGAGCAGCTACCGCTGGAACAGCTGCGCACGTTCACCGACGTGTTCACCCGCATCAAGGAGAACTACGTCGAGGAGGTGGACGACAAGCAACTGCTCGAATATGCCATCCGCGGCATGCTCAACGGACTCGATCCGCACTCGGCGTACCTGAACAAGGAAGAGTTCAAGGAGCTGAAGATCGGAACGCAGGGCGAGTTCGGCGGCCTCGGCATCGAGGTGACGATGGATGACGGCTTCGTCAAGGTCGTCGCGCCGATCGACGATACGCCGGCCCAGCGCGCGGGCGTCAAGGCCGGCGACCTCATCGTGCGGCTCGACGACAAGCCGGTGAAGGGCATGAGCCTGAACGAGGCCGTGCAAGTGATGCGCGGCAAGCCCGGCACGAACATCAAGCTGACTATCGTGCGCGAGGGGCGCGACAAGCCGCTGCAGGTGTCGATCACGCGGGCGGTGATCGAGGTGCAGAGCGTCGACTCGCGGACCCTGGAGCCGGGCTACGGCTACCTGCGCATCTCGCATTTCCAGACCAACACCCAGGAGGCCGTGGACGACGCGCTGCGCAAGCTCAAGCGGGACAGCGACGGCAAGCTCAAGGGCCTCGTGCTCGATCTGCGCAACAATCCGGGCGGCGTGCTGTCGGCCGCGGTCAGCGTGTCGGACACGTTCCTCGAGCAGGGCCTGGTGGTCTACACCGAAGGCCGTGTGCGCGACTCGCGCCTGCGCTACAGCGCACGCCCCGGGGATGCGCTCGACGGCGCGCCGCTCGTCGTCCTCGTGAACGAGGGGTCGGCGTCCGCGTCCGAGATCGTCGCCGGTGCCCTGCAGGATCACGAGCGGGCGCTGATCGTCGGCAAGCAGACGTTCGGCAAGGGCTCGGTCCAGACCATCCAGGACCTGTCGAACGGCGGGGCACTCAAGCTGACGACCGCGCGCTACTACACGCCGGACGGCCGCTCGATCCAGGCGGAAGGCATCACGCCCGACATCCGGACCGGCGACTACAAGCTGACGGCCGTCCAGGACGACGGCGCCGGCCCGCTCACCGAGGCGGACCTGGCGCAGCACCTGACCAATCCGAACGGCGGTAGCCAGACGGATGCGAGCAAGGGCGGCGACGCGCAGCAGGGCGACAACATGGCGACGCAGGACTACGACCTGTACGTAGGCCTCAATCTGCTCAAGGGCCTCAACATCCTGCGACCGAAGCAGTAACGTGCGCGCCCTGATCGGGCTGCTGCTCCTACTGGCGGTCACCGGCGCGCAGGCCGGTGTCGCTGCCCTGGTCATCGACGATCTGGGCTACAGCAAGCAGTTGGCCCGGCGGGCGCTGGCGTTGCCGCCCCCCGTCGTCGCGGCCGTTCTGCCGGACACCCCGTACAGTACGCGAATCGCCCGCGCCGCCGAGCGCGCGGGCACCGAGGTCATCCTGCACCTGCCGATGGAACCGGTGAGCGCCGGTTTCGGCTCCACACCGGACATGCTGCGCATGCACATGAACGCGCACGCGTTCCGTGCTCGCGTACAGCGTGCACTGCGCTCGGTCCCGGGCGCGGTCGGCGTGAACAACCACATGGGCAGCAGGTTGACTGGGGCGGGTCGGCCGATGCATCTGCTGATGGACGAGCTTGCCCGCATGCCGGCGGACCTCCTGTTCCTCGACTCGCGCACGACGGCCGAGTCGCGGGCGGCGCAGGCGGCGCTGGCCGCGGGCCTGCGCACCGCACAGCGGGACGTGTTCCTGGACAACGATCTGGATCCCGTGGCCATCGAAACGCAGGTCCGGCGCTGGCTGGCGCAAGCCCGCAAGGACGGCTGCGCGCTGGCGATCGGTCACCCGCACCCGGCAACCCTGCGAGTCCTGGAACGGGTCCTGCCGCGTGCGGACGATGTGGAGCGGGTGGGCATCCAGGAGTATGTTGACCGCTGCGGCACCCGCGGCAATGGAGGTTCGCTATGGCGCGTGTCCTCGTACCCATCGCCGACGGCTCCGAGGAGCTCGAGGCCGTCACCATCATCGACCTCCTCCGGCGCGCCGGCTTCGAGGTCGTCGTCGCCGGACTCCGCAACGGACCCGTGACCGGCAGCCGTGGCGTCGTCCTGACCCCGGACGCAACCGTGGCGGACGTGGCCGATGAGGCGTTCGAACTGGTGGCGCTGCCCGGGGGTGCCGAAGGCGCGCGCCGGCTGGGCGAGGATCCGGTGCTCGCGGCGGTGCTTGCTCGCCACGCGGCGGGAAATGGCTGGACTGCGGCGATCTGCGCGGCGCCGGCCGTGCTCGCCGCGCAGGGGCTGCTGGAAGGCCGGCGCGCGACCGGCTTCCCCGGTGCACTCGAGGAGTACGGCATCAGCAGTACCGGCAGCGCGCTCGAGACCGATGGCCGGATCGTGACGTCCCGTGGACCGGGTACGGCGATGGATTTCGCGCTTGAGCTGATCGAGCGCCTCGGCGGACGGGCGCTGCGCGACGACGTCGAGTCCCGGCTCCAGCGGTAGCCGGTTGCGACGCCGCGCGGTTGTCCGCGTCGGCGCTATTCGACCGTGACCGACTTCGCCAGGTTGCGCGGCTTGTCCACGTCGGTCCCCTTGTACAGGGCGACGTGGTATGCGAGCAGCTGCAGGGGCACGGCGTAAAGAACCGGGTCCGTCAGCTCGCCGCCCGCCTCGGGCAGGTGCACGACGTAGGCGTCGTCCCCGAGATCGACGGTGGTGGTGGCGTCGGCAAAGACGATCAGGCGTCCGCCGCGGGCGCGCACTTCCTGCAGGTTGGAAGCGAGCTTCTCCATCAGGGCGTCGTTGGGCGCCACCGCCACCACCGGCATCTCCTCGTCGACCAGCGCCAGCGGGCCGTGCTTGAGCTCGCCGGCGGCATACGCCTCGGCGTGGATGTACGAGATCTCCTTGAGCTTGAGCGCACCCTCCATCGCGATCGGGTAATGCACGCCGCGGCCGAGGAACAGGGCGTGGTCCTTGTCGACGAAGAATTCCGCCAGGCGCGCGATGTCGTCGTCGAGTTCGAGGGCGCGCTCGATGCGCCGCGGCAGGCTCTGCAGCTCGGTCACGGCCGCCTGCTCTCGCGCCGCGGACAGACCGTTGCGCCGGGCCAGCACGAGCGTCAGCAGGGCGAGGCCGGCGAGCTGCGTCGTGAAGGCCTTGGTCGAGGCGACGCCGATCTCCGGCCCGGCCCGGGTCATGAGCACGAGATCGGACTCGCGCGCGAGCGAGGATTCCGGCACGTTGCAGATCGCGAGGGTGGCGGCGTAGCCGAGCTGCTTCGCTTCGCGCATCGCGGCGAGGGTGTCGGCCGTCTCGCCCGATTGCGAGATCGACACGAACAGCGTGTTCGGCGGCACGACGGGATTGCGGTAGCGATACTCGCTCGCGATCTCGACGTTCACGGGCATGGCGGCCATGCGCTCGATCTCGTAGCGCGCCACCATCGCCGCATGGTAGCTCGTGCCGCAGGCGACGATGTGGACGCCGGCCACGCGCGGGAACAGCTCGGTCGCCTGGTAGCCGAAAGCGGCATCGAGGACGCGCCCGTCGGCAATGCGATCCTCGAGCGTCTCGGACACGGCCCGTGGCTGCTCGAAGATCTCCTTCTGCATGTAATGGCGGTACTGGCCGCGCTCGACCGCATCCGCGGTCAGGTCGGACTCGTGCTCGGGCCGGGTGACCTCGTTGCCGTCGGCGTCGACGATACGCACCGTCTCGCGCGTGATTTCGGCGACGTCCCCCTCTTCGAGGAAAATGAATCGCCGCGTGACCGGCAGCAGGGCGGCGACGTCCGAGGCGACGAAATGCTCCCGGATACCGATGCCGATGACGACCGGGCAGCCGCAACGCGCCAAGATCAGGCGGCCGGGGTCATCCTGGCTGAGCACGCACAGCGCGTAGGCCCCCTCGAGCTCCGCGACGGTGGCGCGAACGGCGTCGAACAGGGTGGCCGCGGTGCGGCGGCGCTGGTGAATCCGGTGCGCGACGACCTCGCTGTCGGTGTCGGACGTGAAACGATAGCCGTCTGTCTCGAGCTCCCGGCGCAGCGCCGCGTGGTTCTCGATGATCCCGTTGTGCACGAGGGCCAGCTCGTCGCTGGACACGTGCGGGTGGGCATTGCGCTGGTGCGGGATCCCATGGGTCGCCCAGCGCGTGTGGGCGATGCCGGTTCCGCCGCGGATCGGGTCGGCACCGAGCGCCGTGGTGAGCGCCGCGACCCGACCCACCTCGCGGCGCCGCTGCAGGCGACCCTCGGCGTCCAGCACGGCGAGCCCCGCGGAGTCGTATCCGCGGTACTCGAGGCGACGCAGCCCCTCGAGCAGCAGTGGCGTAACATCGCGCTCGGCGACTGCTCCGACGATGCCGCACATGCTAGTCGTCCTCCTCTCGATCCGCCGGGTGGCGCCAGCCCGGCACGGACTGCTGCCGTGCCCGGCTCAGCGTCAGTTGTTCTGCCGGGGCATCCTGCGTGATCGTGGAGCCGGCACCGATCGTTGCGCCACGGCCCACCGTCACGGGCGCGACCAGCTGGCAATCCGAGCCGATGAAGGCACCGTCCTCGATCACGGTTCGATGCTTGCGGCGACCGTCATAGTTGCAGGTGATCACGCCGGCGCCAACATTCACGCCGTCCCCGAGCGTCGCATCGCCGACGTAGGCCAGGTGGTTGATCTTGCTGCCCCGGCCAACGCTGGTGTTCTTCGTTTCGACGAAATTGCCGACCTTGGCGCCCTGCTCCAGCACGCAACCGGGACGCATGCGCGCGAACGGGCCGATCTGGCAGTCCGCGCCGATGCGGGCGTCCTCGATGACCGAGTGGGGCTGAATGCGCGTGTTGGCACCGAGCGTGCTGTTACGCACCACGCAGTGGGCACCGATCTCGACGCCAGCGCCCAAGTGCACCTCGCCCTCGAATACGCAGCCGATATCGATCAGGGCGTCCGGTTCCGCCGTGACCGTGCCGCGGACGTCGATGCGCTCGGGGTCACGCAGCGTCACCCCGTCGGCGAGCAGCAGTTCGGCGAGATGATGCTGCCAGGCGCGTTCCAGGGCAGCCAGCTGGCCGCGGCTGTTGACCCCCTGGATCTCCCAGGAGAATGCCGGGTGAACCGTGTCGATGCGGCCGCCGTCGGCCCGGACGCGGCCGATCACGTCGGTCAGGTAGTACTCGCCCTGCGCGTTGTCGCGGTCGAGCTCGGCGACACAGGTCGCCAAGTCGCCGGTGCGCATCGCGAGCAGGCCGGTGTTGATCTCGTCGATCGCGCGCTCGTCGGCGCTCGCGTCGCGCTCCTCGACGATTCGCTCGACGCTGCCGTCACGTGCGCGGACGATGCGCCCGTAGCCGGTGGGACTCGCGACGCGCGCCGTCAGCAGTCCGCATTGGGCGCGGCGGCCGCTCTCGACCAGCGTGCGCAGGGTGTCCGGCTGGACCAGCGGTACGTCGCCGTAGAGGACGAGGGCGGTGTCGTCCGGCGGCAGATCCTCCGCCAGGGCGCACGCCACGGCGTCACCGGTACCGCGCTGGTGCGGCTGTTCCACGGTCTCTACCCCCCGCGGCAGGACGGCGCGCACGGCGTCGCCCTGGTGGCCGACGACCACGCGGATGCGATCCGGCTCGAGTGCGCCGGCGCGTTCGAGGACGTGGAGCAGGAGGGGACGGCCCGCGAGGTCGGCGAGGACCTTGGGACGGGCGGATCGCATCCGACGGCCTTCACCGGCAGCCAGGACGATGACGCTCAGGCCCATGGATCACTCCCTGAGGGGGACGGAAGGCAGCCGGAATCCCGGTCCGCGGAGTCTCCCGAACCGGTCGCACGATTTCCGATTCTGGTGCAAAGCAGGCGACGGCGCCAGCACCCGATCGACGCGGGTGCTGGCGGGACGGCAACGGCGGTCGGCAGTCACCCGCGCCGACGCTGTCCCCTCAGGAACGCTGGCGCCGCCGCAGCTTCTGCAGCGTCTGCAACTGTGCGGCAGCCTCCGCCAGTTCCGCCCGGGCGCGGGCGTAGTCGTACTCGTCCTGCTGCCCGGCGATGCGCTCCTCCGCCTTGCGCTTGGCCTCCTGGGCCGCGGCCTCGTCGAGGTCGTGCGCCCGGATGGCCGTGTCCGACAGCACGGTCACGACGTGGGGCTGCACCTCGAGGACGCCTCCGGAGATGTAGAACAGCTCTTCCTCGCCATTCTCATGCGTGACGCGGACGTCACCCGGCTTCAGCCGCGTCACGAGCGGAGTGTGCCGCGGCGTGATGCCGAGTTCGCCCATTTCGGCGGTCGCTTGGACCATCGTGGCCGTCCCCGAGTAGATCTCGGATTCGGCGGACACGATGTCGACGTGGATCGTCATGGCCATCGAGGACCTCTCTCCTTACTGGAGTTCCTTGGCCTTCTCGACCGCTTCGTCGATCGTTCCGACCATGTAGAAGGCCTGCTCCGGGATGTTGTCGTACTCGCCGTCGACGATGCCGCGGAAGCCGCGGATGGTCTCCTTGAGCGAGCAGTACTTGCCGGGCGAGCCGGTGAACACCTCGGCGACGAAGAACGGCTGCGACAGGAAACGCTGGATCTTGCGCGCCCGGGCCACCGTGAGCTTGTCCTCGTCGGACAGCTCGTCCATGCCGAGGATCGCGATGATGTCCTTGAGTTCCTTGTAGCGCTGCAGCGTCATCTGCACGGCGCGAGCGCAGTCGTAGTGCTCCTGGCCGATCACCAGCGGGTCGAGCTGGCGGCTCGTGGAGTCCAGCGGGTCCACCGCGGGATAGATCCCGAGCTCCGCGATCTGGCGCGAGAGCACGACCGTGGCGTCCAGGTGCGCGAAGGTCGTCGCCGGCGACGGGTCGGTCAGGTCGTCGGCCGGCACGTACACGGCCTGGATCGACGTGATCGAGCCGGTCTTGGTCGACGTGATGCGCTCCTGCAGCACGCCCATCTCCTCGGCCAGGGTGGGCTGATAGCCCACGGCCGAAGGCATGCGGCCCAGCAACGCCGAGACCTCGACGCCCGCGAGCGTGTAACGGTAGATGTTGTCGATGAACATCAGCACGTCGCGGCCTTCGTCACGGAACTTCTCCGCCATGGTCAGCCCGGTCAGGGCGACGCGCAGGCGGTTGCCGGGCGGCTCGTTCATCTGGCCGTACACGAGGGAGACCTTGTCCAGCACGTTGGATTCGGTCATCTCGTGGTAGAAGTCATTGCCCTCACGGGTCCGCTCACCGACGCCGGCGAAGACCGAGTAGCCCGAGTGCTCGATCGCGATGTTCCGGATCAGCTCCATCATGTTCACGGTCTTGCCGACACCGGCACCGCCGAACAGTCCGACCTTGCCGCCCTTGGCGAACGGGCAGAGGAGATCGATCACCTTGATCCCGGTCTCGAGCAACTCGGCCGCACCTGCCTGCTCGTCGTACGCCGGCGCCTTGCGGTGGATGCCCCAGCTTTCGTCGGCGCCGATGTCGCCCTTCTCGTCCACCGGCTCGCCGAGGACGTTCATGATCCGGCCAAGTGTCTTCTCGCCCACCGGGACCTGGATGGCGTCACCCGTGTTGGTGACCTTCATGCCACGGCGCAGGCCGTCGGACGAGCCCATGCCGATGCAGCGCACGACACCGTCGCCGAGCTGACCCTGGACCTCGAGCACGAGACCCGCGTCGTCGACCTTCAGGGCGTTGTACACCTGCGGCACTTCGTCGCGCGGGAATTCGACGTCGATGATGGCGCCGATGATGGATACGATCGTTCCGGAACTCATGTGGCAGTCCTCTGGAAAGCCTTGTTCAAAATGGATTCGTCACTCTCGGGCGCGCGCGTCACGAGACGGCGGCGGCACCGGAGACGATCTCGGACAGCTCCTGCGTAATGGCTGCCTGGCGGGCCTTGTTGTACGCCAGCTGGAGATCGTCGATCAGGTTGTCCGCGTTGTCCGAGGCGCTCTTCATGGCAACCATGCGCGCGGCCATCTCGCAGGCGACGTTCTCGACCACCCCCTGGTAGACCAGGGCCTCGATGTAGCGCTGGAGCAGCGCGTCGAGCACCTCCCGCGCATCGGGCTCGTAGATGTAGTCCCAATGCGTATGGCGCATGGCCTCGAGCTCCTTCGCGTGCTCCTTGTCCGTCGGCTCCTCGGCCCCCTCCAGGTCCTCCTCGAGCGGGAGCAGCCGGCGAATGATGGGCTGCTGGGTCATCGTGTTCACGAAACGATTGTGAACCAGATGGAGCTCCTGGATGTCGCCGTTGTCGTACGACTCGAGCATCGCCTTGACCGGGCCGATCATGTCGTCGAGGGACGGCCGATCGCCCAGGTTCGCGGTCTCCGCGATCACGTTCGAGCCCGTGCGCTTGAGAAACTGGATGCCCTTGCGACCGATGCCGCAGGTCGCCAGCGTAATGCCGGCATCGTGCTTCTCGCGGAACTCGCGGTTCAGCTTGCGGAAGAGGTTGACGTTCAGGCCGCCGCAGAGGCCGCGGTCCGTCGTGACCACGATGTAGCCGACACTCTGCACCGAGTCCGCCGCCACCATGTAGGGGTGGCGGTACTCCGGGTTCGCGTTGGCCAGGTGGCCGATGACGTTGACCATCTTGTCCGCGTAGGGACGCGATGCCGCCATCCGGTCCTGGGCCTTGCGCATCTTCGATGCGGCGACCATTTCCATCGCGCGGGTGATCTTCTGAGTATTCTGGATACTCGAGATCTTGCCGCGGATTTCCTTAGCACCGGCCATGATGGGCTCCGTTTACCAGACGCCGTTGGACTTGAAGTCCTCGACCGCCTTCTTGAGCTCGCCCTGGATCTCGTCGTTGTAGTCACCCTTCTCGTTGATCTTGTCGATCAGCGAGGAGAAGTTCGAGTGGACGTGACTGTGCAGCGCTGCCTCGAAGTCGACGATCCTGGCGACCTCGACGTCGTCGAGGTAGCCCTCGTTGGCCGCGAACAACGAGATGGCCATCTCGCCGATCGACAGGGGCGAGTACTGCTTCTGCTTCATCAGCTCCATCACGCGCTGGCCGCGCTCGAGCTGCTTGCGGGTCTGCTCGTCCAGGTCCGAGGCGAACTGGGCGAAGGCGGCCAGCTCGCGGTACTGGGCGAGCGCGAGGCGGATGCCGCCGCCGAGCTTCTTGATGATCTTCGTCTGGGCCGAGCCGCCCACACGCGACACCGAAAGGCCAGCGTTGATCGCCGGGCGGATGCCCGAGTTGAACAGGTCGGTCTCGAGGAAGATCTGGCCGTCGGTAATCGAGATCACGTTGGTCGGCACGAACGCCGAGACGTCGCCCGCCTGGGTCTCGATGATCGGTAGCGCGGTGAGCGACCCGGTGCGGCCGGTTACCTCACCGTCGGTGCGCCGCTCGACCTCCTTCTCGTTGATGCGCGCGGCCCGCTCGAGCAGGCGCGAGTGCAGATAGAACACGTCGCCCGGGTACGCCTCGCGGCCCGGCGGGCGGCGCAGCAGCAGCGAAACCTGGCGGTAGGCCCAGGCCTGCTTGGTCAGGTCGTCGTAGATGATCAGGGCATCCTCGCCGCGATCACGGAAGTACTCGCCCATCGCGCAACCCGCGTACGGGGCGATGTACTGCGCGGCCGCGGACTCGGAAGCGCCGGCGGCAACCACGATCGTGTGGTCCATCGCGCCGTGCTCCTCGAGCTTGCTCACCACCTGGGCAATCGACGACTGCTTCTGGCCGACCGCGACGTAGATGCATTTGATGCCCGTGCCCTTCTGATTGATGATCGTGTCGATCGCCACGGCCGTCTTGCCCGTCTGGCGGTCGCCGATGATCAGCTCACGCTGGCCGCGACCGATCGGGACCATCGAGTCGAGGGCCTTGAGGCCGGTCTGCACGGGCTGGTCGACCGACTTGCGCGTGATCACGCCCGGCGCGACCTCTTCGATGGGCCGGACCGCGCTGGTGTCGAGCGCGCCCTTGCCGTCGAGAGGCGAGCCGAGCGAGCCAACGACACGTCCGAGCAGCTCGTCGCCGACCGGGACCTCGAGAATGCGCCCGGTCGTCTTCGCGGTGTCGCCCTCGCGCAGGTGGGTGTAGTCCCCGAGGATCACGGCACCGACCGAGTCGCGCTCGAGGTTGAGCGCCAGCCCGAACGTGTCGTTCGGGAACTCGATCATCTCGCCCTGCATGACCTCGCCGAGGCCGTGGATGCGGACGATGCCGTCGTTGACGCTGACGATCGTGCCTTCGGTGCGCGCCTCGACGCCGGCATCGAAGTCCTCGATTCGCTGCTTGATCAACTCGCTGATTTCGGACGGGTTGAGTTGCATCGGTTATTCCTCTATCGGATTCGGTAGCCCGTTGTACTCAATGGGCCAGACGGCTCGCGAGCCGCTGCAGGCGGCCCTTGAGCGAGCCGTCGATGACCAGGTCGCCGGCGCGGATGACGGCGCCGCCGATGAGCGACGCGTCGACGTCGCAATGGAGCCGGACCTCGCGCTCCAGCCGTTTCTTCAGGCTGGCGGCGATCTTGTCGCGCTGATCGTCGGACAGCTCCGTCGCCGATGCGACGTGGGCGTCCACGCGGCCCTCGGCGTCGGCGCGCAGCGCCTCGAATTGCTCGGCGATCTCCGGCAGCAGCTGGAGCCGCCCGTTCTCGGCCAGGAGCCGCACGAGATTGCGGGCCGCGTCGCCGAGATGCTCATCGCAGATGCGCGTAATCACCTCCGCGCGCCGGGCGCGGCTCGTGCGCGGAGCACGAATCGCGGCGGACACGCGCTCGTCGCGGGCAACCGCGTCGAGCAGCGCGAGCTGATCCGACCACGCCCCCATGTCGCCGGCCTGCTCGGCCAGCGCGAACACGGCGCGTGCGTAGGGTCGTGAGAGAGCGGTATTCGCCATGGACGACTCCGGTTACAGGCCCTCGACGAGCTCGTCGAGCACCTTCGCGTGCTGGTCCTTGTCGACCTCGGAGTGCAGCACGCGCTCGGCGCCCGACAGGGCGATGGCGACGACTTGGCCACGCAGGTGCTCGCGCGCGCGCGTGACCTCTTGCTCGATTTCCGCCTCGGCCGACTCCTTGATGCGCTCGGCCTCGACGCGGGCGCTGCCCTTGGCTTCCTCGACGATCGAGTTGGCGCGCTTGTTCGCCTGGTCGATGATCTCGGAAGCCTGCTCCTTCGCCTCGCGCAGCGTCTCGGTCGCCCGCTGTCGGGCGAGCTCTTCTTCGTGCTCGCCGCGCTCGGCGGCCGCGAGACCGTCGGCGATCTTCTTCTGCCGTTCATGCAGCGCGTCGCGCAGCGGCGGCCACACGTACTTCATGCAGAAAGCCACGAACAGCGCGAACGCGAATGTCTGGCCGATCAGGGTCAGGTTGATGTTCATAGCGGCGTCCCTATGGGGTGACGGTCAGAATCCGCTGCAGTGATACAGCGGCCCCGCGACTAGCCCACGAAGACGAGATACAGGCCGATGGCCAGACCGATCACCGACAGGGCGTCGAGCAGGCCGGCGACGATGAACATCTTGACCTGCAGCATCGGCGCCATTTCGGGCTGACGGGCCGCGCCTTCGAGGAACTTGCCGCCCAGGAGGCCGAAGCCGATGGCGGTGCCGAAACCGGCGGCGCCCAGCATGATGCCCGCGGCGATCATCTTGAGACCTTCTGCGATTTCCATTGGTTGCTCCCGGATGTCGTGAGGTTGCGTTGACGCGATGTCGTGAGTACTAGTGCTCGTCCGTCTCGTGCGCCATCGAAAGGTAGACGATGGTCAGGACCATGAAGATGAATGCCTGCAGCACGATGATCAGGATGTGGAAGATCGCCCACGGCACGTGCAGCGCCCACTGTGCCCAGTAGGGCAGCAGCGCGGCGATCAGGACGAAGATCATCTCGCCGGCGTAGAGGTTGCCGAACAGTCGCATGCCGAGCGAGACGGTCTTGGCGATCAGCGTGACC
>Ga0102944_1000882_pt1 | contig 21520 bp, 9 predicted proteins | sample SalPonD_shore_MG_FD_78172 | JGI IMG/M metagenome (GOLD analysis project Ga0102944, IMG submission 78172) | Salt pond soil microbial communities from South San Francisco under conditions of wetland restoration - Salt Pond MetaG... | ecosystem: Environmental > Aquatic > Marine > Intertidal zone >...
CGCGCACTTCACGAGCGGAGGGTGCGGCGGGTCCTGGCGAGACCGTCGCCGCCAGGACGGCGGCGTCGGAGCCTACAGGGAGGTATTCACGGCGTTCTCGACAGGACCCGCCGCACCTCTGCCCACTCTGGCCTGGAAAGTGCCACTTGAAGCCCCGGAATGCCGCGATGAACCTTTTTTTTCGCCCCGGATTGGCCCCCGCCTTGACCCAAACTCGCCCCGGCGCTAGCCTGCGCCGCAGTATCTCCCAATCGAGATGAAGCGATAACCTTTGGCCCTAGACCTGCAATGCGCCCGTGACCAGCTACGGTTGCTGGCGGACCCGACACGGCTCCGGCTGCTCAACCTGGTGGAGGCGGAAGAACTGACCGTCGCCGAACTCGCCGCGGCGACCCGGCTCGCGCAGCCGCGTATTTCAACGCACCTTGCCAGGCTTCGCGAGGGCGGGCTGGTGCGCGCCCGGCGCGACGGCACTTCCGTCTACTACCGGGCCAACGGAGAGGCCGACGGCCCGCTTGCCGAGCTCTGGCAACGGCTCATCGAGCGCGCCGAGGATCCCCTGCTTCGAGCCGACCGCCGACGGCTCCCGGACGTGCTGCGGGCGCGCGCCATGACCCGCGGCTGGGCGGACGCCGTGGCCGGGGACATGGAACGTCACTATTCCCCTGGCCGCACCTGGGAGGCGACGGCGCGGGCCCTGGTCCCCATGCTGGAACTGCGCGACGTGCTGGACATCGCCTCCGGCGACGGCGCCCTGGACGAGCTGATCGCGCCGCGGGCGCGCAGCCTGACCTGCCTGGACATCAGCCACACGGTCATGCACGCGGGCATGGAGCGGCTGGCAGGCAGCGACCGGGCCAGATTCTGCCAGGCCACCATGGAGGCCCTGCCCTTCCCCGACGCCAGTTTCGATCAGGTGCTGTTGCTGCACGCGCTTACCTACACCCGCGAGGCCGGCCGGGCTTTCTCTGAAGCGTCCAGGGTGCTCAGGCCCGGCGGCACGCTGCTCGGCGCGACATTGAAACGCCATGCCTACGGCCGGCAGGTGGCCCCGTTTGGCCACGTGAACCGGGGCTTCACCACGGTGGAACTGGAGAAACACATGCGTGAAGCCGGCCTTGCGGTGCGCACCTGCGGGGTCACCTCGAGGGAGCGCCGCGCGCCGCACTTCGAGGTGATCACGTTCACGGGAACGAAGGCATGAGAGATGTACCTGCAGCGTTCTCGGCGGGTCCTACCACGCCGCCGCAATTCGCGGAATTCATGACAACGGGCAAGGCATGACGAGCAAACACGGCAACATCCTCGGACAGCTGAGATCCGCCATGGCCGAGCGCATCCTGGTCATGGACGGCGCCATGGGCACCATGATCCAGGGACTGAAGCTGGACGAGGCGGCCTACCGGGGCGAGCGCCTGGCCGATCACCCGCACGAGCTCCAGGGCAACCACGACATTCTCAACTTGACGCGGCCGGAGGCCATCGAGGGGATCCACGACGCCTACCTGGACGCCGGAGCGGATCTCACCGAGACCAATACCTTCAATGCCACGGCCATCAGCCAGGCCGATTACGGTACACAGGACCTGGTTTACGAGATCAATCGGGCCGGAGCGGCAATCGCGCGCCGCGCCGCCGACCGATTCACCGGGCAGACTCCCGACCAGCCGCGTTTCGTGATCGGCGTACTTGGCCCCACCAACCGCACCGCCTCCATTTCCCCGGACGTGAACGACCCGGGGTTTCGCAATGTCACCTTCGACGAGCTTGCCGACGCCTATGCGGAAGCCGCCCGGGGCCTCATGGACGGCGGGGCGGACCTGCTCCTGGTGGAGACGGTCTTCGACACCCTGAACTGCAAGGCGGCCCTGTTCGGTCTCGACCGGCTGTTCGAGGAGCGGGCCGAGCACCTGCCCGTCATGGTGTCGGGCACCATCACCGACGCCTCCGGCCGCACCCTGTCCGGCCAGACGCCGGAGGCCTTCTGGTACTCGATTCGCCATGCCAGGCTCTTCAGCGTGGGACTTAATTGTGCTTTGGGTGCCAGTGAGTTACGCCCTCATCTTAAAGTGCTTTCTGATACCGCAGAGGTCCCCGTATCCGCCCATCCCAATGCTGGACTGCCCAACGAGATGGGCGAGTACGATCAGGGCCCGGCGCACATGGCCGAACTCCTGGGCGAGTTCGCCGCCGCCGGACTGGTTAACCTCATCGGCGGCTGCTGCGGCACCACTCCCGAACATACCCGCGCCATCGTGGAGGCCGCGCGCGGCAAGGCGCCTCGGACGATCCCCCATGCCGAACCCTTCTGCCGGCTGTCGGGACTGGAACCGCTGGTGATCACGCCGGAGATCAATTTCGTGAACGTGGGCGAACGCACCAACGTCACCGGCTCGGCGAAATTTCGCAAGCTGATCGAGGCCGAGGACTACGAGGCCGCCCTGGACGTGGCCCGCCAGCAGGTGGAAAACGGCGCCCAAATCATCGACGTCAACATGGACGAGGGCCTGCTGGATTCCGAGGCCGCGATGGACAAGTTCCTCAGGCTGGTGGCCGCCGAGCCCGACATCTGCAGGGTCCCGGTGATGATCGACTCCTCCAAGTGGTCGGTGATCGAAACCGGCCTCAAGTGCCTGCAGGGCAAGGGCGTGGTCAATTCCATCAGCCTCAAGGAAGGCGAGGAAGCGTTCCTGGAGCAGGCGCGGTTGGTACGGCGCTACGGGGCCGCGGCCGTGGTGATGGCCTTCGACGAAGAGGGCCAGGCGGAGTCCGCGGAGCGGCGCGTGGCGATCTGCGCCCGCGCCTACAACCTGCTCACCGAAAAGGTGGGCTTTCCGCCCGAGGACATCATCTTCGATCCCAACATCTTCGCCATCGCCACGGGCATCGAGGAACACAACAATTACGCCGTGTCCTTCATCGAGGCCACCACGAAGATCAGGCGCACCCTGCCCCACGCTCTTATCTCGGGGGGCCTGTCCAACATCTCGTTCTCCTTCCGCGGCAACAACCCGGTGCGCGAGGCCATCCATTCCGTGTTCCTTTACCACGCCATCCGTGCCGGAATGGATATGGGGATCGTCAATGCGGGACAGCTCGCGGTCTATGACGACATCGATCCGGAACTGCGTGAACGCGTGGAGGACGCTGTGCTCAACCGGCGCCCGGACGCCACCGAGCGGCTGGTGGCCTTCGCCGAGGGCGTCAAGGGAGGCGCCGCGCAGGAGGAGAAATCCCTGGCCTGGCGCGAGCAGCCCGTGGAGAAGCGCCTCGAGCGCGCGCTGGTCAAGGGCATCGCCGACTACGTGGAGGACGACGCCGAGGAAGCCAGACAACGCGCGGACCATCCCCTGGATGTGATCGAGGGACCGCTCATGGACGGGATGAACGTGGTGGGCGATCTGTTCGGGTCCGGCAAGATGTTCCTGCCCCAGGTGGTCAAAAGCGCCCGGGTGATGAAGAAGGCCGTGGCCTACCTGATTCCGTACATAGAGGCCGAGAAGGAGAAGGCCCGCGATACGCGCGCCAAGGCCAAGGTGGTCATGGCCACCGTGAAGGGCGACGTCCACGACATCGGCAAGAACATTGTCGGCGTGGTGCTCCAGTGCAACAACTTCGACGTGGTGGACCTGGGCGTCATGGTTCCCTACCAGAAGATCCTGGACACCGCGCGGGAGGAAAAGGCGGACATCATCGGCCTGTCCGGGCTGATCACCCCCTCGCTGGACGAGATGTGCCGGGTGGCGGTGGAAATGAACCGCCAGGGCTTCGAACTGCCGCTCTTGATCGGCGGGGCCACCACCTCGCGCATGCACACGGCGGTTAAGATCGCGCCCAATTACGACCATCCCACGCTCTGGGTCAAGGACGCCTCCCGGGCCGTGGGGGTGGTGCAGAAGCTGGTTTCCGATACCCACCGCGATGCCCTGGTGACGGACACCGCGAAGGAATACCAGGGACTGCGCCGTCGTCACCAGGGGAAGGGATCACGCAAGCCGCTGCTTACCTACGCGGAATCGCGCCAGCGCCGGCTGCGGCTCGACTGGTCCGGCTACCGGCCGCCGCGGCCCGCCCAGCCGGGCATTCACGTGTTCGACGCCTACCCGCTGCGCGAGCTGGCCGACTACATCGACTGGACGCCGTTCTTCCAGACCTGGGAGCTTTCCGGAAAGTACCCGGACATCCTGGACGACCCCGACAAGGGCGAAGCGGCGCGCAGGCTGTACGAGGACGCGCGCGACATGCTGGAGCGGATCTGCACGGAGGGCTGGCTCACGGCGCGGGGCGTGATCGGATTGTTCCCGGCCAACGCCGCCGGGGACGACGTCGAGGTGTTCCATGACGTTGACCGGCAATCGGTGCGGGCCCGCGTGCCCACGCTGCGCCAGCAGGCGGACAAGGGAGCCTCCAAGCCGGACATGGCGCTGGCGGATTTCGTTGCGCCGAAAGACGCTCACCTGAAGGACTGGCTGGGCGGATTCGTGGTGACCACCGGGCTTGGCATCGAGGAGCACATCGCCGCCTTCGAGGCCGACAACGACGACTACAGCGCCATCCTGCTCCGCTCGCTGGCGGACCGGCTCGCGGAAGCCTTTGCCGAACGCCTGCACGAGCGCGTCAGAAAGGAGTTCTGGGCCTATGTCCCGGACGAGACCCTGGACTACGGGCAACTGATCCACGAGCAGTACCGGGGTATTCGCCCGGCGCCCGGGTACCCCGCCTGCCCCGACCACACGGAAAAGCGCGTGCTGTTCGATCTGCTGGACGCGGAGGAAAATACCGGCGCCACGCTCACGGAAGGCTGGACCATGTACCCGGCCGCCACCGTGGCTGGCTGGTATTTCAGCCACCCGGATAGCCAGTACTTCGTGGTGGGCCGCCTCACCCGCGACCAGGTCGAGGACTACGCGCGCCGCAAGAACATGCCGCTGGCGGAGGTGGAAAAAATCCTCGCCCCTCACCTGGCCTACAAGCCGGAGGAGCTGCCGGACGCCGCCCGGGCATAAGCCCGCGCGTTTACCCGCGGCTCTTGAGGCGGCCGGGCTCTGTCCCGGCCGTCGCACCCGGAACCGTACTGCTACACTGGCCCGCCACCCCAGGGAACCGGTGATGGCGTGATCAAGCGGCTGTTCAGGAAGCTGGTCGATGTCACCGACGAGGAGCTGGGCGCCCTGCTCTGGGCCACTGCCTACGGCTTCTTCATCCTGTTTGCCTACTACATCCTGCGAGCGGTGCGCGACGAGATAAGCTCCGCGGACCGGGGCAACTTGCAGCTCCTGTGGACGGCGGTGTTCCTGGTCATGCTCGGGGCCGTACCGCTCTACTCCTGGCTGACCTCGCGATTTTCCCGCTCGGTGTTCGTGCCGCTGGCCAACCGTTTTTTCATCGCCTGCCTGCTGGCGTTCTTCCTGGCACTCGAAATTCTGCCCGAGGGGGCCCGACCCTGGCTGGACCGCGTGTTCTACGTCTGGACCAGTGTATTCGCGCTGTTCGTGGTCACGGTGTTCTGGGGTTTCGTCAACGACTGTTTCAGCAATGCCCAGGGGCGCCGACTGTACGCCTTCATCGCCGTGGGCAGCTCGCTGGGCGGCATCGCCGGCTCCTCGGTAACCGCGGTCGTCGCCGAAATCGTGCCCCGCTTCGACCTGCTGTTGCTGGCCTGCCTGCCCCTTGAGGCCGCTTCCTGGTGCGTTGGGCCCATGAGCCGCTGGCTCGCTGGCAAGGCCGTATCCGGCAGTGGAGACACCCTGGCCGACGGCGGCGACGAGTCCATCGCCCGGGCCAACCGGCCCCTCGCCGGCAACGCCTGGAGCGGCATCCGCGAGGTATTCCGCTCCCCCTACCTGATGGGCATCGCCGCCTTCATCGCCCTGATGACCTTCGCTTCCACCGTCCTGTATTTCGAGCAGGCCTACCTGGTGGGCCAGGCCATCGCCGACCGGGGCGCGCGAACCGCCTTCTACGCGCGCCTGGACCTGGCGGTGAACGCGTTGACCATCGTGTTCCAGGTTTACCTGACAGCGCGCATCATCCGGCTCATCGGCGTGGGCCTGAGCCTGGCGCTGGTGCCCGGGGTGGTGTTCCTGGGCTTTGCGACGCTCGGGACCATGCCGCTGCTTGCCGTGCTTGTGGCCGTGCAGGTGGCCTACCGGGCCGGGCGCTACGGCATCACCCGCCCGGCGCGGGAGATCCTGTTCACCGTCGTGGGAAGGGAACAGAAATACAAGTCCAAGGCCTTCGTGGACACCGCCGTGTACCGCGGCGGCGACCTGGCCAGTGGCTGGATTTTCGCCGGATTGAAGGCGCTGGGACTGTCGCTCGGCGCCATTGCCCTGGTGGCGGCACCGCTGGCGGGCGCCTGGGCAGTGCTGGGTTACCGGCTTGGCAGGCGGCAGGACGAATTGGCGATGGCGAGCCTGGACTATCCTGAAGGAACGACATCCGCGGCACGGAGGTGAACGATGAAAATCTCCCGGCGGCGATTGCTCAAGCTGGGCCTGGGCGGCGGCACGTTGCTCGCCCTGGGGCCGCGCTTCGGCTGGTCCTCCGAGGGCGGCCTCCCCGAGGGAGAGCTGATCCGGCACACCATTCCCTCCGGCGGCGAGCGAGTGCCCGCCGTCGGCCTGGGCATGCGCGACTATCGCACCGACTGGACCGAGAACGGCATCGGCGAGTTCCGCGAGACCATCCGCGTGTTCCACGAGCTGGGCGGCACGGTGCTCGACACGGCGCCTTCCTACGGGGACTCGGAAAGCGTGCTGGGCGAGATACTGGAGGACCTGGGAATCCGCGACGAGTTGTTCATCGCCACCAAGGTGGATCGGCAGGGGCGCGAGGCTGGCATCGAGCGCATGCGGGCGTCACTGAAGAACATCGGCACCGATCACGTGGACCTGATGCAGGTCCACAACCTGCGCGACGCCGCAACCCAGCTGGAGACCATGCGCGCCTGGAAAGAGCAGGGCCGCATCCGATACGTGGGCGTGACCACCTCGTTCAATGGCCAGTACGGCGAACTGGAACGCATCATGAAGGCCCAGGACCTGGACTTCGTGCAGGTGGACTACTCGCTAATCGACCGCAGCGCCGGTGAACGCATCCTGCCGCTGGCACAAGACCGGGGCATCGCCACGTTGATCAACATGCCTTTCGATCGCGGCGCCGTGTTCCGGGCCGTGGGGGACAGGCCCCTGCCGGACTGGGCCGCCGAGTTTGACGCGGCCACCTGGGGCCAGTTCTTCCTGAAGTACGTGATCTCCCACCCGGCGGTCACCGCGGCCATTCCCGGCACCACGGACCCGGATCACGCCCGGGACAATGTGGGCGCCATGCGGGGGCGCCTGCCGGACGAGGCGCGGCGCCGGAAAATGGAACAGTTTTTCGACGCGCTTTAGGGGTCACGCAATTCGCGGCAAGATGCCGCTCCCACAAGCGCCGGCTCCGCTACGGCACGAAGTGGGAGCAGCCCCGGATCGGAGTCCGGGGCAGGCTCCGCCGCGAACGATGCCGCCAGTCCCTGGGGCTGCTATGGCGTTCGCATGTCCGCCGGCGCCCGCTTCGGGTAGTACACGCCCTTCAGCTTGACGATGAAGTCCCAGGCCATGAGCAGCGCGCCAACGGCGAAGATGATGTCGCCCGGAGTTCGCAGCCACTGCCAGATCACCGTGGAGTTGTAGAACTCCAGGCTCCGCGCCTGCGCATAACCCTGGGTGTAGGCGACCTCGATCTGGGGGAACCCGACCGGCAGGAAGGTCAAGAACACCCACATGACCAGCCCGATGTTGTAAAGCCAGAACGCCCAGACACCCAGCTTGTCGCTCCATGGCGCACGGTCCCCGACCATGTAGCGCAGGCACAGGTAGATCAGGCCCAGCGCCAGCATGCCGAATGCGCCGAACATGGAGGCGTGGGCGTGGTTCATGGTCAGGAAGGTGGCGTGCTCGTAGTAATTGATCAATGGTGCGTTGACAATGCCGCCGAATACCCCGGCGCCAACGAAGTTCCAGACAACCGACCCGAGGATGAACAGGAACGCCAGCCGGTACGGGAAGTCAACCTGCTCCTTGAGTTTCTGGCGCTGGTCCACCGCGTCGAGCACCAGCAGGAACAGCGGCAACACCTCCAGGAACGAGAACACGCTGCCCACGGACAGCCATGTTGCGGGCTCGCCGGCCCAGAACATGTGGTGGCCGGTACCCAGGATGCCGCTGCCCAGGATCAGGATCCATTCGAACAGGATGGCGCGTTCGGCGAGCTGGCGCGAAACCAGGCCGATGGCCATCAGGAAATAGCCCACCACCGCGGCGGAAAACAGCTCGAAGGCCCACTCCACCCAGAGGTGCACCACCCACCAGCGCCAGAAGTCGTTGATGGTGAACGACGGTTCGATGTTGGTGAGCGGCACCATGCCGAACACGTAAATGAAGGCGATGCCGGCGGAGGCATACCAGAGCAGGTGCTCGGCGCGGAACGCATTGAAGAAGCTCCCTCCACCCAGCAACCGCTTCAAGGTCGGCCACATGGTGCGCAGCAGGATCAGGCTCCAGCCCGCCAGGCCGACGAAGAACAGCATCTGCCAAAAGCGCCCGAGTTGCAGGTACTCCAGACCCTGGTTGCCGAACCAGAACCAGGACTTATCGCCCATCCAGCCCATGATGCCGGCGTAGTCGCCGACCACCGCGCCGATCACGATCACCACGACGGCCAGGAACAGCAGGTTCACCAAAAGGCTCTGGGCCTTGGGCTCGCGGCCGCCGATACGCGGGGCCAGGAACAGAGCCGAGGCGATCCATCCCAGGCCGATCCACACGATCGGCGTCTGCACGTGGATGTTTCGCACCCAGTTGAACGGCAGCCATTCGAGGATGGAAATGCCGTAAAACCCTTCCCGTTCCGCGTAGTAATGGCCCAGAATCGCCCCGGCACCAATCTGCAACAGCAACACTAGCGACACGAACACGAAGTACTTGCCCAGCGAACGCTGGCTGGGTGTCAGCGCCTGGAAATCACCCAGGATGTCGTCGTAGGTCTCGTTGGGGGCGTCCCGGTCAATATAGACCCGGTAAATGGCCAGCACGATGCCAATGCCCAGGATCATCCCGCCGAAGGAAATTACCGTCCAGGTGAGCGATTCCTTGGTCGGCACGTTCTCCACCACCGGCTCCGGCGGCCAGTTGGCGGTCCACGAATAGTCCTTGCCCGGGCGCCGGGCCACCGTGGTGATGGCCGCATGGACGACGAAATTGCCCACCTCCAGGGCCTGCTGCTCGCTCAAACTGTGCGCCTGGGTGTAGCCCGTCTCGGGATTCGAGGTCCGAATCTTCTCGGCGAAATCCTGTCGGAATCGCTTGATCGCCGTTGCCACGGGGTTTGGTACCACGACCGGGTCGGCGGTCAGGTCGATACCCTTCAGCATCTCGCGCATGTCATGGCGCACCACCAGGCGTTGGCCCTCATCGAGATAGTCCATCGCCCTTCCGTAGCGCTCGTTCGCGAGCACGGCCTGCGTGTCCCTGGCCAGATCCACCAGGGCCGTGGCCGTGTAGTCCTCCCCGAAATAGGCGCCCATGCCGTAGAGGCTGCCGTAGTCCATCAGGTCGGCCTTCTGGAAACCGGCCTTGCCGGCTTCCAGGTCGTCCCGGGTCATGAGCGTCTCGCCGCTCTGGGACACGATGCGCTCGGGTATCGGCGGTGCGCCCTGGTAGGTTGCCACGGTCATCCAGATCATGGCCGCCCACGACAACACCGTGGTGAGCAACATGGCGACGACCAGGACCCTGGTTACCCTGTCCTGGGGAGGAAGGTGATCGGAGAGATTCATGACGTGACCTCCTCGGCCGGTCTTTTCTTGATGGCCCGGCCCGGATGGGTCAACGGATACCTGCCCACCCGGGCCGGTTGTTTATGGAGACAATCCTAGTTCAGGAGGGCGCCGGCCTCAATGAGGAAACCAGGCTGCGTCACGGCCGGCGAACCCGTAACGCCCATGGACGCGCCAAAAGGAACGCCCCGTCCGCCTGAGGGTGGACGGGGCGCACGAGATTCCACGCACGTCATTCGATGGTGACGTCACCCCCGCCCAACGTGCCGGAGCGCGAGCTCGCGGCAGCGCCGCTGATGTCAATGGCAAAGGTGTCGTGGCCCCGACCCGGCTTGCCGTTGTCACAGGCGTCAATCCGGTACTGGATGGCCTCGCCGGTGCTCTTCAGGGTCGCCGGCCCGCTCAGCGTCGCGCAGTTGTCATCCTGGCGGTAGTCCTCCACCGAATCGGTCACGAACTTGATGTTGTTGACGTTGTCGTTGTAGTTCACTCTGCCTGTGGAATCGGGGCCCGCGGCAAAACTGAAGTTCACCTTGCCCGCCGCGTCTCCCGGCTGCGCCAGGTAGCCGCCCGCCTTCACCCCGCGCATGGACGACGCCTCCGAGACGGTAATGGCGGCATGCGCCGGCGACTTGCTTTCCAGGCCGTGGGAGTCCATGACCGTGAGCATCGCATCGTAGCTGCCGGCAGACTGGTAGGTGTGAGTTACCGTGGGCGCTGATTGCGTCACGGGTTCACTGCCGTCGCCGAAGTCAAAGGTGTAGGAAACCACGCTGTCGCCCTGGTCGGGATCGCTGGAATTGGAACCGTCCAGCGTCACCTCGAGCGGTGCGAACCCGGATTGCGGATCGGCGCTAAGCGCCGCCACCGGCGGTTCGCTGGCCTTGCAGGCGCCGTTGCCCACCAGGGTGTAGAAGCCGATATCGGTATCGTCGGCGGTTGTCAGGCGCCTGCCGGTACCGTCCACCTCGGCTTCCACCTTGGTGATGCCGCTGATCCCGCCGAGGCCGTCGCCGGGCCCCGGGTTACCGAACTTGTCGTTGGACAAGACGAAGGTAATGGTTCCGTCCGGCGCAACGCCGCTGCCGGCGTCCGCCTGCCCGTCAACCACGTCGGTGAGCAGCACTACCAGCGCTTCCTGATGGCCGTACTCGAACACCGGCGTGCCGGACTGGGTGTTCATTGCCACGAAGTACCGGCGGTTGTCGGCACCGGTGAAGTCGATCTCCCAGCGCCCGCCCGGGGGCAACACCTCCATGTCGGCGACCTTCATGGTGAACACGACTTTGCGGGAACCATCCGGGAAGTACGGCTCCGCCACCGAAACGCCCTGGATGTCGAATTGGGTTCCGGCCGGCGCGCCTTCCTGGTCACCCGCGGCATCATCGATCACGGTGATACCCGGTGTCTTGCAGGGGTTCTCCGCCGGCGCAGGCGGTGACGGCGTTGCTTCGAGCTCGTTGGAAAGAGGCCCCTCGCCTTCCGCGTTCTCCGCGCTGACCTGGTAGTAATAGGTGCCGTCCGGATCCGCCGTGCTGTCCGTGAACTCCGGCTTCGTGCCGGTGCTCGCCAGCAGCTCCTCGGCGCCGGGGGCAGTGCCGCGGTAGATGTCGTATCCGGTAATGTCCGCGCCGCCGTTATCGGGCGCGCCCCAGACGAGGCTGACGCCAGAGCTATTTTGGTCGGCGGACTCCAGCAGCGGCGCCTTGGGCGCCATGGGCTCCGGCGGATCGAACCTTGAGAACAGCCGGGGCCCGCCGGACTGGCGCGCAATGCCCGCGAGTGTGCCGCCGGTGTTGGGCGGCGCGGTCGTGCAGTTGCCAATACAGCCGTCGGCGTAGCCCACCAGAACCCGGCCCTGGCCATCCACCGTGGCGTCGAAGAAATCCAGCAGGTTGCGGGCGCCGGTGCAGCCGGTTCCGCCGGTGCAGATGGGCCCGCGCTGGATCGGATCGTTGGGAGTGGCATTGACCGTCACCCAGGTCTGGCCGTGATCGAAGGTGGTCGCGATGTACAGGTACCAGACGCCCTGGAAGTCATCCGCCTGGTAATCACCGGGTGTGGTCGTGCCATAGAAGGCAAATGCCGCCCGGTCGTCGTCGCCCGCGACCACCGCCGGGAACACCGCGTTCTGGACGTCGAGCTGCAGGCCCACGTCCTGGTCGTTGACCCAGTGCAGGCCGTGATCGTTGGAAACCGCGATACGGGCGTGCCCGTCGGCGTTCTGGTAACCGAAATAGACCGTGCCCTGGGAGCCGATGCCGATGCTGGGGTCCGAACCGATCGTCGGTAGGCTCGCGGGATCGGTGCGCACGTCCCAGGTCTGGCCGTTGTCCTCGGACACCGCCATGCCCTGGCGACCCTGGCAGCTTCCGTTGGGTACGTAGACCACGCCTTCCGGGCCCACCTTCAGGTGGCCGTGCAGCCCATCGCAACTGTCGTTGATCGTGTAGATGGGCACGCCCGGGCCGAAAGTCAGGCCGCCGTCGTCGCTGCGCGCGCACTGCGCGGAGACGTCCGCCTGCGCGCAATAGTAGACCGCATCGGGGTAGACCGTGGTGGGCATGGCCGTGCCGCCGGGCAGGTGCGCGTACGGACCGCCGCCCACGGTCTGATGGTCGAACAGCGCGCCGGGACCGCAACCCTCGGTCGGCGTCCACGACTCACCGTCATCGTCGCTGTAGGCCATGGCGCTGCATGCGAGCAGCAACTGGGAAACGAACGTGCGATTAGTGTAGGGATCCGTGAACAGTATCGGGTCCTCGCTCTCCGTGGAGGTGATTTGCGAGCCGGTGTTGCTCCAGGACGCCCGCGCCGGCGAGGTGGAATCGTCGAAGGTGATCTTGAGCGTGTTGAGCAGGTCCTGGTACAGAATCACGCCCGTTTCCCGGTTGACGCCGATGGAAGGTTCGCTCTGGAACATCCAGCCCAGGTCGCGCGGCGCCTCGTAGTTCCTGAAACGGGGCGCCGGGCCGTTTGCCTGCCTGGCCGCCGATGCACCGGTGTCCAGCGAGATGCTGGCGTTGATGGTGCCGCCGGCCACGCGAAATGGAATCACGCGCACCGTGAGCGGGTAGCTTCCCGAGCCCGCGGGCAGCAGCACCACTTCCGGATCAGCCAGGGTATCGGAGGGCGGAGCGGCGTCATTACCGCCGGAATCCAGCACGTAGAGATCGTAGTCCTCCGCCGCCGCGCCGTCCGGCCACGACACGAAAACGCGGATCCGCGCGTTCGGGTGTGTCTGCGCGTAATCGTCCGGGAGGGAGACGTTCAGGGTGTACTCGTCGCAGGGTTGCAGCGGGGGGCTGCAGGTGCCCGCCGGATTGGAGACCAGAAACGGCCCGGACGTGTAGCCCAGCTGCGGATTATCGGGGCTTAGGGTGCCGCTGCCGGGCGTTGCGGCCAGCGCCGCGCCGCCTCCGCCGCTCAACAGTGCCAGCGCCAGCAAACCGGTGATGCATCGCGCGCACGTGTTCATGGTCATGGCCTCCCAGGATTTCCCGAAGTTGCATTCGCCCGCCAGCCGGCGGAAGTTCTCACCGGGCAGTATTGACCCCGGCAATGGCAGGGAACATGGGGATAATCCCTCAGCGCGCGAGGGCAAAACTCCTTACGCGGCGGCGGCCCGGCCATTTCGGCCGGGCCGCGCGAAGGTGTCCGGCCCCTATTGGACCGGGCAACTGGCGTTGCCCACCAGGGTATAGGAACCGCTGTCGGTCTGATCCACGGTCTCCAGCAGCCCGGTGCCGCCGGCCCCGATGAGAATCTGGGTCTCGGCGTTGACGTCGGTGAGCAGATCGCCCGCCGCGGGCGACCCGACCTTGGCATTGCCGACGATGATGGTGATGGTGCCATCGCTGCTGAAGCCACTGCCGGCGTCAGCCGGTCCGTCGGTGGTGAACGTGGTGCCGGCGGCCGTGCTCTCCAGGTGCCCGTACTCGAACTGGGGTTGTGCCGGATTGCTGCCGGTGTTCATGTTCACGAAGTACGTGATGCCGTCGTCTTCCGTGAACAGCGTTACCCACTGCGAGTTGGGCGGCACGGTGCCCAGGTCCGCCACCTTGAGGGTAAAGATCAGCTTCCTCGTGCCGTCGGCGAGGAACGGCTCCGCCACGGAGACTGCCTGGATGTCCAGCGCCGGATCGGCGGGATCGCCGGTCTCGTCCCCGCTGGGGTCGGTGACCACCCTCGCCCCCGGGGTATGGCACTTGTCCTGCGGCGGCGGGGCGGGGCTGGTCGCCAGTTCGTTGCCCAACTCGCCGTCGCCCACGCTGTTTACCGCGCTGATCCGGTAATAAACCGGACCCGAAACCGGCGCGGTGTCGTCCGCGTACCCGGTCTTGGTGCCGATGGTCGTGAGCAGGCTCTCATCGCCGCTGGCGGTGCCACGGTAGATCCGGTAGTGCTCAATCGGCTCGCCGCCGTTATCCGGTGCGGACCAGTCCAGGGTCACGCGACCGGTCACTTTGTCGCGGAGCGCCGAGTCGAGCCGCGGCCCCTTCGGCAGGGCCGGCTCCACCGGGTCGAACGCGGCGAACATACGGCGCCCGCCGGACTGCCGCGCGATGGTAGCCTTGGCCTCGTGGGTGACCACCTCGCCGTTCACGCACGGACCCCGGCAGCCGTCCGCGAATCCCACCAGCACGCGCCCCACGGCGTCCACTGTCGCCCCCATGAAATCCAGCAGGTTGCGGCAGGGATTGCTGCCACCCTGCAGCCAGATGCAGCCGCGCTGCACCGGATCCTTCGGGGTGGCGTCCGCGGTGATCCAGGTCTGCCCCCCGTCGAAGGTGGAAGCGACATATAGGTGCCACTCCCCGTCGAAATCGGGGCCCTGAAAGTTGCCGGGCGTCCGCGTGCCCAGGAACGCGAACGCGGCGCGGTCGTCGTCGCCCGCCACCACCGCGGGAAAGACCATGTTCTGAATACCCTGCTGGGCACCGACGTCGATGTCGTTCAGCCAATGGACGCCGTGATCATAGGACACCGCCACGTGGGCGTGCCCGTCGGAGGCGCCGTAACCGAAGTAGACGCGGCCGCTTGCCCCGATGCCCACGGAAGGGTCGGAAGTGCCCGGGGAGCTGGTTGGCACCTGCCGCACGTGCCAGGTTGTGCCGTTGTCTTCCGAGACCACCACGGCCTGGTGGGGACCGCAGCCCTTGTTCGGCACGTAGACGACCCCCTCCGGACCCACTTTCACGTGCCCGTGCAGGCCGCCGCAGTCCACGAGGGTGTATATGGGCACCCCGTCCCCGAACGTCAGCCCGCCGTCGATGCTCAGCGAGCAGAAGGCGGTCACCAGTTCCTGGGCGCAGTAGTACACCGCCCCCGGGTGGGCAAGGTCCAGCGGGCTCGTGCCCCCGGGAATGTGTGCGAATGGCCCGCCGCCCAGGGTCTGGTGGTCGGAGCCCGCGGGAATCCCGCAGCCCTGGCTCGGCGTCCAGTTCTCGCCGTCGTCGTCGGTGAACGCGGTGAGGCTGCAGCCCGGCGGATACCCCTCGGCGGAGACCAGTTGCGATACCACCGTCCGGCCCGTGAGCGAATCCGTGTACATGATCGGATCGAAGGAAAAGACCCCCGTGAACAGGGACTCCACTGCCTCCCACGAAGCCAGTGCCGGCGAGGTGGAATCGTCAAAGCCCACCCGCAGGGTCCGCAGCCCGGCCTGGTACATGACGTTGTGGCTGTCCCAGTTGACGCCGATGGACGGCTCCCCGGCGCCGCTGCCAACACCGGCGGGAGCGGGCTGGATCCGATAGCGCGGCGCGATGCCGCTGCCCGGCGGCGGCCCCGGCGGCGCCTCGTACAGACTGATGGTGCCGGTAAAGCTTTCGCCGGTGACCAGGAAGGGAACCACCTCCACCAGGTAATCGTGATCGCCGGGCCGCGGAAGCAGGAAAACCGATTCCGGGTCCGCGCTGCTGTCGGATCGCCCGGCCAGTCTGCCCTCCTCGTCGAATACGTACAGGTCGAAGTCGTTGGCGTTGTTCTCCCAGAGGATCTGGATACGAATGCGCCGGTCGGGATTGTTCGCCAGATAATCGTCCGGCAGGGATACATGCAGTACGTACGTGTCGCAGGGTGTCGCGGGCGTATCGCAGATTGGCGGATCGCTGACCTGGATGGTGTCGTTGTCCACGAAGAAAGGCCCAGCCGTGTAGCTCAACTGCGGTTGATCGGGGGTAAGCGTGCCGCTGGGCGGCGTCGCGGCCCGGCTTCCGCCGATCAGCATCGCCAACAGCGCCACAACGATGATGGTCAAGTGGAGTCGGTTCATTGTCGTCCCTCCCGCCGCGGCTTCCCGCCGCCCTGTGGATTCATCGGTCGAATATCACGCCGCGGCGCCCCTGGATGAATAGGGGTCATTCCTCAGGAAGGGGCGCGTGGATTACCCAAGCGCCGGGGAATGCCACGACGGGGGATCAACGGCCTGGGTGGATTATTCACGCACAACTGGGGAATCTCCCTCATGGTCCGGCAGCGGCTCACCGCGTAAAAAAGAGGTGATTGGCAAATCGCGAGTCAGCGCACAGGAGCCACGCCATGAACCCGAATGCACTTCCCGGGGCACGCCGTTTCGACTTCGGCCGCACTTACCGCCTACTGAAAACCCTGTTGCTTGCCCTGGCGCTATTGGCGCCCGGCCTGGCCGGCGCGGCAACCGTCGCACCGTCCATGCAATCCTGGCTGCAGACCGCCTCGGTCGACAGCGTCTATCCACAGTGGGTGATTGTGGCGTTCAGGGACGACGGTGATGGCCTGAGCCTCACGGACATGGGCGCGCTGACTACCCTCGGCATCGCCAAGGGCATAAAGCTGCAAGAGCTGGGTATGGTCGCGGTGCCCGCCACGGCGGGACAGGTGCGTTCTTTGGCGGGCAACAGCGCGGTCCGCTCCATCTGGCCGAACGAACAACTCCAGTACTTCGATTACGAGGGGCGCGTGCTCACCGGCGTGGACCGGTTGCGCAACGACCGGAGGCTCATCGCCGCCAACAACGGCATCCCGCTTACGGGCCGCGGCGACTTCACGGTGGTCGTCAATGACAGCGGCATTGACGCAACCCACGACGACCTTCAGTTCAACGTGGTCAAGAACGTGCAGCTCGTCACCGACACCGAGACCCTGGAAGGCTTTACCGACCTGGTGGCCGTGCAGGGCTTGCCGGATACCGACACCGGCGGTCACGGCACCCACTGCGCGGGCATCATAGCCGGGACCGGGCAGGACTCCGGCACGCTCTATGCCGGCGTGGCGCCGAACGCGAAACTCATCGGCGTGGGCTCCGGCGCGGGCATTTTCATACTGAACGCACTGGGCGGCTTCGAATGGACGCTGGCTCACCAGGCGCTGGACCATATTCGGGTCATATCGAACTCCTGGGGCACCAGCGATCCCTCGTTCGACCCGGACAATCCAGTCAACATCGCCAGCAAGCGGGCCCACGATTCCGGAATCACCGTGCTGTTCGCCGCGGGCAATTCAGGCCCCGGCAAGAACACCATGAACCCCTACGCGGAAGCGCCGTGGGTCATCGGCGTTGCAGCCGGAACCAAGGAAGGCACGCTTGCGGACTTCTCCTCGCGGGGTATCCCGAGAGAAGAGCGTCTTTCCGACAACAACCCCAATAACGACGACGAGGCGCCCACCATCACCGCCCCGGGCACCGGACGCGCCTTCGACTCCGATGCCGGGAAGTTCACTTCCGACATCATCTCCACGCGCGCCAAGACCAATACCGTAGACAATGGCCTGGACGCCGATACGGAGATTCCCACGGAGTTTCTCCCCTACTACACCCAGATCTCCGGAACATCCATGGCCACGCCGCACGTCGCGGGCATCGTGGCGCTGTTGCTGGAGGCGGACCCGTCGCTGACGCCCGACGAGATCAAGCAGATCCTCCAGGAGACGGCGACCCGGATGCCGGGCCGGCACGACTACGAGGTGGGTGCGGGCTATGTCAATGCCCTTGCCGCGGTGGACAAGGTCTTTCATCGTGGCAAGACCTACGGCACGTTCCGCGAGCCAAGCTTCAACTTGCAGTTGACCAAGGTGCCGGGACCTGGCGACGCGTTCACCGTGCACTATGATCCTACCGGGCTCCCCGGAGCGGACTCGGTCAATGCGCACGAGTTCACGGTCAGCGAGGGCATGGACGTGCTTGACGTATCCGCCGCGCTCTCCAACGACCTCCAGGACGCCACCGACGTGGACGGCAATACCGTAGGAATCCTCCTCCACGATCCGAACGGCAACACCTATTCCAGCGGTATTGCGCTGCCCATCCTGGACGCGCCGAGCCGCGAGGTGGTGGTCAAGAACCCCGTTCCGGGCCAGTGGTCGGCGGAGGTGCGCGGAGCGCGGGGACTGACCGCGCTACCCAACGTCCTGCTGCCAACCTCTGGCGCCGCCGTGCCGGGCGACGTGGACTTCTCCGTCAGCCAGACGGACCTGGTACTGCCGGATATCGCCGACATCCCGGGCCATCCCGCGGAGCAGGAAATCGACTTCGTGCTCAAGAACCGCATGATGGACGTGTTTCCGGACGGCACCTTCCGGCCGGACATCGCGGTGACCCGCGAGGCCTTCGCCAACCTGCTGGTCCTGAACACGCCGCTGCGCCAGTCCCTGCCGGAAGCGCCGGAGTTCACGGACGTTTCCGCGGAGCTGCAGCCGATTGCCGAGGCGGTGACCACCAACGGCTCCACCCTGCGGGACTGGAATTTCGAGCCCGCGGGCATGATGTCGGCGAACGGTTCCGCGTTCGATCCGACTGGCAACGCGTTGCGCATTGACGAGGCAGTGGCGCTGGTGCGCGCGCTGGGCCTGGATTCCGAGGCCAGGGCCATGGCCGGGCGGGACGTCACGGCCACCTACCAGGGACAGGCCGTGGTGGTCGATGACAATGACCAGATCCCGTCCGAATTGCGCGGTTACGTCCAGATCGCCCTGGACAGGCAGCTGTTGCAGGCGTTCTTCTCATTCGAGCAGGGACCGTTCGACTTCGAGCCGAAGCTGGTGGCCCGGGTCGAGCCCGACGGCACGCTGACCCGCGCCTTCATGGCCTATGCCCTGGATCACTTCCGCCAGCATTTCGTGAGTGGAAACTGACGGGCTTGCGGGAGGCCCCGGCAGGGGTCTCCCGCTACATCCATTCCCGCCACTTGTCCCAAAGCGCTTGCCAGCGGGGATCGTCGCGCAGCGGGATGAACAGCGGTGAAGTGCGCGTTTCGGAGATGAAAGTGGGCGCCTCCCGATCTTTGGCGATGTGGTTGAACCGGCCATTGATGGCAGCCAGAAGGCTCAGCGCCCGGTCGCGCTCGCCCCGGAAAGCAGCAACCTCCGCCTCGCGGAAGTCCGCGCGCCATCCTCCTTCCCGAACCGCCCTGGCCATCGCCTGCTCGTAGTCGCTCTTCCGGCCCATCCCCCAATACGCCAACGCCAGGTTCTCGCCCCGGGCCGGGCTGTCGGGTTGCTCGCCCACCATCGTCAATGCGTCGTTGTAATGGTGTTCCAGAATCTGGATCAGGACCAGCTCATCGGCGGCCCCCCGTAATGATGTCGCCTCATGTTCCAGATCGGGGCTCAGCTCCAGTGCCTGCCGGATTTCCGTATCCGCTTCATCCAGCCGCCCGGCGGCCAGCAGATAACCGGCCAGATTTCCGTGTGAAACCGCGGACAGCGGGTCCAGCTCCGCTGCCCGGCGTTGCAGCGTCACGGCCTCGTCGTACAGCCCACGCATCTCGGCCCAGCCCGCGCCCATGCTCAGCACCAGGACGCTGTTCGGGCCCAGGGCCTGGGCCTTCGACCAGTGCTCCCCGGCCGCCTCCGGGTCGCCGACCGTGAAGTAGTACGTGGTGAGCCTGGCATGCGCCTCGGCAAGATCGGGGTCAGCGGCAAGCGCCTTTTCGAGCGCCTCGTGATAGCGTGATAGCAGGCCGGAATCCCCCGCCCCCTCGATTTGGCGGCGCGCGTCGTATGCGCCGGCCAATCCCACCCATGCCCTCGCCAACCCGGGGTCCAGGTCCACCGCCTGGCTGAATTCCCGCTCGGCGAGATACCGGTCTCCCGCCGCCCGCCGATGCCAGAAATACTGACCGCGCAGGTAATGCTCGTAGGCCCTTGGATCAGGACTTCGCGCGGCCGCGTGCTGTGAGCCGGGCGCAAGCGAAAGCTTCAGGGTTTCCGCCACCAGGTCGGCGATTTCGGCCTGGACGGCGAACGCCGCGCCCAGCTGGCGGTCGAACGTTCGAGACCACAGATGCATGTCGGATTGCGCATCCACCAGTTGAGCCGTAATGCGCACCATGTCGCCCGACTTGCGCACACTGCCTTCCAAGACGTAAGCCACGTTGAGCTTGTCCGCCACCGTGGGTATACCCACATGTTTGCCCTTGAAGGCAAACGAGGAGGTTCGGGCGATGACCTTCAGGCCCGGCACCTGGGTCAGGGCATCGAGGATTTCCTCGGTAAGCCCGTCTGCGAAATACTGGTTGGGCTCCTCCCCGCTCAGGTTCTCGAAGGGCAGCACGGCGATGGAATTGGCCTGGGCCGAGGCGCCGAGGCCGACCGGCAGCGGGACGTCGTAGCCCAGGTGGCGCGCCCCCCACCAGCCGCCAATAACGAATAACGCCAGTGTGACCGCACCTACCACGGCGTAACGCCACCAGGCCCGCCCCGATGTGCCGGGGGTGCCCTCCGCTGCCGGCTCGGTGACGACCTCGGGCTCGAAGATGAAGCCCCGCCACGGCACCGTGCGCACGATCTCGTGGGCTTCGTCGCCGAGCGCCCGTCGAATCTCGATCAGGCACTGGGTAAGTGACCCTTCCGTAACATGACGATGGCCCCAGACCGCCTCCAGCAGTTCATCCTTGGTGACCAGCCGACCATGGTGATCCACCAGGTGGGCCAGCACGGCAAATGACTTGGGCCTGAGCCGGATTTCGTGCCCGTTGCGGGACATCGATTCCCTGTCCAGGTCGAGAACGAAGTCCCCGAAACGATGGGCGCGGTGGGTCTCCGTCCGCTGTGAGACCGGCGTGAACATCGCGAATTTACCGCTCTGATGGCCCAGTTGGTCCCTTTATAGCAGTTTTTTCGCAGCTTTTGCGCAACCGCCGGCCGCTTGCTCCCTAACCTACGGGTATCCCCTTCAGGCGGCACTTACCGTGCGGGAGACTGATCGATGCAATGCACGGAACTTGACGTCCAACGCTTCCCCAGGCGCCTGCTTCTTATCGTAGTGCTGCTCATGGCTTCCCTGGCCGCGCAGGCCGAGAACCACGTGGTTACCGTCAAGAATGACGTCTTCGATCCGGCCGAGATCACCATCCAGACAGGTAATACCATCTTTTGGCAAAACGTGGAAGGCCTCAATAACGTTGTCGCCAATGACGGCAGCTTCAAGAGCGGAGCTCCCGACTTTGGCTGGAGCTACAGTCATACCTTCAACGAGCCAGGCGACAACCCTTATTACTGCTTCGTGCACCGGGGGATGGGCATACTGCCAATATCAAGGTCGAGGGCCAACCCGTGGCCACCGGCATGGACATCAACTTCGGCCACGGCGGCTCCTGGTACAACACCGATGAGAACGGCCAGGGCTTCTCACTGGAGGTGGTTCCCGACTCGGCCGCACTCATCCCCGGCAGCGGCCAGCTGGTCGCCTACTGGTTCACCTTCGCCAGGGGCACGCCG
>Ga0102944_1000884_pt1 | contig 21485 bp, 13 predicted proteins | sample SalPonD_shore_MG_FD_78172 | JGI IMG/M metagenome (GOLD analysis project Ga0102944, IMG submission 78172) | Salt pond soil microbial communities from South San Francisco under conditions of wetland restoration - Salt Pond MetaG... | ecosystem: Environmental > Aquatic > Marine > Intertidal zone >...
CGCCGATACCCCGCCGGCGACAGCGGGCGTCCACGGCGATACGTACGATGCGCCGACAGCGCAGGCGGCCGGCCTCCGGTACGCCCGCGTGGGTCACCAGCGACTGCGGCAGCAGGTTCCCGCGCAGGCGCCGTCGCCCCAGCTCTATCGGCTGGAGTAGCTCGGGCGGCAGCGGGCCCTCATCGTCGGTGACGGCGACCCCGGCGATTGAGCCGTCGAGTGTGGCGGTCCACACCGCGACCCCGGGTGCATCCAGCATCTGCCGCAGATCCGACGGGCGGGTCTGGTAGTGGGCCTCGACCAGCAGTCCGAATACGGCCCGCAGCAGCGGCTCGTCGGCGGCCAGGGCATCGCGGTCCAGGCTGTTGACAACCGGCTCTATTGCCCCGGACAAGGCCATTGGCTGCGGTTCGGCATCGAGCAGCAGCGCCCGCGAAAGCCACCGTTCCAGCGGGTCGCCGCGAGGCCAGCGTATCGGCGTCTGCAGCTCGATGCGCCGCCAGCTCGGCGTGAGCCGGTCCAGCGTGTCGGCGAAGCGGATCGCGAACCCCTGGCCCGCGCCCTCGTAGCCGTGGGTGGTGGTAGCGAAGACGATGCGGCGGTGGCGTCGCAGGAGCGCCTCGAGGAGCGCCGCGGGCAGGCCGGCCGCCTCGTCCACCAGCAGCAGATCCGAGGGCGGATCGCTGCGCAGCAGCTCGTCCGGCGCGAGGAAGCGCACCAGGTTACCCGTCTCGCCGTCCTGGCGCAGGGCCCGGAACAGCGCCTCGGTGGCGTCGCGTCGCGGTGCGGTGACGATGATTCGCCGCTCGGGGCGTCCCCGCAGCAGGCGGGCTGCGGCGATGCCGAGTGCAGTTGATTTGCCGCGGCCGCGGTCGGCTTCGAGCACCAGGGGTCGGTGGGCGCGTCCTTCGGCGGCGGATACCACGGCGGTGACCGCCCGGGCCTGGTCCGGCGATGCCGTCGCGCCGTCCGGCAGCGCCCGTTCCGCGGGCGCCTTCGGCAACGGTACTCGCCGCCGCACGCCGTCCGGTGTCAGGATCGCGGCTCCCACCGCGTCCTCGAAGCGCGCGATCAGCCGGGAGATAAAGCGCGCGCGCGTATCCGTGTACCGAAACGGATACGGTGTCCACCGGTCGAGTACCGGGTCGGGTTGTTCCGGCCAGACATCCAGGGGCGGTGTCAGCAGCACGAGAAGCCCGCCGGCACGGAGCGTGCCCCCGACGATGCCCAGCGTATCGGGATCGAGGCCGCGCGTCGCATCGAATACCACACGATCACACTCCCGTCCCAGTAGATGACGGCCGCTGCGGCTGCCGTCCACGACCAGCTCCTCGGCGGGCCGGGCCGCGTTCAGCCGCGCGTGCAGTGATTCGCACCACTCGGTCGGGCCGGCGATGACGGCGAGCCCGCGGTATCCTGACGCAGCACAGCTGTCGGCGAGGCCGGTCAGCGCCTCCACACAGGTGACCGGGACGGGATCAGCAGGGCGTGTCATGGAGCGCTTGGGAGACGGCGGAAGATATCACGGGCACGTCGCGACTCACGTCTCGTCCGCCGACAGCCAGCGTTTGCGAGCCGGCGGCGCGAACGCCTGAAAGCGCTCGAGCAGTGTCGGTGCGTCCGTGGCGTCCAGGAGCAGTCCGCGGTACTCGGGCCGCACGAAGCCCGCTGATACCGCCTCGTCGAGGAACGTGAGAAGTGCCGTGTAGTAATCCGCTACGTTGAGCACGCCCACCGGCTTGCCGTGAAAACCGAGCTGTGCCCAGGTCAGTATCTCGAACAGCTCTTCCAGCGTGCCCAGTCCGCCGGGCAGGGCGATGAATCCGTCCGACAGATCCGCCATCAGCCGCTTGCGCTCGTGCATCGATGCCACGACGTGCAGCTCGGTCAGCTGCCCGTGGCTAAGCTCCCGATCCAGTAGCGCGCTCGGGATGACGCCGGTCACGCGGCCGCCGGCGGACAGGGCGGCATCCGCCACCGCGCCCATCAGGCCGACACTCGCGCCCCCGTACACGACGCCGATTCCGCGGGCTGCCAGCAGTCTGCCGAGATTGGCGGCATGCTCCCTGAATGCGTCGTTGCGACCGGCGCTCGAGCCGCAGTAGATACAGAGTGTCTTCATTCAGAGCCTCTCAATGCGATGCGTCGGCCAGTCGCAGGTGGCCCGTCTTGCGGTACAGGCGGCCGCCCGACGTGGTTGTCAGCGCAGGCAGCGGGCGCGCCGGGCGACGCAGCCACGTGCCGGCGGGGTACTCACCTTCGCTGTCCTGAAAATGCCCGTCGAGCACGTAGATCTCCTCGCCCGCGTCGCCGGTCCTCGCTGGAAGCCCGCCGCCGGGGGGCGCCACGAGCACGGTGTTGCACTCGTGGGCGTTGCGGTGGAGCACGGTTTCGCCGGGCGCCGAGTCACGGGCCGGGAGGTCCACGACGACACGTTCGCCGTCTTCCGGGTGCATCCAGCGCAGCTTGACGAGGATCAGGCAGCCCTCACGCGTGAACGGGCTGTGGCGGGAGCCGACGGGGTTCCGAACGTAGGAGCCGGTCGGATAGGCGCCGTGCTCGTCCCGGAACGTGCCTTCCAGCACGATGAACTCTTCGCCGAGCCCGTGGGTGTGGGCGGGGAAACGGCTGTCCGGCGCGTAGCGCACGAGGCTCGTGCAGCGGGCGACCTCGTCACCGTCGCGCTCGATCATTCGCCGTTCCACGCCGGGCGTCGGCGAGGCTCGCCACGGCAGGGTGGCCGACTCCACACGGCTGGTCCTGGAGAGGTTCGCATTCAGCTTCATGGTATTCCTCCCGCAGCGGTGGGCGTCCGGGGGAACCTCCGGCGCACTCCCGCACTCTGTTGCATTAGGGAGACGCTGAACAATTCCTCGCTGCCGCGTTGCGCTCTCAGAGGCGACAGTGCAAGGCGCGAGGCGCAGCGCCGTATCATGGTATACGGTCAAGCCGAGCAACGCGGCAATGGCGCCTCTGAGAGCGTTACCGCTCGCGGCGCGGCCGATTTTGGCCCCTGGCGGTGTTGTGGCGTCGGCCCGGTAGCGATGGCTACCGAACCGCCACCACGCCTACCCAGATGACCAAAATCGACTCGCGCGCGGTAGCGAGGAATTGTTCAGCGTCTCCCTCGGGAAGCGCCGGGTCGGTTCCCGTTGCCCCGTCGCGGCCCGGCCGCTGACAGGTGGGACGACCGATCGGCGCTGCCTTCGGGCAGCAGCATAGCGGGTTCATTCGAGGTCCGGGTAGGCCCGTGTCGAAGTCTCCTGGGTGTCAGGGTTCTGAAAGGGCATGTCTGCATGGAGTACACCCCACCGATGACCGCACGCCGCGAACCGACCGGTCGCTGGCTGGTGACGTCCGCCGCCGTGCTCGCCGTCCTCGGGGCGCTGGCCGCCGGCGGCGCCGGACCCGCCTACCGGTTCGGGCTGGCGGGGCTCGGCACCGCGTTCATGCTGCTGCGATGGGGGGCCTGGCTCGGCGCCGCCGCCGCGGTCGTCGGTGCGCTCGGATTCGTTATGACCATCGGCCGGGCGCGGTACGCCGCGTGGATCGCATTGCTGGCGTTTGCCGTGGGGTCGGTCAGCTTCGCCATTCCCAGGCAGATGCGGGAGGCGGCGGAGACGGTGCCGCCGATTCACGATATCACCACCGACACGGACGATCCGCCCCAGTTCCAGCGTATCGCCGATCTCCGCGAGGACGCGCCCAACTCCACTAGCTACGGAGGCGAGATCATTGCCAGTCAGCAGCATGACGCCTATCCGGATATCCGCCCCATCCGCATTCCGGCAGCGCCGGACAGGGCGTTCGCCGTCGCCCTGTCGGTCGCCCATGCCATGGGCTGGCGCGTCGTCAACTCGGACCGCAATGCCGGCCTGATCGAGGCCGTTGCGACTACCAGCTGGTTCGGGTTCCACGACGACGTGGCCGTGCGTGTACGGGCCAATAACGGCGGCTCGCAGGTGGACATCCGCTCGGCGTCCCGTGTCGGCCGCAGCGACCTCGGCAAGAACGCCGAGCGGGTCAGGGCCTTCATGCGGCGCTTCCGCACCCGCCTGAACGGAAACTGAGCGCACGTTCCGTTTCCCGCCCCGTGTTTCGTCCGTAGAATCCCTCTTCTTCGACCGGAGGGGGTAGCGGATGCTCGACAGTGATCAGGCCCGGGTGGTGGCGCACGACGATGGGCCGGCCGCCGTGCTGGCGGGTGCCGGCTCCGGCAAGACCCGCTGCACCACCGAGCGCGCGGTGCGCCGTCTGACCGAGTGCCGGGTGCCGAGCGATGGGCTGGTCCTGCTGACCTTCACCAACAAGGCGGCCGGCGAGATGCGCGAGCGGCTTCGTGAGCGTCTTGCGGAGTCGGTACGCCTGCCCTGGATCGGCACCTTCCACAGCTTCGGTAACCAGCTCCTTCGCCAGCACGGCAAGGCAGTGGGTGTGCCCCGCAATGCCACGCTGATGGATGCCGACGACGCCCGCCGCATGCTGGACGCGATGCTCGCCGGTCCGTTCCCGGACAAGGGGCGCCGGCTGGAGGCGACACGCGTCTTCGACGGGCTGCTTGCCGCCGGTCTGGACGCCACCGACGACGAGGACGTGCCGGCGATCACCGCGCTCGGCGAGGCGGCCGGGTTCGGCCCCGTGGCCTGCGCGCGGCTGCTGGAGAAGCTGAGGCGTTTCGAGCGCGAGAAGCGGCGGGCCGCCGTACTCGATTTCGGTGATCTCATCCATCTGCCTATCCGTCTGCTGCGCACGGACGAGGGGCTGCGCGAGCGTGTCCGGGGGCGGCTTCGCGACCTGACCGTGGACGAGGCCCAGGACACCGACGGCGCCCAGTTCCGTCTGCTCAACCTGCTGGTGCCGGAGAGCCGTACCGTGCTGCTGGTGGGAGATGACGATCAGGCGATCTATGAATGGCGCCACGCCCGTCCCGAGAACATGCGCGACTTCATCGAATCGTTCGGAGCGCGCATCTACCGGCTGGAGCGCAACTACCGCTCCACGCCGGCGATCGTGACCGGCGGTGCCGCCCTGGTGCGGCACAACGAGAACCGCCTGGAGAAGAATCCCTACGCGGTGCGCACCGCGCCTCGCACGGACCGTGTCCGCCTGAATCACTACCGCGACGCCGACGCGATGGCCGACGGGCTGTCCGAGCAGATCGGCGACGCGGTGCGGCGGGGCACGAGCCCGGCGGACATCGCCGTGCTCTACCGCAAGAACCGCCTGTCGCGCATCGTGGAGACGGCGTTGCTGCGGCGAGGCGTCCCGTATCGGATCAAGGCGGGAGCCGACCTGCTCAGCTACGCGGACGTGCGCATGATGCTGGCGGCGGGCCGATTGGCCACCAATCGACGTGACGCGCGGGCGCTGGCACGGCTGGCGGACCTCGTGCCGGGGCTCGGCGCACGCGGCGTGAGCCGGCTGATCTCCGGCGGTGACGACCCGTTCGCCAACTTGGAGCGGCTCGCTCCCAGGGCCGCCTCCGGCGCCGAGAAGCTGTTCGCCGCCATCGACGGGCTCGCCGACGCCGGGCCAGCGGAACTGTTCGACTGGTGCCGGCGCACGCCGGTGTTCAACGATTGGCTGGTGCAGCGAGCGCGCCGCAGCGTCCGTGCTGGGGCGGGCAAGGCCGACGACGTGGAGCAGGCGCTACGGGCGCCGTATGGGAGAATGCGGGCCGTCCAGGCGGCCATGCGGCGCCGTCTGGACAGTCTCGACGCGGCGGCGGATACCGCCGCGCGATGGGGGACGGCCCTCGAGGTGATCGCCGCCGGCACCGACGAGGCGGAATCGGATGCCGCCAAGGTGACCCTCTGCACGGTGCACGCCGCTAAGGGGCTCGAATGGCCGGAGGTCCACCTGTTCGGGTTCTCCGAGGGGCTGATGCCGATGGCGCGCGATGGTGCGGTGGAGAATCTCGCCGAGGAGCGCCGCCTGGCCTATGTGGCGATCACGCGGGCCCGTAATCGCCTCACCCTGCACCATGCCGACCGCATCGACCTCGGCACCGGCGTGGCGGAACGCCCCGAGGTCTCCCGATTCATCGCGGAGATCGCGTGCGGGCAGCAGGTGGAAACGGTGGACCGGCGTCCCGGAGCGAGCGTCACGGACGGCGAGGAGAACCCGCGGGACTGGCTGGCGGAGATGCGCAAGGCGCTGAGCTGAGGCGACGGGGTCGCCGTTCGGGTTGACCCGGGACGCGATTCACGTTACACATTAACGATCATGAGTACGCAGTCCCGCAATTTGCTTCCCACCCGCGGCCTCCTTCTGCTGGGCCTTGGGCTGCTGCTGCGCCTTGCGCGCAGCTAATCTACTCCCCACATAACATCCGCTGATCCATCGAACCGCCCAACGAGGCGGCGCAGAGTCGTGTAGTCGCGCCCAGCAGCGCCTGTGTCAGGAGCCCGTCATGTTGCAGGATCCCTCGAAAAAATATCGCCGCTATCTCCCGTTGCGGCTCGCCGACCGCACGTGGCCGGACCGCATCATCGATGCGCCGCCGATCTGGATGAGCACCGACCTGCGCGACGGCAATCAGGCGCTGTTCGAGCCCATGGACGTCGAGCGCAAGATGGTCTTCTTCGAGCAGCTGGTGCAGGTGGGGCTGAAAGAGATCGAGGTGGGCTTCCCGTCGGCCTCGGATACCGACTACCGCTTCCTGCGCCGGCTCATCGACGAGGATCGGGTGCCGGACGACGTTCACATCGAGGTGCTCGTACAGGCGCGGGAGCATCTCATCCGCCGGACCTTCGAATCGCTGCGAGGGGCGAAACGAGCCATCGTGCACGTCTACAACGCCACCGCGCCGGAGTTCCGGGAGACCGTCTTCGGCATGAGCCGCGACGAGGTTCGCGGGGTCGCCGTGGATGCGGCAACACTCATCCGTGACCTGGCCGCCGGGCAGCCGGCGACGGACTGGACCTTCCAGTACAGCCCGGAGGTGTTCAGCGGCACGGAGCTGGATTTCGCCAAGGAGTGTGTCGACGCCGTCACCGAGGTCTGGCAGGCGAGCGCCGAGAAACCGGTAATCATCAATCTTCCCGCCACCGTGGAGATGGCGACCCCCAACGTCTATGCGGACCAGATCGAGTGGATGCACCGGAACATGGAGCGCCGCGATGGCATCGTGTTGAGCGTACATCCGCACAACGACCGGGGCACGGCGATCGCGGCGGCCGAGCTCGCGGTCATGGCCGGGGCCCAGCGCATCGAGGGATGCCTGTTCGGCAACGGCGAGCGCACCGGCAACGTCGATCTCGTGACCCTGGCGCTGAACCTCTATACCCAGGGCATCCACCCGGGCCTCGACTTCTCGCGCATCAACGACGTGGCGCGCACGGTCGAGCAGTGCAACCAGCTCCCGATCCACCCGCGGCATCCGTACGTGGGCGACCTCGTGTTCACGGCGTTCTCCGGCTCGCATCAGGACGCGATCAACAAGGGGCTGAAGGCGCAGCGACCGGGCGAGCGCTGGTCCGTGCCCTATCTGCCCATCGATCCGATGGACCTCGGCCGGACCTATGAGTCGGTGATCCGGGTGAATAGCCAGTCGGGCAAGGGCGGCGTCGCCTACCTCATCGAGCGCGATTACGACCTCACCATGCCGCGCCGGCTGCAGGTGGAGTTCAGCCAGGTGGTCCAGCGTCAAACCGACAGCTCGGGCAAGGAGATCCAGGCCCACGAGATGTGGCGCATCTTCGAGGAGGAATACCTTGCCCTGGAGCACCCCGTGCACTACGTCGGGCATTCGCTGTTCGATGCGGAGGACCGGCAGGGTATCCGGCTGCGCATCCGTGAGGACGGCGAGGAGCAGCGGATCGACGGTGTCGGCAACGGTCCCATCGACGCGCTCCTCGACGCGCTCGACGCGAACGTCCGGGTGCAGCACTACGAGGAGCACTCCATGGGCCGCGGCTCGGACGCCCGTGCGGTGTGTTTCATGGAGCTGTCGGCGGACGGCCTGCCGGGGGACGTGTTCGGTGTCGGAATCGACGCCAATATCGTCACCGCGTCCATTCGAGCCGTGATCAGCGGCATCAACCGCATCTGGGCCCGTCTGCCGGCGGAGGATCGCAAGCGGCTGTTCCGGCGCAGTGCGGAGCGGCGGTTCGCCTGAGGGCGAGACGCTGCGCCCGCGTCCGGATTCACCCGTAGGAGCGGCGCCCCCGCCGCGAATTCCCGAGATCACACTCATCGTGCCTGCGCCATTCGCGGCGGGGGCGCCGCTCCTACGGGGTGGAAGCGACCTTACCGGTATCCGCGCGCCTGCAGCGTGAACAGGCGGGCGTAGGTGCCGTCGGCCCCCATAAGGCTCTCGTGATCGCCATGCTCGATCACGCGGCCGCCGTCCAGCACGATGATTTCGTCGGCCATGCGCACCGTCGAGAAGCGGTGGGAGATGAGGATGGCGATGCGGTCCTCGGTCATCTCCCGGAAGTGCTCGAACACCCGGGCCTCCGCCTCGGCATCCATGGCCGCCGTGGGCTCGTCGAGCACCAGGATGTCCGCCCCGCCGCGCATGAACGCCCGGGCCACGGCGATCTTCTGCCACTGGCCGCCCGAGAGCTCCCGCCCTCCCTGGAACCAGCGGCCGAGCTGCGTGCCGTAGCCCTGGGGCAGCTGCTCGATGAAGTCGTCGGCCAGGCCGCGCCGGGCGGCGTCGCGCCACCGCTGCTCGTCGCCGAAGCGGTCCACGTCCCCTGCGCCGATATTCTCGCCCACGAGCATCTGGTAGCGCACGAAGTCCTGGAAGATGACGCCGATCCGGCGCCGCAGCGTCTCTGGCGACCAGTCCCGCAGGTCGGTGCCGTCCAGCAGGATTCGGCCGCTGGAAGGCTCGTAGAGGCGTCCGAGCAGCTTGATCAGGGTCGTCTTGCCGGAGCCGTTCTGGCCCACCAGGGCGAGGCTCTGGCCCGGGCGGACGTGTAGCGTGATGCCGTTCAGCGCCGGCGTATCGCCGCCGGGATATGTGAAGCTCACGTCCTCGAAACGGATGCCGTCGCCAGGGCGCTCGCCCTCGGTACGGCAGCCGCCGGTGGCCGTGACCGGCTGGTCCAGGTACTCGTAGAGGTTCGAGAGGTACAGGTTGTCCTCGTACATGCCGCTGATGGCGGACAGGCTCGAGCTCACGGCCGCCTGGCCCTGGCGGAAGACGGCCAGGTACATGGTCATCTGACCCAGCGTAATCTGTCCACGGACGGTGGCCCAGACGATCCAGGCGTAAGCGGCGTAGAAGGTCACGGTGCCGAACAGGCCCAGAACGAAACCCCAGAAGTCCCGGCGCAGGGTCAGGTTCCGGTCGGCACGGTACAGCGTGTCGAATATCGAGCGGTAGCGGTCGAGCAGCAGCGGCCCGAGCTGGAACAGCTTGACCTCCTTGGCGCTGTCCTCCCGCGCCAGGACCGTCTCGAGATACATCTGTCGGCGTGTCTCCGGCGACCGCCACCGGAACAGACGGAAGGCGTCGCCCGAGAACTTGGCCTCGGCGGCGAACTGCGGCAGTCCGCCAACGAGAAGCACGACCACGGCCCAGGGAGAGAAGCCGATAAGCAGCGCGGCGTAGCTCACCAGCGAGATGGCGTTCTGGATCAGGCCGAAGGTCTTGGTGACGAGCGACAGTGGCCGGCTGGAGGCCTCGCGGCGAGCCCGGGTGAGCTTGTCATAGAACTCCGAGTCCTCGAAGTGGGCAAGCTGCAGCGTGAGCGCCTTTTCCAGAATCATGACGTTCACGCGCTGACCGAGCAGGGCGCGCAGCAGGGACTGCACCGTCTGAATGCCACGCTGCGAGGCCGCAATCGCCGCCATGATCGCCCCCTCGAGCACGACCAGCCAGTACACGGGCCCGGCATCCTGCGCCGACTGCGTCGCTGCCACGACGCCGTCGACGATGAGCTGGCCCACCCAGGCCGCCGCGGCGGGTAGCAGGCCGGCGATCAGCGTGCAGGTGGCGAAAGCGACCGTCAGGCGGCCGCTGGTGCTCCAGACCAGCTCGAGTGCCTGCCGGCTGTAACGGAACACGCCGAGAAAACGGCGTGGGGAGGTGCCCATGGGTTCAGGTGGCGGGGTGCCGTGATGCGCGCTCATTGGCCCCGGTGTCGAAGGGGGGCGGCGGACGCGGATGCTGTTGCCGACGGAGCGGGCACGCAATCATGGCGCATCGAGTCGGAGTGGACAGCTGTTCCCGCGTCCGACAACGCTGTCATACGGTCTCCACATCGCGCAGCGCGGCGAGGAATCGGTCACCGTAGCGGTCCAGCTTGTACTGGCCGATGCCCGGCAGCATGGCCATGTCTTCGAGGCTCGCCGGCTGTGCCTCGAGCATGGCGACCAGGGTCGCGTCGTGAAATATCACATAGGGCGGCACGCCCTCCGACTCGGCGATGGCGCGCCGGCACTGCCGCAACGCGGCCCAGGCGTTGGGGTTCTCGGTCACCGCCGTCGTATCCGCGGGCGTGGCCCGCTTGGGGCCACGTCGGGAGGCGGTCGTGCTCAGCAGGTCGCGACGGAGAACCAGCCGCTGCTCCCCGCGCAGCAGGGCGCGGCAGCCTCCGGCCAGCCTCAGGCCGCCGTGACCGGCCGGATCTGTCTGCAGATATCCGTGGGCGAGGAGCTGCCGGACGATCGACTGCCAGGTGGCCCTGGGATGCTCGGTGCCGATGCCGAAGGTGCTGAGCGCGGTGTGGCCGAGCCGATCGGCACGCTCGTTCGTACGCCCGAGCAGCACGTCGATCACGTGCCCCGCACCGAAGCGCTGTCCGGTCCGGTAGACGCAGGACAGCGCCTTCCGGGCGGCCTCGGTGGCGTCCCAGGTCTCTGGTGGCGTGCGGCAGTTGTCGCAGTTGCCACAGTCGCCGGCGTGGTCCTCGCCGAAGTAGTGAAGGATGGACTGGCGTCGGCAGCCGGTCTGCTCGCAGAACGCGAGCAATGCCTCCAGACGCTCCCGTTCGTTGCGCTTGTGGCTGTCGGCGGCATCGGAGTCGGCGATGATCTGTCGCACGCGGTAGACGTCCTGCATGCCGTAGACGAGCCAGGCGTCCGCGGGCAGGCCGTCGCGGCCGCCGCGTCCGGTCTCCTGGTAGTAGGACTCGATGCTCTTGGGAAGATCCAGGTGTGCCACGAAGCGTACGTCCGGCTTGTCGATGCCCATGCCGAAGGCCACCGTGGCGACGACCACCAGCCCGTCCTCTCGCAGGAAGCGTTCCTGGTGCGCCTGGCGGGTGGCCGCGTCGAGCCCGGCGTGGTAGGCGACGGCGGGAACGTCCTGCCCGCACAGCCATTCGGCGACCTGTTCCGTGGCCCGCCGGCTCATGCAGTAGACGATGCCCGATTCGCCGCTATGGCGGCTGCGGATGAAGCGCAGCAGCTGCTGCCTGGGTTGCGCCTTGATGCCGACCTCGTAGTGGATGTTCGGTCGGTCGAAGCTGGAGACGAAGGTAGCGGCGCCATCGGGCAGGAGCTGGGCGGCGATCTCGGCGCGCGTGCGCTCGTCGGCGGTGGCGGTGAGCGCAATGCGGGGCACACCGGGAAAGCGTTCCCGCAACACGCCCAGCTGCATGTACTCGGGGCGGAAGTCGTGCCCCCACTGCGACACGCAGTGCGCCTCGTCGATGGCGAACAGGGCGAGATCGACGCGGGAGAGCAGCTGTAGGGTCCCCTCGCCAAGCAGGCGTTCGGGAGCGATGTAGATCAGGTCCAGCTCGCCGGCGGCAAGCATCCCCTCGGTGGCGCGGCGCTCCTGGGGCGCCAGGCTGGAGTTCAGGTAGGCGGCACGCACGCCGTTGTGCCGCAGCGCCTCCACCTGATCGCGCATCAGCGCGATCAGCGGTGATACGACCACCGCCGTGCCGGGTCGCAGCAGCGCCGGAATCTGGTAGCAGATCGACTTGCCGCCGCCCGTGGGCATCAGCACCAGGGCGTTGCCGCCACCGGCGACGGTGTCGATGATCTCGCGCTGACGGCCGCGGAAGTCGCTGTATCCGAACGTCTCGCGGAGGTGGTGCAGGGGATCGGCGAAGTCTGTCACGGTCTCTGGCATGGGGTGTTGGTGCAGCGTGTCACTTGCGCTATCGATCCGTGAGTTCGTGTCGTCGGGGCCCGGTCACTTGCGCACCCATTTCCCGCCGTCGTTCTGGTAGTACCAGCCGGACTTCGCGTTCGCGATCCAGCGGCGCGCGAAGACCTCGCGTATCTTCTGCTCCCATTCGGGGTGGCCATTGGCTCGCGCAATCTCGCGGTAGAGCGCCTTGCGGTCCTGGTTCTCCGCGTCGACCAGCTGGCGGACCCGGTTGCGCTTGGCCAGCGGCACGGCACCGAGGTCGCGCACGGTCACCAGGGCGTCGTGGGTGAGGCCGACGGCGCCCGAGTCGTAGTACGGGCGAAGCTGCGTGAAGCGCTGCTCCATCGACGCAGTGAGCTTCCGGATCGCGGGTGAGGAGACGTCAATGTTCGGCGATGACTGCGCGTGGGCAGCGGGAACGGCGGCGTCGAGCACGGCCCGCGCGAGCACTGTCGGCGTGATGGCGCTCCCGTCGCGGCGCGACTGTGGCTGCTGCTGTTTCTCGGGCGGCGTCTGCCCCGGGGAAGCTGGCTGCTGCTGCGGCGGCTGGCCCTTCCAGACGTCGTTGATGATGCGGTCGGCCGCCTTTTCGGCCGCGACTGCCGGAAAGTAGACGTTGATCGTGACGCAGGCGACCAGGGTCGCGGCCGCGGTAGCGATGGAGAGAGTCCTGAGCACGCTGTCCTCCCGCGTTGTCTGACGGCGACCGCTACTGTACCACCGGTGCGCCCGACGCGGTGGCGCTGCGTATCTGCTCGACGAGGGTCGGCCAGCTGACATCCAGGCTGTGGCCGATAATATCGACCCGTGGCAGTCCGCTGCCGCGGACGATGTAGTAGCCGCCGGCCTTCGCCGGCGCGAGACCGCGCATCCGACAGACCGTCCCGCTCAGGGTGCAGCCGATGCCGATGCGGTCGTAGGAGAACGCGTCGAAGATCTGCAGCACGCCGCGGGAGAGCGCGGCGGCGGTGCCGCTGCCGCCGATGTCGGCGAGGTTCTGCACCGCCTTCTGGCTGATGCGGTGGCGGGTGTGGTCGTCGTCCGGGGTGTGGAACCAGGCATCGAAGGCCGCCGGCCGCCAGCCGAGCAGGCGCAGTCCCCTGATGTCGCCGTCCAGTTTCCCGGTGATACGGCCGAACGAGAATGCGGAGGTCAGGGTCTCCAGGTCGAGCCCTCGGAGGCGCACCGTCGAGTCGAGCTCCGGGACGTTGCCGAAGGGGTTGTCCAGCCGGAGGTCCTCGAACGCCACACGGCCGCCGAAGACGTCCGCCCGTAGGGTTCCGCCCAGGGAAAGGACCCCGTCGCGATAGTCGAGCCGCGGGATTGTGCCCGACAGTGAGCCGCTGAAGCGGGGAATGCCGAGCGCCGCGGTGAGGCGCTGCATGTCCAGTGGTTCCAGGCGGGCGTCCAGCGACGCCTGCATACCGGGGTCGCCGATGTCCCGCAGAGCGAGCCGGTCGATACGGAGCGCGCCGTCAAGCAGCGGTAGGCGAGTCGGTTTCTCCAGCCGCAGGCCTGGACCGTGGAGCGACAGCTCAACGGCCCCCGGTCCCAGGTCTACGCCGTACACGCTTCCACCCCGCCAGCGCAGATCGGTGGTCGGCGGAGTGGCGCGGGCGGTATCGGTCCAGTAGAGATCTCCGCTCAGGCCTGTTACCGCGAACCGGGCCGTGGGCGCTCGCAGGGAGACGTCGCCGGCCGAAAGGGCGATCGCGGCGAGGTGGCCGCCCGTGACCGTCAGCCGCGCGTCGAGCGAGCCCCCCGTGGTCAGATCGCCACCGGGCGTGCCGACCGCGAAGGGCTGGAGATACGTCGTGTAGGCGGCCGGCAGGCGGGCATGGAGAGAGGAGACCTCGAGGGTGTCGAGCACGGGCGGGAAGAGATGCAGGTCCGCCCGGCCCGCGGCGGTGACGACGCCGTCCTGGTCCACCGTGGCGTCACCGAGGTGGATTCGATGGAGTCCAGCATCGACGGTGACGTGGCCGCTAAAGGTCGCTGGATGATCGCCCAGGTCGGTGAAGACCGGATCAATGTAGACCTGACCCGCGGCGGCGTGGCCATGGACGTGACCGGACCAGGCGTGGGTGTGGTCCAAGTCGACGGATACCCGGCCTCCTATCTTCTCACCGGCGTGAAGGCCCGACTGATCGCTGAAAGAGAGGTCCCGCACGGTGAGCTCGGCCCTCGACCGGCTGACCGATCCGCCGCGGCCCTCGACGCGGACCCTGCCGGTGAGGACACCGCTGCTGACGCCGAGCGCCGGGCCGGGCCGGAGCTCTGCCAGCGACGCTGCCGCCAGGTCGGTTCCGGTCACCGAGGCCCGCCAGTGGCCGTCGGTCAGCGATACGGTCGCGGCGAGGCGTCCGCCAGCCAGCGCGAGTCCGTGTATGGCCGCGGTTGCCGTTCCGCTCGGTCGATCGACGTCCAGCGACAGGGAGAAACGACGGGTTCCGATACTGGCGATCGAGGCGCGCGCGTGACCGTCGTTACAGACGAGGCGCTGTGTGCTCAGCGTCAGAGAAGGGCAGTGAAGTGTCACGTCGGTCATCACGACGCGACCCCCGGGGGCGGACAGGCTTGCCACGGAGAGCGTGCCCGGTCCGGCCGCGTCTTCGCCATCAAGACGGATGGACAGGGTAGCGTCTCGAGCCTCCCAGTCGCCCACCGTCAGCGTTCCCAGGTGGACAACGACGCCGCTGACGGCGCCGGCCATGGGCGCAGCCAGCACCAGCAGGAGGACGAGCACTCGGATAGCGGGGGGCATGGCTCCCGGTCGTCGGTATGGTGGTTTCGGTTGCTCATCTACCGTAAACGATAAGCCGGCGACGCGGGTACGCGGTGAACTCGCCGGCCTCGTGCCGGTCAGTACAGTCGGCCGGCGTATGGTGTGGCGACGGAGGCGTGACGTCGTCGCCGAAATGGGGAATCGACGATGCGTTCGCGCGTGATGCTGGTATGCTCTCACGCCATGGTGTGGCTCGTACGCGGCGTCCCGCGTGCCGGCTTGTACTAGTCTTCACGTCTGGGACGTCGTTGCGGGACGGGTACGGCTATGGTTCCCTGAGGCACGTGCCGCGCGAGTGCATATCTCGTTGTTCCGTCAACAGGGCGAGAAGGAGAACAAGGTGAGTCGATCACGCAATGGCCAGGGCGCATGGCTGTTCGCCACGAATTTTCTGAAGCATCCGAACATGCTCGGCTCCGTCATTCCGAGCTCCCGGTATCTCGTGCATGAAATGCTCGCTGTCATCGACTGGGAGCGTGGGCGGTACTTCGTTGAGTACGGCCCCGGCGTCGGAACGGTGACGCGGGAGCTGCTGGACAGGATGCATCCGGAGGCGAAGCTCCTGGTAATCGAGCTGAACAGGGACTTTGCCGCCTACCTGAAGCGTAAGGTCCGCGATCCCCGGCTGATAGTCTACGAAGGGTCGGCGGGAGATATCGAGACCGTGCTCGAGGAGCTCGGATGGGAGGGCTTCGACTACGGCCTCTCCGGCATTCCCTTCAGCACCCTCCCGGCACACGTGCGGGACGACATCCTGCAGAAGACCCGCAACTGCCTCAGGGACGACGGCGAGTTCATCGTGTTCCAGTTCTCCAACAAGGTGTTCCCACATCTCAAGACCGCCTTCGACACGGTCGACAAGGGTTTCGTGCTGCGCAATATCCCGCCCGCGCATTGCTACCGCTGCCGGGCGGAGATTGCCAGCGAGCCCATGCCCATGGAGAGGCGCGCCGCCGGCGGGTAACGGCCCGACGCTACACGTCCTGGCGCGAATGAACCCGCCCCCATGGCGCGAGTGCGGCCATGGGGGCGTTTTGCGGTAACCGGATCGGGGATTACTGCTGCTGTTGCCGGACCACCTTCCGCTGAAGGTCGAGATCGACCTCGACACGGCGGTTGGGTGCCAGGCACTTGATCAGCGCCTTGCGGCTCTGCTGCTTCTTGCATTCCACCACCGGGTCCCGCTCGCCCATGCCGACGACGGTCATCTCGCCGGAGGGTACGTTCGCATGGGCCCGAATGTAGTCAGCGACCGCCTGGGCGCGCTGGGTCGAGAGGTCCTCGTTGTACTGCTCGGGGCCGATGCGATCGGCGTATCCGCGGACCCTCACCTTGTTGATCGACCACTCCTTGGAGGACTCGTCCAGAGCGCTCTGGATGGCCGCCTCGCCGTCCTCGGTCAGCTTCGTCTTGTTGAAGCCGAACAGCGTCCGCGCATCGAGGTTCAGGGTCTGCGTGTGAACCACTGGCGTGGTCGGCTTGGGCTTGGACTCGGGCTTGGGCTCCTCCTTCTTCTTCTTCGACATCATGTCGCCGCATTCCTCCATGCCTTCGGAGTTCGGCATGGCGGGATTGCGCCAGCACTGGCCGTCCGGGCTCTTCCAGACCTGGCCGTCGGGGTTCGTGTAGGGCTGCATGACGCCGCCGTCTGCAGCGCTGGCGAACAGGGGCGCGCCGGCGAGCCCCAGGGTGAGCATGGTGGCCGCGAGCGTCGATGCAAGGCGGGTTCCGTGGGACGTCATACGAGTCATTGGCGATCTCCATTCTTTTGCGTGTAAAAGCAAACTCATGTGAAGGCTCGCCCCGTCAGCCCTGTGTAGTTCTGGGGCACAAAGGGCCTTTTGACAAGGGTGTCACTGAAAGTCGCGGCTCCGGGTGACCAGCCCGCCCAGGAGGTGACTGTGATCCTCGACACGGCCGGCGATCAGGTGGGCCACCTCACCGCGCGTCTCCCAGATGCCGATAACGCCCATAAGCCGGGCGCCCACCACGGCGCGGCGCTGCCTGTCCGCTACCGAGCGCCACACCACCACGTTCACGCAACCGGTCTCGTCCTCCAGGGTGACGAAGGTGACTCCGTCCGCGGAGGCCGGCCGTTGCCGTGTGACGACAAGGCCGGCGGTGCGCACCAGCCGGCGGTTCGATTCGCCGCCGAGCTCGGCGGCACTGCGGAATCGACGGGCCCTGAGATAGGGCCGCAGCAGGGCGAGTGGATGGCGCCCCAGGGACAGACCGACGCTGTTGTAGTCGTGTACCAGGTCCTCCCCCTCGGAGGGCGGTGTGAGCCCGGCGGTCTCCTCGGTGATTTCGGTCCGGGCGAGCAGCGGCAGATCCGGCTCCACGCCGAGCACCTCCCACCAGGCCTGACGCCGGTGGCCGCTGAGAGCGGCGAGCGCGCCGGCGTCCGCCAGTGCCTTGAGATCCCGCCGCGTGAGGCGGGCGCGGCGTGCGAGGTCGCGGACGCCGGTTGGCGTTTTCGCATTACGGGCGGCGACCAGCCGGATGGCCGCTTCCCGGGACAGCCCCTTGATCAGGCGCAGCCCCAGCCGGAGCGCCGGTTGTGTTCCGCTTTGCCCGGGCTCCAGTGTGCAGTCCCAGTCGCTGACCGTCGCTTCCACGGGCCGGACCGGGACACCGTGCTCCCGGGCGTCGCGGACCAGCTGTGCGGGTGCGTAGAAGCCCATGGGCTGGCTGTTGAGCAGTGCGGCGGTGAAGGCCGCCGGCTCGTGGTGCTTCAGCCAGGCCGACACATACACCAGCAGTGCGAAGCTCGCGGCGTGGGATTCGGGGAAGCCGTATTCGCCGAAGCCCTGAATCTGGTTGAATACCCGCTCGGCGAATTCCGCCTCGTAGCCGCGCTCATGCATGCCCCGCATCAGGCGCTCGCGGAAGTGGCCGAGGCCGCCCTTGCGGCGCCAGGCGGCCATCGAGCGGCGCAGGCCGTCGGCCTCGCCCGGTGTGAAGCCGGCGGCCACCACGGCGAGCTGCATGACCTGCTCCTGGAAGATGGGCACGCCGAGGGTGCGTGAGAGCACCTCGCGCACCTCCTCGCTGGGGTAGTCCTCCGGCTCCTCGCCGTCGCGCCGGCGCAGGTAGGGATGCACCATGTCGCCCTGGATCGGTCCCGGGCGCACGATGGAGATCTCGATGACCAGGTCGTAGAAGCTCCGGGGGCGCAGGCGCGGCAGCATCGCCCGCTGCGCGCGGGACTCGATCTGGAACACGCCTACGGTATCCGCGCGGCAGATCATGTCGTAGACGGCCGGATCCTCCCGCGGCACCGCCGCGAGGGTCAGATCCCGGCGGCCATGCCGGCGCAGCAGGTCGAAGCCGCGATGAATGGCGGTCAGCATGCCCAGTGCCAGGCAGTCCACCTTGAGCAGGCCCAGGGATTCCAGGTCGTCCTTGTCCCACTGGATGATGGTGCGGCCCTCCATGGCGGCGTTCTCGGTGGGCACCAGCTCGGCCAGCGGCCCCCGGGAGATGACGAACCCGCCCACGTGCTGGGAGAGGTGGCGCGGGAAGCCGATCAGCTCATTGGTCAGCGTCAGCACCCGATGGATGGGGGGGCTGTCGGGGTCGAAGCCTGCCTCGCGCAGGCGTTCCCCGGCGACGCGGTGACCGTCCCACCAGGACATGGACTTCGCCAGTCGCTCCACCTGGTGCGGCTCCAGCCCGAGCGCGCGGCCCACGTCACGCAGCGCGCTGCGCGGGCGGTAGCAGATCACCGTGGCGGCCAGTGCGGCGCGGTGTCGGCCGTATTTGCGGTAGACGTACTGAATGACCTCCTCGCGGCGCTCGTGCTCGAAGTCGACGTCGATGTCCGGCGGCTCGTTGCGTTCCCGGGAGATGAAACGCTCGAACAGCAGGCTCATGCGCGCCGGATCCACGTCGGTGATGCGCAGGCAGTAGCAGACTGCCGAGTTCGCCGCCGAGCCCCGGCCCTGACAGAGGATCTCCCGGCTGCGGGCGTAGGCCACCAGGTCGTGCACGGTGAGAAAGTAGGGCTCGTAGCGCAGGTCGGCGATGAGGCGGAGCTCATGCTCGATCTGCGCCCGGGTCGGCGCCGGCACTCCCTCGGGCCAACGTTCCCGGGCTCCCTTCTCGGTGAGCTCCCGGAGCCAGTCCGCGGGGCTTCGGCCCGGTGGTACCAGCTCCTCGGGATATTCGTAACGCAGCTCGTCCACGGAAAAGCGGCACCGGCCGGCGAGGCGGACCGTCTCGGCGAGCATGTCCTGCGGATAGAGGCGGGCCAGGGTGGCGCGCCGGCGCAGATAGCGCTCGCCGTTGGCGTGGAGGCGCCGGCCCATTTCCGGCAGCGGGGTGCGCAGGCGTATTGCGGTGAGCGTGTCCTGCAGCGCCCGTCTGCCGCGACGGTGCATGTGGACGTCGCCGCAGGCCAGTCGGGGCAGCCCGGTGCGCTCCGCGAGGGCCGCGCTGCGCGCCAGTCGGGCGTCGTCGAAGGCGTCCCGCAGCAGGGTGACCCCCAGCCTGCCACGTTCGCCGAAGGCCCGGGCGAACCAGTCCGCCTCGGCGTCCGGTGTGTCGTGCTCGACGGCCATCAGGGCGAAGCAGTCCGGTACCGCCCCGGCGACGTCCAGGCGCCGGAGGTGGTAAGTGCCCTTGGCGGCGAGGGATCGGCCCAGGCTGATCAGCGCGCACATCTGGCCGTAGGCGGTCCGGTCGGCAGCGAGCAGCACCAGCGTGGGTCCGTCGTTCAGCGTGATCGTCGTGCCGGTGATCAGCTGCAGGCCGTGTTCCCGCGCCGCCACATGGGCCCGCACGATCCCCGCGACCGAGCATTCGTCGGTGAGCGCGAGGGCGCGATAGCCCAGATGCGCCGCAGTGCCCACCAGCTCTTCCGGGTGCGAGGCCCCCCGGAGGAAGCTGAAGTTGGACACGCAGTGCAGTTCCGCGTAGGGGGGTGAGGCGGTCACCGGATCCTCTGGATACTGTATGAATTTACAGTATCTCTCATACCGCCTCGATTCGTACAGGCTCCGTCGTCTTCGAGGCGTTGCCGCGCCGGCAGGCAATTCGGTGCCAACCGCGTTAGCCTGTAGCACAGGTATCCGGGAACCGCTCGGAATTCCCGGACTACTGGCAATCCAACGGAGGCCGAATGCAGGAAGGCAGCGCGATCATCGTGGGTGTGGGTCCCGCTCTGGGCGCGGCGCTGGTTCGCCGTTTCGCTCAGGGCGGACTTCGGGTGGCCATGGCCGCGCGGCATCCGGACAAGCTACGCGACCTCGCCGGCGAGGTCGCCCACACCGGGGGCGTGGCGAGCGCCTATGCCTGCGATGCGACCCGCGAGGCGGACGTCCAGTCCCTGTTCCGGGCGGCGGAGACCGATCTCGGCCCGGTTCAGGTCGCGATCTTCAACGCCGGCGCGTTCGAGCCCGGCAGCATGCTCGATATCGATGCCGCCGACTTCGAGCGCTGCTGGCGGGTCGGGTGCTACGGCGGATTCCTGGTCGGCCGCGAGGCGGCGCGTCTGATGGCGCCCCGCGAGTCGGGGACGATCCTGTTTACCGGGGCGACGGCCGCTCTGCGTGGCGGCAGCGGTTTCGCCAACCTGGCGGTACCGAAATTCGGACTGCGGGCCCTGTCCCAGAGCATGGCGCGCGAGCTCGGGCCGAAAGGGATTCACGTCGCCCATGTGGTGATCGACGGCCAGATACTCTCCCAGCGGCACGTGGAGCTGGCCAGGGAGCGTCCCGAGGACGGTCTGCTGGCGCCGCACGCCATCGCCGAGAGCTACTGGCACCTGCACCAGCAGCACCGCAGCGCGTGGACCCAGGAGCTCGATCTGCGACCCTGGGTGGAACGATTCTGAGCGCGACGGTGGACCTCGCGTCCCGTCGCCGCACCGACTATTGTCCAGTGATGCCGTCGAGACCGTGAACGCGCGTCACGAACTCCGGCCAGTCGGAACACGGAAAAGGAAGCGACATGCAGGCACTGCCCTTCATCCAGGTCGATGCATTTACCCGAATCGCCTTTGGCGGCAATCCCTGCGCGGTCGTCTTCGATGCCGACGATCTGTCGGACGACACGATGCAGAAGATCGCGCGGGAGATGAACCTGTCGGAGACGGCGTTCGTCATGGATTCCCTCAGCGCCGATTTCCGTGCCCGGTATTTCACGCCGGCGGAAGAGATCCCGATGGCGGGGCATCCGACCATCGCTACCATCTACGGCCTGCTCTCCACCCAGCGTCTGCGGCGGCAGGGCGACTGGCAGCGGGTGATGCTGGAGCTGCCGGCGGGGGTTGTCGGGGTCGAGATCAGTGGCGCTCCAGGGTCGAATCCGCTGATCGAGATGAACCAGCTGCGACCGGAGTTCCTCCGGGAGTACGAGCCGTCCGACGTATGCGACGTCTTCGGTATCGAGCCGACGGACCTGCTCCCGGACATGCCCCTGGTGACGGTGAGCACGGGCACACCCCAGCTGATGATCCCGGTGCGCGACCTCGACGTGCTGCACCGCATGTATGTCGATACGAGGCGGTTCGCCGAGCTGCGCGAGTTTGGCGATTTCTTCAGCGCCCATCTCTTCACCCCGCACGGTGTCACCGAGGCCGGTGACACCTTTGCCCGGCATTTCGGCGTGCCCCCGGACCTGCGCGAGGATCCCTTCACC
>Ga0102944_1000885_pt1 | contig 21477 bp, 18 predicted proteins | sample SalPonD_shore_MG_FD_78172 | JGI IMG/M metagenome (GOLD analysis project Ga0102944, IMG submission 78172) | Salt pond soil microbial communities from South San Francisco under conditions of wetland restoration - Salt Pond MetaG... | ecosystem: Environmental > Aquatic > Marine > Intertidal zone >...
CCGCGCCCGGCACCGATCCGGCAGATGCAGCACCGTATCGCCATGCGCCACCGGCTGCTCGCGCATAGCGCCGAGGACGACCCCGAGCCCCATCTGATCATCCAGCCGCCGCCCTGACCGGCTGCAACCGCGCCCCCCGCAGCCGGTTGAGCGCCGCCATGACCTCCGCAAGGCGCGGCCTGGCGAGGTCCCCCACCGGCCGGCCCGAGAGCTCGGCCCAGGGCTGATCCAGGCATGCGCGCAGGTATGCCGCCGGATCGGCGATGACGGATTCCCTCCCCGACCCGAGCTGTGCCAGCACGACGCCGATGGCCCGTACCTGCGACGCATCCGCGACCTGCTCCACGTTGCGGAGATCGATGTCGGCGCGGCCGAAGATCAGCGTGTCCCGGCCACGAGCCTTGATCCGGGGCCGGCCCTTCCTGGCCGTCGGGTCCACCGACCGGATATCCAGCCGTCTGGGGGGCGGCCGCCGCAGGGGGGATTCCGCCTCCTCCTGCCGCCCCGTGCGGTGGCTATCGGCAATCCGGTGCGCCGCCTCGGTGACGTCGCGCGGCGCGTAGTCATGCATCTGGATCACGGTATCGGCGTGCTCCAGATAGTCACCCGAGCCGCCCATCACCAGCAGGGTGGAGACACCGAGCGCGTCCCGCAGCTCGCGGATGCGGTCGACGAACGGCGTAATGGGCTCGTCGCGCTTGGCGACGAGCGCCTGCATGCGCTCGTCGCGGATCATGAAGTTGGTGGCGGAGGTGTCCTCGTCGACGAGCAGGGCGGTGGCGCCGATCTCCAGCGCTTCCTGAAGGGCGGCCGCCTGGCTGGTCGAGCCCGACGCCAGGTCCGTCGAGAATGCGTCGGTCGGCTTGCCGAAAGGCAGATGATTGATGAACGGCGAAAGGTCCATGGCATGCACCGCGCGGCCATCCTCGGCGCGTATCTTGACCGCGTCCGCCTCGGTGACCACCTGCTCGCGCCCGTCATGGGGAACGTGGTCGTAGACGCCCAGCTCCAGCGCATTGAGCAGTGTCGACTTGCCGTGAAAACCGCCGCCGACGATCAGTGTGATACCCCGGGGGATGCCCAGCCCCGACACCTCGCCGGCATTCGGCGCCGTCAGCCTGACCGCCAGCGCCTCCGGTGCGGCCATGGGAACGGCGTCCTGCAGCGGCCGGTCGTCGATACCGGAGCGGCGCGGCAGCACCGCGCCGTCCGCCACGAACCCCACCAGGTCCCGCTCGGCGAGCTGGGCACGCAGCGCGCGCTGGTCTTCCACGACATCGCAGTGGCGTCGCAGCGCGTCGGCGTCCAGGCGCTCGAAGCGGGCCGCCGACCGAATCGCCTCCGGCAGGTCGGCGCAGAGCAGCGACCGCGCCTGGCGGCCGAGCACGGTTCTGCCGCGTGCCGGGAGACCGACCGTGAAACGCAGCTCCACACCCTCGTCGGTCAACAGCACGGCGGTGCGGTCGAGCACGGTCTGGTGGCCGGCATCGATGGCGATCGCCTCCTCACCGGAGACCGCGCGCCGGAACGCACGCGCCAGGAAATCCCTGACCGCCGTGCGCCGCGCCGTGTTCGAAACGGCGTGCTCGGGGAGCGCGGCCTGCAACCACGGCATGATGGCCCGCAGTCGCGACGGACCGGCGTAGGGATCCGCCTGCACATGATCGACGATCAGCTCGAAGTCCTCGAAATCATAGCGGCCGGCGATATCACGGTAGGCGCGGTAGCCCTTGCCGTCGATACGCTCGAGCGTCGCGGCGAGCTTGCGCATGGTTACCTCCGGGAATCTCTGTGCAACGGCACGCATGGTGCCCGACCGGGGCTCATATCCCAACCGCTCTGCCGCTGCCCGACCCTGAATCGATCGGCCGGAATGCGGCGCGTCGGTGTGCAGACCGACGGCCGCCCGCAACGCCAGTCGGCAACCCTCAGGTCCGGGCGCCGCAGTGCGGCCGGTGGCAACATGGATCGCGCGTGCATGAAGGCGCAGGAATCGCGAGAATGGAGCGCAGTCGCAGCTGACCTATGGATACCCCGTGCATGAACACAGCGCCCGGTACCGACACCGACGTACTGGTCGATGCCCTGTTGGAGGCCGATTCCCAGCCGCGGGTCGTGCTCGACGACGCCGGTCGCGTGCGCCGTGCGAGCCCGACGGCACGGAGCCTGTTCAACGAAACCGCATGGGAGTGGCAGGACGCGCTCCTGGAGGACTGGCTCAGCGAAGCCGAGCGTGAACGGTGGCGCGAGGTGCTGGCGCAGGCGATCCGTCACGGGGACGCGAGCCGCACCGTCTGGCATCCCGCCGCGGGGAGCGGCACGAGCGCGGAGATTGGCCTGTCCCTTATTCCTGTCTCTACTGACCGCGGGACAACCGTGATCATTGGCGGCATCGAGACCGGTGCCCACCGCAGCGGCGACGGGCGCGAGCGCGGCCTGCTCGCCACCCTGCTCGAGCTGGTCACGCGGCAGGCGGACCTGTCCACCGTCTACGAGCGGGCACTGGACCTCGTCACCGAACGCTTCCCCGGGGCACGCGCGGTCATCACCCGGCGGCAGGGCGAGGCCCTGGTGGTAATACACACGCGGAACGTACCGCCGGAGGTGCGACCGCTCATCGCCCGTCAGCCGCTCGACGCGCAATACAGCCCGTGCGGCGCCGCAGCCGTGAACAATCGCCCCGCTGCCTGCCGGGACCTGCAGCGCGACCCGACCTGGCCCGCCCTGAGCGCTATCGCCAGGACCTACGACCTGCGTGCCGACTGGTCCTACCCGATCCCCTCGGAGGACGGCCACCATGCTATCGGAACGCTGGCCGTGCTCCAGACGCACGAGGCATTGCCGGACGAGGCCGGCGGGACGCTGCTACGCGAAATCGCCCAACTGGTCGGCCTGGCCATCCATCGCCACGAGCGGCTCTCGGATCTCCAGCGCCGCGCCTTTCACGACCCGCTTACCGGGCTCGCCAACCGGCAGCTTCTCGAGGACCGCCTGGAACAGACCCTCGCCGTGGGTCGGCGCAACGGGCGCCCGCTGGCGGTCCTGATGCTGGATCTGGACAACTTCAAGCAGGTCAACGACAGCCTCGGCCACGCCGCGGGCGACGATCTGCTCATCGAAGTCGCCGGGCGCCTGCGCGAGCGGCTTCGCCCGAGCGATACCGTAGCGCGGCTCGGGGGCGACGAGTTCGTGATCCTCCTTCCGGAAACGGACCGCAGCGGCGCCGAGGCGGTCGCACAGTCGGTTCTGGACTCGCTGCAGCGGCCCATAGAGCTGGAGGGAACCACTCGCAGCATCACGCCCAGCATCGGCGTGACCGTTAGCGGTGCGCGTGTCGTCAGCGCCGGCGAGCTGCTACGCGCGGCGGACCGTGCCATGTACCGTGTCAAGGTCAACGGCAAGGACGGTATTGCCTTCCTGGCTCACGGCGAGCAAGGGGCATCCGGCGGCCGGACGCCGCTGCTTGCCGTGGACCTCTCCTCGGAGGAGATCAGTCGCGGCGTAACGATGGTGGCGACAGCCCGCTGCGACGCCGACGATGGCGTCGTCGCGATTCGCGCCGCCATCCGCTGGACGCATCCGCGATTCGGCCGGATGTCGTTCGCGCGGCTGCTGCGGCTGCTGGAGGCCCGCGGTCGTCGGGCGGTGGCGGAGTCCGCCGGTGCCGCCGCTCTCGCGCGGGTCGGGATCGGCGAGGCACTGGACCGCCTGGATGCGCGCCTTGTCTATGCGCCCGGCACGACCTCCCTGTCCGACCCAGAGTTCGGCGCCAGGATGGACGAGTACATCCGGTCCAACCGGATGGCTCCGCGAGGGTTCCAGTTGGATCTGGCAGCCGCCCTCGAAGACCAGGGCAGTGTCGCGCGGCTGACGGAGCTGTGCACCGACATGCGCGGGACCATCGACGGCGTTCGGCTGTCGATGTCCGGTTTCGGCGGTGCGGACGCACCGCTCAACGCCGTCTCGGCCATGGCCGTGGACACGCTGATTCTGACACCGGACTCGCTCGCTCTGCCCGACGACGCGCTCTGCGCCACCATCGCCCTGGCGCGGCAACTGGCCCGCGAGGTCGTGGTCGGCGGTCTCACCGAAACCGCACAGGTCCGACGGGCGCGCGAGGCGGGCATAGCGCTCACCGAGGGACCGGTGCACGCCGAGCGCCTGCCGGCGGGGCTGCCTCGGGATGACGGCACCGTCCGCGCACCGGGCTGACCGGCGCAGGGAAAAGCCCCGACATGACCGAGCATCCTCCGCGTGGAGCCGCCACGAAACACGGGACACCGGCCTGCCCGATCCTGCACGTCGACATGGATGCGTTCTTCGCCTCCGTAGAGCTGCTTGCGCGCCCGGAGCTGCGGGGCCAGCCGGTCATCGTCGGCGGCCGGGGCGACCCGAGCCGGCGCGGTGTCGTGTCCACCGCCACCTACGAGGCGAGACGGTTCGGCGTCCACTCGGGCATGGCGCTGCGCACGGCGGCACGGCTGTGCCCCGAGGCCCGCTTCCTGCCGGTGGACATGAACCTGTACCGGCGCTACTCCGAGGCGGTTTTCGATGTCCTGCGGCAGGTGACGCCGGTACTGCAGGCAGTCGGCCTGGACGAGGCCTATCTGGATATCGGCGAGCGCGCGGGGGACGCCATGGCCATCGCTCGCGACATCAAACGCACTATCCGCGCCACCACGCGGCTGACGGCCTCGGTGGGCGTGGCGCCCAACCGACTGCTGGCGAAGATCGCCTCGGAGCTGGAGAAACCCGACGGTCTCGTCGTCCTGACGCCCGCTGACGTGCCCACGCGGGTGTGGCCGCTGCCGGTGCGTACCCTCCACGGGGTGGGACCGCGTACCGGGGAGCGTCTGGCCGGACTCGGCATCGAAACCGTGGGTGATCTGGCGCGGATCGAGCCCGACCGCCTGACCGGCACGTTCAGCCCCCGCCACGCCGAGGCGATGCGGCGCGCCGCCCACGGCGAGGACTCCCGTCCCGTGCGCACGGGAGCCGCGCGTAAATCGATCGGCCGGGAGAGGACCTTTCAGGTCGACTGCCGGAGCACCGGCAAGCTGCAATGGCACGCAGGCAACATGCTCGACGCGGTACTCACGCGGCTCGGGGAGAAGCGCCTGCGCGCCCGGACCGTGACCGTCAAGATTCGCTATCGCGACTTCGTCACGCAGACGCGCTCGGTGACCCTGCCGCACCCGACCGACGACCCGGAAGTGCTCACCGCCGCGGTCAGCGAGTGCCTGTTCCAGCACCGGCTGCACCGCGCGGTGCGGCTGCTCGGCGTTCAGCTATCCCAGCTCAGCGGACATGCAGATCAGGCGCAGGCGAGTTGATGGACCCGGCGCGCCAGCACGTCAGCGTCGAACTTCGACAGGAAGTCATCCGCGCCCGCGGTGCGCACGCTGTAGGCGTCGAGCTGACCCGACAGCGAGGTGTGCAGCAGCAAACGGAGGTCGCGGAACCGGTCGTCCCCGCGCAACCGCCGGCATAGCTCGTAACCGTCGATTCCGGGCATCTCCACGTCGCAGACGACCACGCGCAACGTCTGCAGCCGCTCCAGCGCGCTGCGGTCGCTGTCCTCGAGCCAGCGCAGGGCCTCGGAGCCGTCGGCGGCCATGACAATGTCCCAGCCGCCACCCTCGAGCGCCGCGGCCACTCGGGAGCGGGCCAGCCTGGAATCGTCCACCACCAGCACGCGGGAGGCATCCGCCGGCGCATCGGGCGCGTCGACCACGGTGGGCCGGTCGACGACCGGCGCGAGCCGGGCTACGCCCCCGCCCGGTTGCCACCCCTTATCACCTTCCCGGAAAGCCAATGCCTCTCCGGTATTTCGGCAGACGACGGCGGGGCTTTAGGCACGCCGGCGGCACGAAAAGGGGGCCGGCGATGCCGGCCCTCGTATCGACTGTCGACGCGGTCCGGGGGGTCAGAGACCGAGCGCCTTGCGCAGCACCGGCACCGCATCCCTGCTGCCGTCGGCGGTCTTCACGCCGTCGAACCAGCGATCGAGCAGCTCGGGGTGCTTCCTGATCAGCGTCAGGCCGGCGTCGAGCGGGGACATCTGGTCGTTGATCACGTAGCCGCCCGCCCGGCTCTGCTCGTCCACGGTGTAGGTGTAGCGCTTCAGGAACCGGCCGACGTTCGGGCACTTGTCGGTATAGCCGGTCGTCGCGATGGTGTAGACGGTGGCGCCGCCCTTGTTCGGACCGAAGTACTTGTCACCGCCGGTGAGGTACTTCATGTCGATGTTCAGATTCATCGGGTGGGGCGCCCAGCCGAGATAGACCACCCAGTCGTGACGCTTCACGCTGCGCTTGACCTGCGTCAGCATACCGGCCTCGCTCGAGGGCAACAGCGTCCAGTCGCCCAGGCCGAAAGCGTCGTCGTCGATCATGTGCTGGATGATCTGGTTGCCGTCGTTGCCGGCCTCGATCCCCAGGATGCGACCGCCGAATCTGTCCTTGTGCTTGTCGAGATCGGAGAAGTCCTTCACGCCCGCCTTCCACACGTAGGTCGGCACGGCGAGGGTGTACTTGGCCCCCTCCAGGTTGGCGACCACCTTCCTGACCTGATTCTTTTCGAGGAAAGGCTTGATCATGCTCCGCTGCGTGGGCAGCCACAGGCCGAGGAAGAAGTCGCGCTCCCCGCTCGCCACCGCCTGAAACGCGATCGGCACCGAGGCCGTGGTCAGCTTCGTCTGATAGCCGAGCTCGTCCAGCAGGTGCTTGGCGGTCTGCGACTTGACCGTTACCCCCGTCCAGTTGACGCTCGCGATGCCCACGTCGCCGCAGGCCTGCGGCTCCGCCTGCGCGGTGGCCGTGCCGAGGAACAGGGCGGCGGTGGCCGCCACCGTGAGAAGACTGCGCTTCATGGAGTGAACCCTCTTCTGCCTCGATGAATGCCTCAGTGTAGAGCGCTACAATCGGGGCAATTTTAATTGAACGTTCAATCAACGTCCAGTACACTGGACCTCGAATCGACTGACCGCAGGTGACACGCATGCCCAAAGTCGGAATGGAGCCAATCCGTCAGCAGCAGTACATCGAGGCGACGCTGCGGGTCATCCACGAGGCGGGGCTGGACGCGACCACGCTCGCCAAGGTGGCACGGCACGCCGGCACCTCGACCGGCCTCGTTGCCCACTACTTCGGAGACAAGGCGGGCCTGCTGGAGGCGACGTTCCGGCACCTCGCGCGGCGTCTGGCGGCGGAATACGCGCGTCAGCGCCGGACGGCATCGACACCGTTCGAACGCGTGCTCGCCGTGGTCGAGGCGAACCTGTCGGATTCGCTGTCCGGCCCGACGGTGGTCAGCGCCTGGCTGTCGTTCTATGCCCAGGTCAACCACCGGCCGGAGCTCGCGCGCATACAGCGCGTGGTCACACGCCGGCTGCAGAGCAACCTGCTCGGCCCGCTCGCGACCATACTGCCGAGAGAGGACGCCGAGCGCGTCGCCACCGGCCTCGCAGTCATGATCGACGGACTCTGGCTGCGGGCGACCCTGCGTACCGGTGGGGTCACCATGTCCCGCGCCCGGGCGCTGGCCCGCGACTACGTATTCACTCAACTCGAGACCCGACACACGGAGCGCGCCCATGAGCGAACAGCCTGACCGCAACCTCTGGATCGGCGGCCGCTACGTCGCGCCCGCCGCCGGCAACACCTTCGCGACGCTGCACCCCGGCAGCGGGGAGGTCATCTGCCACGTGGCCGAGGCCGGCCCCGAGGACGTGGACCGCGCCGTCGCCTCTGCCGCGGAGGGACAGCGTCTCTGGGGCGCCATGAGCGGCACGGAGCGGGGACGCGTGCTGCAGCGCGCGGCGCTGCTGCTGCGCGAGAACCGCGACGAGCTCGCCCGCCTGGAGGCGCTGGACGGCGGCAAGCCCATCGCCGAGACGCCGGAGGCGGACGTCGACTCCGGCGCCGACTGCCTCGAGTACTTCGCCGGACAGGCGTCCTCGATGCAGGGCGAGTATCAGGCCGTCGACGGCGGCTTCTTCTATACCCGCCGCGAGGCCCTCGGGGTGTGCGCCGGCATCGGGGCGTGGAACTACCCGCTGCAGATCGCCTGCTGGAAGAGCGCGCCGGCGCTCGCGGCGGGCAATGCCATGGTGTTCAAGCCCGCCGAGCTCACGCCGCTGTCCGCACTGCGGCTCGCGGAGCTGTTCACCGAGGCCGGCCTGCCGGACGGCGTGTTCAACGTCGTCCAGGGGTTCGCCGATACCGGCCGGGCGCTGGTACGCCATCCCGGGGTGGCAAAGGTGTCGCTGACCGGCGAGGTCGGGACCGGCAAGGCGGTCATGCGCGACGCCTCGGAGTCTCTGAAGGCGGTCACCATGGAGCTCGGCGGCAAGTCGCCGCTGATCGTGTTCGACGACGCCGATCTCGACAATGCGGTCTCCGGCGCGCTGCTCGCCAACTTCTACACCCAAGGCGAGATCTGCACCAACGGCACCCGCGTATACGTGCACGAGTCCGTCAGAGAGGACTTCCTGGAAAGGCTCGCCGAGCGCACGCGCGCGCTGCGCATCGGCGACCCGATGGACCCGCGCACGGACGTGGGCGCCATGATCTCCGAGGGCCACATGAACCACGTACTCGGCTACATCGAGCGCGGCCGGGAGGCGGGCGCCAGACTCGTCACCGGCGGCGGCCGGGAGACGGTACCCGGCTTCGAAGGCGGCTGGTACGTGCAGCCGACCATCTTCGCCGACTGCAGCGACGACATGGCCAACGTGCGCGAGGAGATATTCGGCCCCGTGATGTCCGTGCTCTCCTTCGGCGGCGAGTCGGAGGTGATCGAGCGGGCCAACGACACCGTGTACGGACTGGCCGGGGGGGTGTTCACCCGCGACCTTACCCGCGGCCATCGCGTCGCCGCCGCCCTCGATGCGGGCGTGGTCTGGGTCAACCACTACAACCTGACGCCCATCGAGATGCCCTTCGGCGGCGTGAAGCAGTCCGGGATCGGCCGCGAGAACAGCCGGCATGCCCTGGAGCACTACACCCGTCTGAAGAGCGTGTACGTGGCCATGGAGGACGTCGAGGCGCCGTACTGACCGACGGCGACGTCGGGCGGCCATCCACCGACCAGCGAAACAGCCATGACACAGAACACCGAATACGACTACATCATCGTGGGTGCCGGCTCCGCCGGCGCCGTGCTCGCGCACCGACTCACCGAGGACCCCGACACGCGCGTGCTGCTGCTGGAGGCGGGGCCGATGGACCGCAGCCTGTTCATTCACATGCCGTCGGCGTTCGCCCATCCGCTGGCGAACGACAAGTACAACTGGTACTACCACTCGGAGCCGGACCCGTTCATGGACGACCGCGAGATGTACTGCCCGCGCGGCCGCGTGCTCGGCGGCTCGTCCTCCATCAACGGCATGGCGTACGTGCGCGGCCACGCCCTGGACTACGAGCGCTGGGCGCAGGACTTCGACCTGCCGGACTGGCGCTATCGCAACACCCTGCCCTACTTTCGCAAGGCCGAGGACTTCGACCAGGGGGAGAACGACTACCATGGTGCCGGCGGCCCCCTGCACGTGACCACCGGCGCGATGCGCAATCCGCTTTACGGGGCTTTCGTCGAGGCGGGCGTCGCCGCCGGCTATCCGCATACCGACGACATGAACGGCTACCAGCAGGAAGGCTTCGGGCCGATGTTCATGACCACCAAGGACGGCACGCGCTGGTCGACGGCCAACGCCTACCTGCGCCCGGTGATGAAGCGCGACAACCTGGAGATCCGCGTGCGTACCTTCACCCGGCGGATTCTCTGGCAGGACGGCCGGGCCGCCGGTGTGGAGATCGATCGCGACGGCACCACCGAACACATCCATGCCGCCCGCGAGGTGCTGATCTGCGCCGGAGCCATCAACTCGCCGCAGCTGCTGATGCTGTCGGGGGTCGGCCCGGCGGACCCTCTGCGCGAGCACGGCATCGAGGTCCGGCAGGACCTGGCGGGTGTCGGACAGAACCTGCAGGACCACCTGGAGGTCTACGTCCAGTACGCCTGTCGCAAGCCCATCACCCTCTACAGCGCGCTGAAACCCTGGAACCAGGCGCTGATCGGCGCGGAGTGGCTGCTGTTCCGCAAGGGCCTCGGCGCGACCAACCACTTCGAGTCCGGCGGCTTCATCCGCAGCGAGGCGGGCGTGGAGCATCCCAACCTGCAGTACCACTTCCTGCCCATGGCCATCACCTACGACGGCAGCGCCACCGCCGACGTCCACGGTTTCCAGGCGCACGTCGGGCCCATGCGACCGGAGAGCCGCGGCTCGGTGACGCTGGCGTCCGCCGATCCATACGCCGCGCCGCGCATCCTGTTCAACTACATGGCCACCGAGCGCGACCGCCGCGAGATGCGTGACGCCATCAAGCTGACCCGCGAGGTGATGCACCAGGGCCCTCTCGACGAATTCCGCGGCGAGGAGCTCGGCCCCGGACCGGACGTGAAAAGCGACAGCGAGATCGACGCCTGGGTGCGCCAGCACGGCGAGAGCGCCTACCATCCGTCGTGCAGCTGCCGCATGGGCACCGACGAACAGGCGGTGGTGGACGCACAGGGCCGGGTTCACGGCGTCGACGGACTCCGCGTGGTGGATGCCTCCATCATGCCCCGCATCATCAGCGGCAACCTGAATGCCCCCACCATCATGATGGCCGAGAAGATCGCCGACGCGATCCGCGGCCGCGAGCCGCTGGTGGAGGAGCAACCCTGGTACGTGCCGGACAACTGGCAGACGGCACAACGGTAGCGCCAATGTCTCCCGTAGGAGCGGCGCCTCGCCGCGAATGGCGGAGAATATCCGGCGGCCTGCCGAAGAATTCGCGGCGAGGCGCCGCTCCTACGTCCGGCGGGGCACTACTGACCCCATGTGATCGATTCGTGATGAATGCTCCGGAGACCGGGCGTACCGTCGTCTTCAGGGTCCGGTAGACGGGGCGCTCGCGTGAGCGCCGCTGCAACGGGACGATCACGGGCGACACCGGGACCGCAACCCGGCAGGACGGGCATTGATGGGCAGAGACTCGCACAACGCCGACGGTCACCAGGATGGAAGCGTCAGCCATGCTCGGCGGCAGTGGCTGCGGCTGGCCGCGTCGACCGCGGCCCTCGCGGCCTTGGGCGGCCGGCTCGCGGCCCGCCGCGCGAGGGCCGACAACGCCTCCGCCATGGTCACCATCGTGGCCTTCTCCGACAGCGGGAAACGGCTCGGGGAGCGGCGCGTGGCGAAGGTCGTCAAGACCGATGCCGAGTGGCGGAAGCAGCTCTCCCACGTGGCGTATGTCGTCACGCGCCAGGCCGGTACCGAGCCCGCCTACTCGGGCCAGTACTGGGACACCGAGACGGACGGGCTCTATCGCTGCATCTGCTGTGATACGGCGCTGTACGACTCCGGCACGAAGTTCCACTCCGGCACCGGCTGGCCGAGCTTCTGGAAGCCGATCGCCCGGGAGAACATCACCGAGCACGCCGACCACAGCCTGGGCATGACGCGCACCGCCGTCTCCTGCACACGCTGCGACGCCCACCTCGGCCACGTCTTCAACGACGGTCCGCAACCCACCGGGCTGCGCTACTGCATGGATTCGGCGGCCCTGCGGCTCGTGCCCCGAAGCAAGGCGGGAGGTTGAACGCCATGAGACACCCCATCGCGCATCGCTTCACGCCGCGGCGTCCCGTTGCCCGGCTGGCCGTGGCTGCGGGCGCGCTCGTGCTGGCGCTTGCGGCCCTGGCCCCCGGGATTCGCGCGTTCGCGGGCGAGCACGCCGTCGAGATTCCGCCCCTCAAGCAGCCGTCCGACGCGCCGGCGGGAGACGATCCGGGCACGGCCGTGCTCGCCGGCGGCTGTTTCTGGGGCATGGAAATGGTCTTCCAGCACGTCAAGGGCGTGACCGACGTGGTGTCCGGCTATGCCGGCGGCAGCCGGGACACCGCGCAGTACGAGATCGTGAGCTCCGGCACGACGGGGCACGCGGAATCGGTGAAGATCACCTACGACCCGAGCCGGGTGACGTACGCGCAGCTGCTGCGTATCTACTTCTCCGTGGCCCACGACCCGACCCAGCTCAACCGCCAGGGACCGGACGTCGGCAAGCAGTACCGCTCCGACATCTTCTACGCCAATGCATGGCAGAAGCGCGAGGCCGAGGCCTACATCGCACAGCTGAAGGAAGCGCACGTGTTCGAGGAGCCGATCGTCACACGGGTCGACGCGCTCGACGGGTTCTATCCGGCCGAGGCGTACCATCAGAACTTCGGCTACCGGCACCCGAACTATCCCTACATCGTTATCAACGATGCCCCCAAGGTGAAGCGACTGCAGAAAACCTTCCCCGCGCTCTACCGTGACAAGCCGGTGATCGTCGCCACCCGATGAGCGGGTCGCCGGGTTGCCGACAGGCCGGTCAGTCGGCTTGCCAGGCCCGGGACAGGATGGCGTCCACGTCGCAGCCCGGCGGCAGCGTGCCATAGTTGAAGCCGCCGTCGGCGCCGAGTCGGGTGGCGCAGTAGGCGTCGGCCACGGCGGCGGGGGCGTGGCGCACCAGCAGGCTGGCCTGGAGAGCGGTCGCGAGTCGCTCCACCAGACGGCGGGCGCGCGACTGCGCATCCTCGCCCGCCGTGAGCTCGCCCCGGAGGCGATCGAGCGTGGCATCCAGACGCCGGTCGCTGCCACGGGCCGCCTCCGCCTCGCGCAGGACGGCGGGAACCGTCTCCGGCTCGCGCTCCATGGCGCGCAGCACGTCCAGGCAGATGACGTTGCCCGAGCCCTCCCAGATGCTGTTGACCGGGGCCTCCCGGTAAAGCCTCGGCAACAGCGACTCCTCCACGTAGCCGCCGCCGCCGAGGCACTCCATGGCCTCGTAGATGAGCTGCGGGGCGCGCTTGTTGGTCCAGTATTTGAGCACGGCGGTCGCGATGCGGGCGAACAGCCGCTCCTGAAGATCGTCGTGACCGCGGTCGAACGCACTCGCCACCCGGAGGGCGAACCAGGTGCAGGCCTCCACCTCCACGGCGAGATCCGCCAGCACCGTGCGCATCAGCGGCTGGTCGATGAGCTGCTCACCGAAGGCGCGTCGATGGCGGCAGTGATGCAATGCCTGCACCAGCGCCTGGCGCATCATGCCCACCGGCGCCGTCGCCGCGTCGAGCCGGGTCTGCTGCACCATCTCGATGATGGTGCGCACGCCGCGTCCCGAACCGCCGACCCGCTCCGCCCAGGCGCCGTGATACTCGATCTCGCCGGAGGCATTGGAACGGTTGCCGCACTTGTCCTTCAGGCGCTGGATGAACACGCGATTACGCGCGCCATCGGGACGCCAGCGCGGCACCAGGAAGCAGGTCAACCCGCCATCGAGCTGGCCGAGCGTGAGGAAGGCGTCGGACATGGGCGCGGAGCAGAACCACTTGTGGCCGACCAGCTCGTAGCCCCCGTCCGTGGCCGGCGTGGCGCGGGTCGTATTGGCGCGGACGTCCGAGCCGCCCTGCTTCTCGGTCATCGCCATACCGATCGTCGCCCCGGTCTTCCCGCCGGCCGGCAGGGAGCGCGGATCGTAGACGTGGGACAGCACCCGCGGCTCCCACTCCCGGGCCACCTCGGGCGCCATGCGCAGCGCCGGAATGGATGAGTGCGTCATCACGATCGGGCACAGGAACCCCTGCTCGGGCTGCGTGAGCAGGTACAGCGCTGCCACGTGGGCCGCATGTCCGCCCTCCCCGGCGCGCTCCCAGGCGACGGCATGCACCCCACGGCTGATCGCCAGGTCCATGAACGCGTGGTAGGCGGGATGGTAGCGGACCTCGTCGATTCGCCGGCCGAAGCGGTCGAAGGCGGCCAGCTCGGGCGGGTTGCGGTTCGCCAGGAAGCCCTGCTCGAACCAGTGCGCCCGTCCCGTCTCGACGCCGATTCCGGCCAGGTAGTCCGCCACCCAGGCCGGCGCCAGCTCGGTCACCGCCGCGCGCAGCGGCGCGTCGGTGCTCCAGGCGTCGTAATCGGGCAGCTCACCCGGTTGATTCTCGACATCATGGGTAGGCAGACGATCGATCGCGTTTCGTTCCGCCATGGCACCGATCTCCCCGTGTCCTCCCGGAAGTAATAGACGAACATGGATGCATGGACGGAGAAAACCGCGTCGGCGCCGGTCCCGACTCTGCCGTCAGACGGCCTCGAAGGCCCAGGCGTCCATGCGCAGCACCCGGTAGCTCGTGCTCCGGTGCAGCCGCGTAGCCCGCCGGGCCGCACCGGCAGCGCCCATGGCCACGAACAGCGGCAGCAGATGATCCTCGGTGGGGTGGTTACGCGCGGCCTCGGGCCCCTGACGGCGATAGTCGAGCAGGGCCTCATCGTCGCCGGCCGTCAGGCGCTCCGCGACCCAGTCGGCAAAGGCGTCGACCCACGGCGGTGCCGGCGTGTCGGCTGCCGCGCCCCGGAACTCGCGCAGGTTGTGGGTAATGCCGCCGGAGCCGATGACGAGCACGCCGAGATCGGCGAGCGCCGACAGTGCCCGCCCGAGCGCATAGTGCTCGGCCGGACCGCGTCCGGCACGAAGCGACACCTGCAGCACCGGGATGGACGCCTCCGGCCACATCAGGCGCAGGAACTGCCAGGCGCCGTGGTCGAGGCCCCGGTGCGGATCCACCGCGGCCGACGCATCGAGCGCGCCGAGCATCTCCCGCACGCGACCGGCGAGCGCCGGGTCGCCGGGGGCCGGGTACACAAGGTCGTAGAGGGGCGCAGGGAAACCGTAGAAATCATGGATGGTCTCCGGGCTCGCGCTCCCGGTAACCGCGGGGTGCCCGGTCTCCCAGTGCGCGGACACCACCACGATCGCCTCGGGACGCGGTATCCGCGCCGGCAGACCGGCGAAAAACGTCGCCGCCGGACCATGTTCCAGTGCCAGGGTCGGGGCACCGTGGGAGACGAACAGCGTTGGAATCGGCATCACGTCGTCACTCCGTCAAATACGCGGGTGGAGTTCATGTGGACCGTTGGCAATTCACGGAAGATCGAAGATCAGGGCCTCGACGTTGCCGAACGCGGTCAGCACGAGGCCCGGCTCGTCGTCGCCGGCCCGGGCGGAGTCGACGCCACGCCTGCGACCGGCTCACGGGCGCGACCGTCATGAAATCGACCGCCGAGGGTTAGTATGCTGTTGGCGCGCCTGCGTCGCGCGCCACCCATACCAGTCACGGAGTGATGTCCATGAGCGGCAAGAAGATCCTGATGATCGTCGGCGATTTCGGCGAGGACTACGAGATCATGGTGCCCTTCCAGGCCCTTCTCGCGGTCGGCCACACGGTGCACGCGGTCTGCCCGGACAAACGCGGCGGCGAGACGGTCAAGACGGCGATTCACGATTTCGAGGGCGATCAGACCTACACCGAGAAACCGGGTCACCGCTTCCAGCTCAACCACGGCTTTGCCGACGTCGAGCCCGACGACTACGACGCGCTGGTACTGCCGGGCGGCCGCGCCCCCGAGTACCTGCGCCTGAACCAGCGCGTGATCGAGATCGTGCGCGCGTTCGACCAGGCGAACAAGCCCATGGCGGTCATTTGCCATGGCGCCCAGATCCTTGCCGCGGCGCGCACCATCGAGGGCCGCCGCGTCAGTGCCTACCCTGCCTGCGCGCCGGAGGTAACGCTCGCCGGCGGCGAGTACGCGGAGATCGACGTGACCGAAGCGGTGACCGACGGTCATCTCGTGACGGCCCCCGCGTGGCCCGCCCATCCAGCCTGGATCGCCCAGTTCCTCGAGGTGCTCGGCACCCGCATCGAGCATTGACCACGACCGCCGCGCCCGGGTCGCGCAGGGTGCGGCGGCTATGTCACCCCTGCTCGGCCGTCCCGCGATGACACAATGACAAGCTACCTCCTGACGGTGCTCGGACAGCTGGTGCCGGTCTTCTCGCTGATCGCGGTGGGCTACGCCGCGCGCCGGTGCGGTTTCCCCGGCGACGGTTTCTGGCCCCAGCTGGAGCGCCTGGTCTACTTCCTGCTGTTTCCGGCCCTGTTGGTCGACAAGCTCGCGCAAGCCGACGTCGGTGGCGCGCGGTTCCTGCTGGTGGGCGCCGCCGTGGCCCTGGCGCTGACGGCGATGGCGGCGGTGATGCTGGCTCTGCGCCGCGCCTTCCCGCTCGACGGCCCGGGGTACACGTCGGTGTTCCAGGGCGGCATCCGCTTCAACACCTACCTGGGCATCGCCGCGGCGCTGGGTATCTATGGCACCCGCGGCGGGGCGGTCGCCGCCATGGTGGCGGCGGCGATGATCCCCATCGTCAACGTGTTCTGCGTGGCCGTGCTCACCCGGTTCGCGGCCGCGCACGCCTCTACGCTGGCGGTGCTGCGGGGCATCGTCCGAAACCCGCTGATTCTGGCCTGCGCGACCGGGATCGCCCTGAACGCCTCGGGCATCGGGCTGCCGCTAGGCAGCGCCGGCATCGTGGAGATCCTCGGCCGCGCCGCCCTGCCGCTCGGCCTGATGACCGTCGGCGCGGGCCTGCAGCTCCGCACCGCCTGGGGACACGGCTGGGTGCTCGCGGCGACGAGCGCGCTGAAGCTGCTGCTGATGCCGCTCATCGCCTTTGGCGCGGCGCGTCTCGTCGGGCTGCCGCGCCTGGAAACCCATGTCCTGGTGCTATTCGGCGCGCTGCCGACCGCCACGTCGGCCTACATCCTCGCGCGGCAGCTCGGCGGCGATCACACCCTGATCGCAACGATCCTCACGGTCGAGACGGTGGCCTCGGCCGTGACGCTGCCGCTGACACTGCTGCTGCTGACACTGCACTGAGCGGCCCCGGCGCGGCGCAGACCCGCGCGCACAGGGCACTTGACGGCCGCAATACGCCGGACCTACCGTAAATCGAGTGATCAGACCATTGCGATCATGGCCGCGGTCAGACGCTCGCGCCAGGGATTCGGGGGCCGATCACGCCCCTCGGCCGAACTTCCGAGCCGTCATCGTCCTCCAACGATTCATCCGCGTCGGCAGACGTATCGATGCGGATTTGCCCACCAGAACCGACAGACAGGAGGAAGACAGCGTGATACGAAAAACCGCACTCGCGATTCTGCTCGCCGGCACCCTGGCCCTACCCGGGATCGCCTCCGCCAAGGACATCGTCATCGGCTTCACCACCTCCGAAACCGGCCGTCTCAACGCCGACGCCACACCCCAGATGCACGGCTTCGAAATGTGGCGCGATCACGTGAACGACAATGGCGGCATCAAGGTCGGCGACACGAAATACAAGGTGAAGCTCGTCCATTACGACGATCAGTCCAAGTCCAACCGCGTGCAGCAGCTCTACGCGCGGCTAGTCACCCAGGACGATGCCGATTTCCTGTTCAGCCCGTATTCCTCGGGCCTGACGGCGACGGCGGCCATCATCTCGGAGCAGTACGGCAAGGTGATGGTCACCACCGGCGCCGCCGAGGGCAAGACCTACACCCTCGGTAACCGCTACCTGTTCCAGACCTACACGCCGGCCCATCTCTACCTGGCCAGCGCCCTGGACGCGGTCAAGGCGAACAACCCCGACGCCAAGATCGCCCTGATCTACTCCAACGACGGCTTCTCCAAGGCCGCCGCCAAGGGCGCGGCGGACCACGCCAAGGAGCTCGGGCTGAACGTGGTGATGGACGAGGCCTACGATCCGTCCACCTCCGACTTCAGCCCGGTCATCAACAAGCTGGTTTCCTCGGGCGCCAATGTGCTCGTGGGCGGTGGCCACTTCGCCGACGGCAGCACCCTCACTCGTCAGCTCCACGAGCAGAACGCGGACCTGAAGATGATCTCCCTGCTGGTCGCGCCGGACGTGCCCAAGTTCGCCGAGCTCGGTGACGCGGCCTACGGCGTGTCCGTGCCGTCGCAGTGGGAGCCGAACGCGGCCTTCAAGCCGGACTTCGGCCCCACGCCGGAGGCGTTTACCCAGGCCTACAAGAAACGCTTCGACGAGACCCCGGGCTACCACGCCGCGGGCGGCTATGCCGCGGGCATCATCCTGCAGCACGCCATCGAGCAGGCGGGCAGCCTCGACACCGACAAGGTGGCCGCCGAGCTGAACAAGATGGACGCCACCACCTTCTACGGCCACATCAAGTTCGCCAGCGGCGAGGACAATCACGGCCTGCAGGTTGGCCACGACATGGTCCTCGCCCAGTGGCAGAAGAAGGACGGCAAGCTCCAGAAGCAGGTGGTCTGGCCGAAGAAGGCCCAGACGGCGCCGCTGCTCTACCCCATCGGCCAGTAAGCTAACCGGCCGGCCCGGACCCCGGGCCGGCCGCCAACCAGGGGAGAGCGCTCTGTGCTCGGGGTCCTCGTTTCGGTGATCAATGGCCTGCTCGTCGGCGCCATCTACGGACTCGCGGCGATCGGGCTGACGCTGATCTTCGGCGTCATGAACGTGATCAATCTCGCCCACGGCGCGATGATCGCCCTGGGGATGTTCGCCCTCTATTTCATCACCACCGGGATCGGACTGTCCCCCTACCTGGCGCTGCCGGTGGTCTTCGCCGGCGGTTTCATCGTGGGAGTCGTCGTCTTCTGGGTCGCGGTGCACCGGGTGATCGGCCGCGCCGAGCTCATGAGCCTGCTCGCCACGTTCGCGGTCAGCATGATGGTGGTCGGCCTGGGCACGGCGGCCTGGAGCACGAGCCCGTACAACGTCCAGGTCCATCTGCCGGGGCTCACCCTCGGCCGCTACACGATCCCCGGCAATCACATCGTCGCCGCGGTGGCCGCGGTGGCCATCGCGGCGCTGCTGTACGGGTTCCTCTACTACAGCCGCCTCGGCAAGGCGATCCGGGCGGTGGCGAGCAACCGCCAGGCGGCCGAGCTGATGGGCATACCGTCGGCAAAGGTGCTGGCGATCGCCTTCGGCATCGGCATCGCCATCGCCGCCGTGGCGGGCGCGCTGATCGCCACGCTGTTCCCGTTCACCATCCTCTCCGGCGCCAACTATGAGCTGAAGAGCTTCGTGGTCACCGTGCTCGGCGGCCTGGGCAATCCGGCCGGCGCCCTGCTCGGCGGGCTTCTCCTGGGTCTCATCGAGGGCTCGGTGACGCCGTTCGTTTCCGGAAGCTGGACCCCCGTCATCGAGTTCACGCTGTTCGTGCTCATCCTCATCGCCTTCCCGCGGGGCCTGTTCCGCGTGGGGAGGGGGCGCTGATGCTGAAACGACCCACCCTGTGGATCATCGTCGCCGTCATCGCCGCGTTCGCCATCGCCCCGCTGCTGGGCGGTGTCGGCCTGCGCGAAAGCCTGTTCCTGGCCGCCGTGTACATGGTGCTCGCCCTCAATCTGAACCTGATGATCGGCTACACCGGCTACGTCAACTTCGGCAGCATCGTGTTCTTCGGCCTCGGCGGCACCATCGGGCTGTACACCATCACCGTCTGGCACTGGCCGCTGTGGGCCGGCATGCTCGCCGCGGCCGTGGTGGTCGGGGGCCTCTCCCTCGTGCTCGGACTCGGCATCCTGCGCCTGCGCGGAGCGTACTTCGCACTGGCCACCATCGGCGTGGTGGAGGCGACCAAGGCGTTCGTGTCGAACTTCGATCCCTTCGGCGGCTCCACCGGTATGTACCTGTCGTTCACGTCGTACAAGCCGCTGGGCGGCCCGCGCGAGGCGTTGTGGGTGATCTATTTCCTGGTGCTGTTCATGCTCGCCCTGTCGCTGCTGCTCGGGCTGTGGATCAAGCGCTCGCGCTTCGGCCTCGGTCTCTTCGCCATCCGCGAGGACGAGGATGCCGCGGTGGTGCTGGGCGTAAAGGCACCCCTGTACAAGGCCATCATCTACAGCACGTCGTCGCTGCTGCCGGCCATGACGGGGGTGCTGTTCTTCTTCAAGAACGGCGTCATACAGCCGGATCAGGCCTTCGACCTGACCCTGTCCATCGAGGCGATCGTGATGATGATGCTGGGCGGCCAGGGCACCGTGCTCGGTGCTGGGCTCGGCGCCTTTGCCTATGAGCAGTTCCGCGGCTATCTGCTGACGTCGTCGACGTTCGCGAGCTTCCATCTCGTCATCGCCGGCGCGTTGCTGCTGCTGATCGTGCTGTTCGCGCCGGGTGGCCTGATGGGCTGGATCCACGAACGGCTGCCGCGCACGCGCAGGGTGCTGGAATGAGCGAGCTGCTGAAAGTCGACGCGGTCTCGCGAAGCTTCGGCGGCGTCAAGGCCGTCAACTCCGTCAGCTTCTCCATGGAAGACGGCGAGATCTTCGGCCTCATCGGGCCCAACGGCGCGGGCAAGACCACGCTGTTCAACCTCATCGGCGGGGTGCTGGCGCCGGACGCCGGCTCGGTGAGCGTGCTTGGCGAGGACGTCACCGGCCTGCCGCCCTACCGCGTGGTGGAGCGAGGGCTCGCACGAACACACCAGATCGTCAAGCCGCTCAACGACATGACGGTCGTCGACAACGTCGTCGTGGGAGGCTGTTTCGGCCGCGAGAAGCTCTCCCTTCGGGCAGCCGAGCACCAGGCACACGAAACGCTGGCGTTGGTCGGGCTCGACGATCGTGCCGCGACGCTGGCCGGCCACCTCACGATCGCCGGCAAGAAGCGACTGGAAGTCGCCCGGGCCCTGGCCGGCAATCCGCGGCTGCTGCTCCTCGACGAGGTGCTCGCCGGACTGAACCCCACCGAGGTGGAGCGCATGATCGGGGTCATCCGCCGCATCCGGGAGGAACGCGGCATCGGCATCCTCATCATCGAGCACCTGATGCAGGCCATCATGAACCTGTCGGATCGGGTGCTCGTGCTGACGTTCGGGTCACCGCTGGCCCAGGGCACGCCCGAGGAGGTCGCCAACAACCCGGAGGTGATCGAGGCCTACCTGGGCGATCCTGACATGGCGGAAAAGCTGATGGCCGAGTCGTGAGCGATAACGTACTGACAGTCGAGAATCTGGAGGCCGGCTACGGCGAGGTGCAGGTGCTCTGGGGCCTGTCGCTCGCCGTTGGCAGCGGGCGTCTCACCACCATCGTGGGCGCCAACGGCGCCGGCAAGACCACCACGCTGCGGGCCGTCGCCGGCTCGCTCCGCCCCACCGGCGGCCGAATCTCGCTGCAGGCGGCGGAGATCACCGCGGAGCCCGCCTATCGCAAGGCCGATCGCGGGATCGTGCTGGTGCCGGAAGGCCGGCAGCTGTTCTACGACATGACGGTGCGCGAAAACCTCGAGATGGGAGCGTTCAATCCCCGCGCCCGTTCCCACTTCGAGCGCAACATGGAGCGGGTGTGCGACTACTTCCCCCGCGTGGCGGAGCGGCTCGACGAGAAGGCGGGCACGCTCTCCGGCTGCGAGCAGCAGATGGTCGCCATCGGCCGGGGCCTGATGGCCGAGCCCGAGGTCCTGATGATCGACGAGGTCTCCCTCGGCCTCGCCCCGGTGCTGGCTCAGCAGCTCTTCAGGACGCTGCGCCAGCTGCGTAACGACGGCATGACGCTGCTGCTCGTCGAGCAGAACG
>Ga0102944_1000887_pt1 | contig 21476 bp, 18 predicted proteins | sample SalPonD_shore_MG_FD_78172 | JGI IMG/M metagenome (GOLD analysis project Ga0102944, IMG submission 78172) | Salt pond soil microbial communities from South San Francisco under conditions of wetland restoration - Salt Pond MetaG... | ecosystem: Environmental > Aquatic > Marine > Intertidal zone >...
TTGGATTTTGGTACAAGCACGGAACACGACCATGCTTGGGAAACTTCTGATGAAGATTTTAATGAAGTCAAAAAACTTGTTGAGAAATACAATAATAATGATACTTTTGTATCCCTTTTTGGTTATGAATATGGAACATGGTATTCTGGTTATGGAGATATTTGTATTTATCATAAGGATAACAATATTCCAATTTTTCGATCTAATGTAAATAAATATAATTCCACTAAAAAATTGTTTAAAAATCTTAAACACTATAAAGATAAAATTCTTTTAATTGGACATCATACCGCCTTAAGACCAGGACATCGAAATTGGGAATATTTTGATCAGTCACTTGAAAAATTGGTGGAAATATATTCTACATGGGGAAATCAAGAATATCCTTATTCCGAAGGGAATCCTCTTCCTCCTAGATATAAATTTTTTGGTTATGGCAAATATGCGCGTAAAAGAGGTGCTATATTGGGAAAAGAAGGATCCTATGTAAAAGAGGCTCTTCAGAGAGGCTATAAATTGGGTTTTGTGGCAGGTGGAGACGATCATTTCGGACTATTTCCTTCAGGCCCCATTGATATAGATAATGGAATTTATCCCTCGGGAATAATGGCAATTTGGTCCTACAAAGATAAATTAGATAAAAATGAATTATGGAAAGCTCTAAATAATCGAAAATGTTATGGAACCACGGGTCCTAGAGTCATTCTTGAATTTTGGCTTGAAAAATTTTTTATGGGTGATATAATCGAGCTATTTGAAAATGAAAATAATAATTTATACTATAAGAGAAAATTGTCTCTTAAAATTTATAGTCCATTGTTGATTAGAAAGATTGAAATAGTTAGAAATAATAAAATCATAGCAGATATAATAGTTGAATCAAAAAATTATAATCTTAATTATATAGATACTGAAGATTTTAATTTAATATCACTTAATCATACAAATCCGAAAAAGAATGAAAATTTCTGTTTTTATTATCCCAGAATATTTTTGAGCAATCAACACATGGCATGGGGGAGCCCTATTTGGCTGGTCCAAAAGAATTCATTAAAGAAATAAAAAAGAAAAAGTAAAGTTCTATTAAATTAAAAATCCCTCTAAAATTAGTAGTGCACCAACATTAAACAAAGCTAACCCTATAATCTCCAGCAACAATGATGAAATTATACCCCCTAACATATTCATAAATATCCCCGCAACATTAACAACTGAACCAATAAAAAACCATAATACTCTCGTTTTTTCTTTTCCTTCAAATTTTCTTGAAATGCTCCAAAATTTATAAATAACATAAATTAGTATAGCGATTCTCCAGATACTTAAATAAATATACCATGCTAGAGGTGTTTCTGTATCAACTATTCCTTGTTCGAACCGTTCCATATTCAAAGTGGGAATCCAGATGAAATATCCAAAAATTGATAAAATAAATAGCACGAAGATAATAAGCAAATATTTAGAGCTCATAGCAACCTTTTCGGAATAGTCTAAGATGAATACAGTCATCAATACGCTGATTAAGCCAACATGGTAGAGGATTTGTGCGGTTATCATTAAAGGAATAATAGGGGTTGGATCAAATAATATGAGATGATAAATGGTATAAAACAAAAATCCCAATGATATTGCGGAAAAAAATAGGGCAAACCACCTATTTAACCAATATTCTGGATTTTTTTTCAGTTCAATAATACCTACTATAAAGGCTAAAATAACGGTTATTATAGCTGTAATAATTTTAAGAACATTCATTACATCCATATAAATTCATTCCTCTTATGATCTTTTTTTATTCTAACGATTAATTTTTTTATATAGTTTAATGAAATAGAAATTTCTTGACTCGATACTAAATGATTAGCTATAAGAATTAATAAATATATTTTATCTTATTTTCTTCCTTTTTAGAAAAAAAATAAAAACATTTACTGGAGTATTGAGGGAATCTTCAATTAATAAATAAGTTTAAAGAGATATTTTTGATTTAATAATAGTGTCGGCTATTAATTCGAGCTAATTTTTAATTAAATAAATATTTAAATAAAATAATTTTTATTATTTCAGTAATATATGGGTTTTTCTAAGTCTTAAAGTGAGATAGGGTATCTAAAAATATTATGACTCTTGAAAAAAGTAAAATCAAATTCTCTGAAAAATGTGATAAATGTTCAGGCCGAATGATCGAGCGGAAGATAGCAATGAGAGATAATAGCTTAATAAAATGGCAAAAAATTAAACAATGTACAAGTTGTAAGCATTGGTATCCTATAGATTAATAAAAATAAGTTTCAAAGCCTCATTTCTTATAAAATTATTAATCTTTGTTTACACTTTTTTTGATTTAAATTTATTCCTAATAATTCATTTGTGTAAATAATGAGATTAAATTGGAATAAATTAATTAATGGAGTTTATTTAGTGAAAGAAAACTCAAACAGAGTTAATAGACTCAATAGTTTAATAATTGAAGATAATGGATTAACAAATTCCATTTTAATAGATGCAAATTATCCTTTTAATGCCATAGATGAATTGTATTCTAAAATTAATACATCCAAGATGTTAATATTTTCACACGGGCATTTAGATCATACGGCCCATGCATTTTATCACCAAGAAAAATTTAATACCCCATTATTTTGTCCTATACAAGAAACGGATTATATAACCAATTTGGATAAATTAATGGAAAGAGTGGGTTTTAAAAAATTAAATTTAAAAAAAAAATATAGCATGATGGTTAAAAACTATATTAAATTTCAAGAATGTAAAAAGGTAAATTCTTTTATTCCCGGCGAGGAAAATTTTGAATTTAAATCTTTTTTAATAGAAACAATTCATATTCCAGGTCATTCTCCCGGTCATACAGCATTTAAGATTTCCTCAAAATATAATAATAAAAGAAACATATTATATGTCGCAGATATTGGGAGTCATCCTTATTACGGAGACTTAAATAGCGATATAATCCAATATAGAAAATCAATCGATAAATTGGAAAAAATGTATCTAAATGATGATTATATTTTAGTCCCTGCTCATGGAAATTTTTATAATGTAAAAGATGAGGACTTTTTTAACAGGATAAGAGAAAAAATTGATAGCAATAAAAAAAATGTTATCAATTCCTTAAGCAAGGAAAAGCCCCAATCCCTTCGAAAATTAATAGAAAAGCGAATTATAACCCCAAAGGAGCGAATTTTTGAACCTATTAAGGAATTATATTATCTTTGGGACGGAGGGATGATTAATCAGCATCTTAATGAATTGATTATTGAAAATCGAGTTAAAAAAATAGAGAAAAATGATTTCTTCTCGCATGAATACTTATTAAAATAACAAGAAATCATTTAAATTAATTGCTTTAGTATTTCAATCGCGCGTTTTGTGTTAAATATGCCACAGACACATGGTTTAGCCAATTTTTCTGCCGCTTTTTCTAGAGAGATTTTTTCTTTCTGAATTAATTCAATATAATATTGGACTGATTGAGGAGATATACAATGATGTCCGCACATGCTTGTTATTTCTAAGATATTCTCTGGAGCTAATAGTTCTTTCTTTCCGAAATTTCCTAATGAAAGGTGCACAGAATCTAAATTTAATTCTAGTTCATTAGCTAAATCCTTAATTTCGTTTATAAGACCTTCCACAACTATTGATATGCCCAAATCAGCTTCTTTTAATTCTTTTAAAACATTTTTAACATCCATTTTATTATCAAATGTCGCTGAAATTACAGATGATATTCTCCAGGCTTTCTCTGTCATAATATTTACTGGATTATTATTTTTCATTATTTCTCCGATCTTTACCATTTTCTTACGAGCATTTGGAGCCTTATCGTTAAAATTCGCAGCTAGCATTGCCAAAATTACATAATCATTTTTTAGATCATCTTTTTGCCCTAGTCTATGTAAAGAATGTGTCATAATCATGTGTCCTCTATTAATTTTCTTCCTAGTCCAATATTTATTTTTGCATTTGCTCTTAGTTCGAAACCTTCGCTTTTTAAAACATTTTTAATGGGAATTTCATTTCCCCCCTTAAATTTCGATATTACTCCGACTGTATATACTGTATCAATTTTCACTTCTACACTTTTAATGATTTTTAACACTTGTTTTACTTTTTCTATAGGTACTTTAAATTCAATAATTGCGCTAAGTACTCTTTCATCTTCAATTTCTTCTTTTATCTCTAACTTGTCTTCTTTTAATAAAGCTGTAACTGGACTTTTTTCTTCATATTCAACTCCCAATGGTGTAAGTTGCTCCGTAAAATAATTAACATTTTTAAGGAAGGTTCCAACCCCTGGGCGTCCGATCTCGATGGAGAATCCAATTTCTCCATCCTTAAATCTATTAGTTATATCATTTGTTTTCATCTCTTCAGTACCTCTTCCAGGTATCCCAGTTAATTTATGGATAGAAATTACATCTGAGAAGGGATTTCTAACAACTCTCGGCCATTTTAGCCTAGAAGGTTTGATAGCATTGGTAGGACAATTAGCATTTCTATAACAAACAGAGCACTCGACACATATATCTTTGTCTATAACTGCTTTATTATCAACTAGCTCTATTGCTTGTACGGGGCAAATTATTACACAATTTCCACAACCAATACATCTTTCTTCTATTATCTTCATTACGCTATTTACCTTAATTAGTTTTTACTGCTCCTTTTTTAAGATTTTTTATATCTTTTGGCAAAATTCTTAAGATGGGTATCAAGAATAAATTAATACATAGAGCTAATATTGAAATAAAGATGAAACCTGGGCGATATAAATTATTAAAGGCGATAAAGAACCCACTGACAATTAAAAGACTTAAACTTCTTCCAAAAGTATTTGAAATATAATTTATCGAAAAGATCGTAGATCTAATCTTAGGAGGATTAATTTCTCCAAGTGTTGCTTGGGTAAGGGGGTCTATTCCTCCAAAGAAAAACGCTCCAAGAAATACAAGAACTATGAAAATCAAAGACAAGGCTAAATTTTGAAAAGTAAAATCCAGTAAAAATGCAGAAAGATAAAATATTGAACCTGCTAAAAGACATAATCCCACGATTCTTATTCTTCCATTTAAGTTTTTTTCATACCATTTATCTCCTAATCTACCAAATAGAGGACCACTAGGAATTTGTCCACCAAAAACAATAATTAAGAATATTGTTGCGATCGTAGAACTAAATTGATAATCATTTTTAAGCATAGCTATAAATAATGAAGATACAGCTCCCATAGAAATAAATAAGGCGAAATTAAAGAGAAGAATTAAAAAAGTAGATTTTATTTTCCAAATTATCTTAAAATCTTTTAAACTTATTTTATAATCTAATTCTTTCTCTTCTGGTGTTGAGTATAATTCGTCTTTTGCCCCTCTCTTCGGCTCTTTTACTACATATAAAGAAATTGTTGTTAGAAAACCACCGATAGAAATGATAAAAAATGGTATCTGCCAAGAGTAGAAATCTATTAAGAATCCGGAGAGTAGCTGTCCCAGACCAATTCCCAAAACGTAAATAGCACTCAAAACTCCAAATTTTCTCCCTCTTTCTTTCACTTCAACTATATCTACAGTGAGAGAAAAACTAAGCGGTAATGCTGATCCGAATCCAATAGCAGCTAATAATTGAAAAATCATAAGTGTTATTAGATTTGTTGCGAAAATTGTAATCATTGTAAAAATAGACCACTCCAGCGTTGCTAGGAATAAGAGCTTTTTTCTCGAAACTCTATCACCAATTACTGCCCAAATAAAAGAGCTAATTGCTCCGACCATTAGAAAAAAAGAATTAATTTGTGCCACATATTCTTCTCCAAAATCGAGTGCAGTAGAAATCTCTTCTGCCATGGGAGTTATTATGCTTACCAAACCCGAGGTAAAAAATGTCAATAAAACTATAACTGTAAACAAATAATCTTTTTTCATTATTATAAAATTATTATTAATGTTTATATTTTTTCTGATCTATACCGTATTTCGTGGTATAAAAGAGAAAAATATAAATTGAATAAATTAAGCAAACAAATTTTCTCTCGCAGGAATATTTTTTAAAATAAATAATATAGATTTTTATTTATATACTTTAAATATTAAAATATTTATGAAAAAGAATATTTAAAAAGTTGGATGTCAAAGCTAAAAATTGGTATTATAGGTGCCGGAGCGGCAGGATTATTCGGGGCATATGAACTTACTAAAGAGGATCCAGAACATGTTGAAATTAAAATTTTTGACGCCGGACCTGCTATTGAAGATAGAAATTGTCCTCAAAAAACCGAATATGAATGTGCGCAATGTGATCCTTGTAGGATTATGAGCGGTGTGGGAGGAGCGGGCGTATGGTCTTCCGGAATCCTTAATTTGCACAAGAAAATTGGGGGCGACTTGGAAGCATTATGTGATAAGGTGGATCTTGATGTAAATCGTATTATTGATGAAATAGATAGTTTTTTCTTAGCTAATGGCGCACCAAATAACGTATTCGATCCTTATACTAATGGAAAAGAGTTAATAGAATTGAGACGAAAATGCGCTGCTGTAGATATACGATTTATTCCTATAAAACAACGCCTTTTAGGCTCAAAAAATACTCCAAAAGTAATTAAATCTATTGTAAATTATCTTGAATCTAATTTTGATCTTGAAATTATTCCAGATACCAGAATAAAAGCATTTGATAAGCACAAAAATCTAATTTTTGAGGAGAATAAAAAAGAGCAATTTGATTTTCTTTTAATTGCACCCGGACGTTGGGGCATGTTATGGCTTGCTCAGCAGTGCAATCAATTAGGAATTAAAACATTTTATGAACCTTTAGATATAGGAGTGAGAATAGAGGTTCCTTCTATAGTTCTAGAAAATATATGTGAAAACGTTCAAAGAGACCCCAAATTTCATATAATAACTCCTACTTATAATGATTTTATCCGGACCTTTTGTGTTAATCATGAAGGTTATGTGGTTAAAGAAAATTATGAAGAAAACATTGTTGGCGTTAATGGACATCAGATCTCTCTTAATGGAGACTCTGAAACTTCTAATTTTGCATTTTTAATTCGCCAAAAGTTGACAGCACCATTGGAAGATACTACTGAATATGGGCGTTCTATCGCAAAACAAACCTCAATTTTAGGTGGTTATAAGCCTCTACTACAAACTTTAGGTGATTTGCGAAGTGGTCATCGATCTCGTCAATCACTAATCGAAAGAAATCCAGTACAACCCACTCTTAATGATTATACCCCAGGAGATATAGCAATGGCATATCCCTACAGATTTATAACGGACATCTTGGAAGGATTAAATAATTTAGATAAAGTTATCCCGGGCGTAAATAATAATAGTACTTTGATATATGCTCCCGAATTTAAGCGGAGTGCCAAAAAGGTTGATGTTAATGAGAATTTAGAATCAAAACAAATTCAAGACATATTTTTTGCTGGAGATGGCGCCGGACTTTCAAGAGGTATTGTTGCTGCTGCTGTGTCTGGAATTATTGCGGCGAAAGGGATTCTTCATTCGATCAATAAAATAAGAAAAAAGATATAATGAACATAAATATGCTAATTGAGTGAAATTTATATATTTTCTTAATATATATGATAATCTTTTCTAACTTTTCATCAAACATTATGATATACATAAGCCGATCCCTTTTAAATCATAATAGGGTAATGATTTAGAATAACCAAACACTTCTCTAAGGCAGAGGCGGGCTTCCTACTCATAAAATAGAATATAGAATATTTTGAATAAAATTTTCCTGCTATATACCCTTTCTTAATCATTCTCATTAATAGAATTAGAGAGGATAAAAAAACAAATTAAAAATTAATTAAAAATGCTATATTCTCAAAAAAATAAAAATAAAAATTTAATAGCTTGCATTATTTTTCTATTAAACTGGTCATGGGAAAGTTTTATTATGAAAAAGCGATTAAAGAGCCTTGACTTTTTTAGGGGCGTCTGTATTACATGGATGATATTTGGTCATTTGGCAGAATGGTGGATGTCTTTTGATTCTTTTTTATTACTGAATGAACTAATTCTTTTTGTGGATGCTATAGGTGGTACGGGGTTTTTATTTATCTCAGGTGTTAGTCTCACGTTATCATATAGAAATAAAATAAAGAGAATAAAAAATGAGGGAGATTATTCTTATAAAAGGCTTCGGCTTAATTATCTTTTAAGAGCAGTTTTCCTCTTTATTGTGGGAATTATTTATAATACTATTGATGCCCTCATCTCGAACAACCTTAGTTTAATATGGAATTGGTTTATTTTAACAACTTTACCAGCCTCAATCATATTAGCATGGCCTCTATTAAGGTACAAAAAGCTAACTAAAATCCTCGTGGCAGTGATAGTGCTTTTGGTGGATCATTTCCTCTTTTTATATTTAAAACCATTTCAATATCAAATTGGCCATCCTCTAAGTATTGTGTATTATTTCTTATATAATGGATATCAATTAACCCCAATTTTATCGCATTTTCCTTTTTTTATCGTGGGAAGCGTGATAGCAGATATAATTTACGAGAAATATATTCACCAAGAGCCAGAAATTCCAAATATAAAATTTTTAAAGAAAATAACATTTCCAATAATTCTTTCTGGAATTATTTTGATTTTGGCAGCCTTTTTATTGGTTCCTTTCCCAGTAATTGTTGAGGAATTTCTCTGGCAACGTAGAAATATAGCTTGGATTACTTATGCTATTGGATTATTGATGATTGTTTATCCTTCATTATTTTACATCGAAAAACTAAATGTGATTCAAATAAATAAGAAATATCGTTTTTTCTTTTATTTTTCATATTACTCCTTTTCAATTTTTCTCCTTCATTATAGTTTGTATTTTCTGTTTACTCATGGATTGACCTTAAATGTTTTCTTGCCAGTAATAATGATTACGATATTCCTAATTGGGCTTTTATTGAAATTGATATACCGCAAATTAGGAAATCTTTTTTCACTCAAATATCAATTATCACGACTTGCTGATGGCATCACAACGGAATTAATAAAAATTCTTCCTGAATTGCAGAAAAGTGATAGTTTATCCATATAATGTACCCCTTAAAAGATCCCGATAAAAATTATATCGATTCTTTTTAATAAAGAAAAATTTTTCAAGAGAAGTATATAAAAAATATCAAAATCCTTATATATTTTAAAGATTGGACTAAAGAAATCTATTAAATAAGCTAGAATATAATTGAAATAATAATAATTTAATAATTCTATATTTTAATCTTTAAAATAAATAATATTTCAAGTGATAAAAAAAATGGTTGAATTAAACAACAATTCAAGAAGAATCTCTCTTAAGAAATACCCGCTTGTGATTTGCTATGTATTATGTATTCTCTTACATGTTATATTTCTTTTAATTTCTGAATTAATACTAATTGAGCCTTTTGGAACTCTTGTTACATGGACACCGAACATTGCTGCTTTTATTGTTGTAAGCATTATCCTTAAAGAAAAAAGGGGTATTCGCAAGCTCTTAAAAGGTTGGACTAAGTGGAGAGTAAACATCTGGAGCTATGTTATTGCTTTATCCTCCATACTTATTGCATTTTTAAGTGTTGGGATATATTATCTTTTAGGGGGTAAAGCACCAAGTCCAGACGAAAGAATGTATTTTGACATATCGTTTTTACCTTTTCTGTTATTATATCCTATAATTACTGGAGCAACGGGAGAGGAGGCTGGCTGGAGAGGATTTTTTCTGCCTCGACTTCAAAAGCGTTTCAATCCAGTATTAGCAAGCATCATTATTGGCATAATTTGGGCATGTTGGCATCTACCTGCATACATTTTTACCCCTTATTATGAAGCAATTCCATTCTGGATATTTCTCCCCCTCTTAACAGCAGATTCCGTAATAATCACGTGGGCTTATAATAAATCCAAAGGAAGCTTGCTTATTGCTAGCTTGACACATTACTCGCTTAATTTCTCTCAGAATCTCCCTCTCTTGTTAAATTTGGTCCCGTTAAATACAACAGTTCTCATTTTTTACTTAATAATTCATATTATTTACGCCTTAATTGTTGTAGTTTTAGTAGGTTCAAATCTCTCAAAAGATTCGGATTCAGCAATTCAAACTGAAATGAAGGAGAAAATGCTGGATTAAACAATCTAAAGTTTAATCTTTTAATTCTGAAGTAATATTTTTTTCTTTTATTTCTTTTTCTTTCTTTTATCTTTTTTTTCTAATTAAGAATAACTAAGAACATATCTTAATCTTGCTCAGATATTATAGGTATGCTCATTTTATCCCTTTCCCTTAATCTTAAGCAGTTATTTAGTAAATCGCCAATCTCAGTTCATTTAAAATCCCACACCCTATTATCACTTCAGCGCAAGTCTGATATAATCTGCTATATTTTTTTTCTTATTATTCCCTTATTTGATGATTTTTAGTATAAATTTTCAATCAATGAGTTAAAGGATATTTGTAGAGAAAAAAAATTGTTTGTGAGGATAGTACGGACAATTATTGCAATCTTATAATTTTTTATTGAAGAAATACCAATCTAAATTATAGAAGGGAAAAAATATTTTGTTATCCTCGTCAAAACATTGGATTTCGCCCTCTATTAAACTCTAACCGAGTTTAATTCTCTCACTCATTCTTTCATATAAGACAGGATGACATTCACCCTTCCTATTTTCTCTTTTTCATTATCCTCCTTTAAATAAATTCATTATAAATGTTGATTTAAGAGGATTTGAATAACATTTATATAGAAAAGGATTATATAATTACCATAACACGACCATCCAATTCTAATATCATGTATGAGAAACAAGTAAAAATTTTAGACAAAATCTCTGAGAATTTAAAGGAGAAGGAATATGATAAGAAAAACACGCTAAAAATGTTAAAATCTTTAATTGAAGAAAGTGATTATGAAAAAATTCGAATAGTTTCCCTCGAGTTGTTGAGGAAATTAAAGATTAAAAGCCCCTCTATATTTAATATTCTTGAAAATTGCTTATTATCTGATGAAAGTCCACATGTGAGAGCGCTCTCAGCTAAATATCTTTTATTAGATTATCAAAATTTATGTGTAAAAAGTATTAAATGGGCTATAAAACATGATACATCGCCTTCAGTATTAAAGACTATCAAAGATTTCTCCGTTGGATTAGATGGCCACAAATTGGAATTTCTAATTGAATAATTATTTTAAACATTTTGCGATCTCAATTTTTAAGCCATCATAAGCAGCAATAACATTCTTTACTTTTGTTAATTTTTTGATTTTTTCTACTTGACTTGGTACATAATTTTTTTTGGAAAAAGGGCTATCCATATAAGCCCCAAAATGAGTTATAATAATTGCGGCAGGTTTAGGGCTGATTTTATTCAAATAAGGAATGACTTGATCTGTACACATATGCTTTTTACATATTATAGAATCAGGACGTAAAAGATTTAATATAAGAACATCAGTATCGTTAAATTGTGTTGCGAATCCTTCAAACACTGTGGAATCACTAGTATATCCTAAAGAATAATCACTAAGATTAAATTTAAGTCCGAATCCTTCCATATTTGAATGTTTAATTTTAGTTCCTATTATATTAACTCCTTTATACATCAGTTCATCACCTGCATGGAATAATATTTTCTTTTCTACCATGTTTAAATGATATTCAGAGATGTAATTCATCACCTGGTGAGTAGTGAGAAGAGTGCCTTTTTTAAAATAATTATGATCCCTATCATGAAGAATCTTTCTAGAACTCTCAATAATGGCGCTAATATCGGAATAATGATCTAAATGAAAATGTGTCACAATAAATAATTCCGTTTTAGCAGGATCTTCATCGAACTGATTGATTCTTACTATTGCCCCGGGACCAGGATCAATATGGGCTTGAATGCCATTAAATTTATATACAATTCCTCCGGTAGCTCGATATTGGGTTCTAATATGATGTCTTCCCCCTCCAGTCCCGAGAAATATTAATTTATCTTTCATTTCATAAACTTTTTGATTTAGTATATAAGTAGATTATTTATTATAATAGCTAAAAACTTCAACACTTCATATAATTAAAAATAATTCTAATAAGTAGAATAATTCTTTTATTTTCAGATAATTTATAGAAATTTGCGATTTATAAAATCCATCTAACAAAATAAGATTAAAGGACATCTGAGGTTTATACCCGCCTTTCTGTACTACTCTCGTCGCCAAGAGCTAGTTGAGGCATCAAACTAAGCGGCCTACCTAAAGCTCCCTCCAAGCACTCATCGCTTTTATTTGGCCTTGCACCAAGGATTTAGCTCGTTTCAACCATTCCCTCATGAAATTTCTTTGGCTTATCTCCAAATCATCAATATTTCCATAAAGGCAGTTTCGTTTCTATTGCTAAACTATGGTTTTCACCATCATAGGTTTTCCTATGCCTTGCTTGGAAAATGAGGCGAGGTTCCTCAGCAAGTTATTGCTCACCGTCAGCCTCAAACCTCATATGTCCTATATTTATATATGATTCGAAGCTTATATTTTTTTCCTTAAGAAAATCTTTTGAGTTTCTTCTAAAATATTATTAAAAATTTTTAAAAAATTTATATTAAATCTTTTTCTTCCCAAACTTAGTATACCAAAATTGTAGAAAATAACGAATCTCTAATTTTAAATATGAAAATAAAATTTTTGGAAAGATCAAAAAATTTAAAGGAAATTTACAATAATTAAAAATATCTTTATAGTTTAATAAAAAGATTTTAAAAAAAATTATAACTTGATGTAAAAATGAATGTACCATGGATTTTGATTTTTTCGGAAATAGCCGGAGTTATTTCACTAATTTTGGCGTGGTATTTTAGTACATTAGTGATGAAAGAAGATCCTGGAAATGAACGGATGCAAGAAGTCTCAGGATATATCGAGAAGGGTGCAAAAACGTATCTTAAGGTTCAATATAAGATTCTTGGAATTTTTGTAATATGTTTAGCAATCGCACTTCTTTTCTTAATAAGTCCTGGACAATTATCGTGGTTTTCGATGATTGCCTACCTAATTGGGTCAGTAGGTTCCATGTGGGCAGGCTATATGGGTATGATTGTTGGTGTAAAAGCTAATACAAGAGCCGCTCAAGGATGCAGCGTAAGCGTAAAAAAGGGTTTTGATATAAGCTTTTTTGGTGGATGCGTTATGGGATTAGCGGTGGTCGCAGTAGCTTTAATCGGTGTCTCTACGGTATATTGGATAATGGCTGCGATAGGAGTCGAAAAACCAGCAAGTGTGGTTTTGGGATTCAGTTTTGGAGCAAGTAGTATTGCCCTCTTCATGAAATGTGGGGGCGGAATATATACTAAAACTGCTGATGTTGGAGCAGATTTAGTAGGAAAAGCTGAATATAAACTTCCCGAGGATGATCCACGAAATCCTGCCTCTATCGCTGATAATGTAGGAGATAATGTGGGCGATATTGCGGGGATGGGAAGCGATTTATTCGACAGTTATGTCGCCTCTATAGTTGCTGGTATGCTTTTGGCAGCTGCATTGACTCAAGTATTTGATAATAACGCGGTATTTATAATATTTCCAATCCTTTTATCTACAGCGGGTTTATTTGCTTCTATAATTGGAATCTATATCATTAAGATCTGGAAAACCGATGATCCAGGAAAATTATTAAATGGAGGAACATATCTGGCTACTCTTGTTTTTATAGGTTTGGCATTAATTATTGTTTTAATAGCACTTCCTTTTGTATCAACTGCGAATGATGCTAATGCTTTATGGGGTTCTTGGTTATGTGCTGCAATGGGACTTTTAAGTGGAATCGTTATTGGTTGGACAAGTGACTATTTTACTAGGGAAGATAAAAAACCTACTCATGATATGGCTCTTGCTGCTCAAGAAGGAGATGCTGTTGTCATATTAAGTGGTTTTTCTTATGGACTTCTCAGTGTTGTTCCACCCGCATTAGGAATAATTGTTGCTATGGGATTTTCTTATTTCATAGGAGATATACTAATCGGCTCTGGAGTTTATGGAGTCGGAATGGCTGCAGTAGGAATGCTATCGATTGTGGGAACAATTGTATCTAATGATGCATATGGTCCAATTTGTGATAATGCCAGAGGAATTGCTGAACAAGGAGAATTAGGAGAAGATGTTATCCGAATAGCCGATAGTTTAGATTCTGCAGGTAATACCGCGAAGGCGATTACAAAAGGATTTGCTATTGGCGCAGCTAACTTAACTGTATTAGCCCTACTCTTTTCTTTTAGAGAAGAAGCTGCATCGGCTATAAAAAACCTAGGGCTACTTAAGTTCCCTTCAACTTTTAACTTTTTTGGCATAGAGTTATGGAATCCATTAAAAAACTTAAATCCTCCTACTAATTTAGTACAATTTATACAGGATGGTTTAATGGATTTATTAAGCCCTAGTGTATTAATTGGAGCATTTATAGGAGTAGTGGTTCCAGCATTGTTTTCTGCTTTACTTATTATGTCAGTACAGCGAAATGCAGTAAAAATGGTTGATGAAATTAGACGTCAATTTAAAGAAGAACCTAAGATTTTAACAGGAGAAGTGCCAGCGGACTTTAATAAATGTATTGATATTGCAACACGAGGCTCTCTAAGAGAATTGGTGCTCCCCAGCATCATATCGATATTAATTCCTATATCTGTAGGAATTTTATTTGGAATTACTGCTCTAGGATCTTTCTTAGCAGGGGCAATACTTTCGGGTTTTGTGTTTGCTATAATGATGTCAAACGCAGGTGGCGCATGGGACAACGCCAAAAAGTGGATTGAAGACGGAAATCTCGGGGGAAAAGGAACTGAAATTCATAAGGCTTCTATAACAGGAGATACTGTTGGTGATCCATTTAAAGACACAGCAGGACCAAGTATAAATACACTGCTTGTAGTAATGTCATTAACAGCATCAATATTTTTAATTTTTATCGCTGCTGTTGGTGGTGGCATAGGTCTTCTTGGATTACCCTAAATTCTATTTCTTTTTTTTTTTATTTTTATTGTTATTAAATCAGTAATTTAAAAAAAGAAAGATTATTTTATTAATATTCTATTTTCTTTATAATTTTATTTCGGAAACAGGATTTGCTATATCTAATCCTCCTGTAACAGGAATTGAAAGACCAGTTAGAAATGATGCGTCATCAGAACATAAAAAGGTAATAAGATTTGCCACATCAATTGGTTTTCCAAATAGACCGAGAGGAGTTGCTTCTTTATAACTTCTTATTACTTCTTCAATTGGCATATTTAAAATATCAGAAGTAGCTGCTATTTCGAATTTTGATAAATCAGTTTCAATCATTCCAGGAAGTAAAGCAAACGCTCGCAGACCTCGAGGGCCATATTCTATGGCTAAGGTTTCAGTAAAAGATATTATAGCTGCCTTTGAAGCAGCATATGCCGAATAAAACATATTAGTACGTTTTGCCGCACCAGAAGAAAAATTAATAATGGTTCCTTTTTTTCTAATTAGGTAAGGCAACGCATATTTACAAACTCGGAACGTTCCAAACATATTTACATCAAATGTTTTTATAAATTCACTCTCTTCATAATCTTTAATTAATGCTATTCCCCATGCTCCCCCCGCAACATTTACTAAAATATCTATCCTTCCAAATTCTTTTCTTGTGGATTTGATTAGCGACTTAACATCTTCTGAATTTCTGACATCAGCGGTAATTGCTAATGCTTTCCTTCCTAAATCTTCAATTTTTGAAACGGCTAAATCAAGACCCTTATATGCACCAAATTCGTATCCATAATTTTTTTGGAAAGCATCGGGTGTTCCTTTTTCAATATCAGAAACCACTATGTTTGCTCCATTTTCGGCAAGCTGCAAAGCTATTGCCTGTCCCATTCCATTAGGACTTCCTGCTCCAGTTATAAGTGCCACTTTATCTTCTAAAAAATTTGAATTCATTTCATATCTCCTTGTTTAATTTATTAATTTATTTTCTTTGACATATTAACTAAATATCAAAGAATTTGTTTATATTTAAGATCTAAGCTTACTTAAAATCTTATTTACCACAACATAAAAATAAATTTTCATTCAAAGAAATAGATATAAATCATATTAAATTAAATCATCTAATAATTTTTTAAAAAGAAATTATAAAATTCTGATGTATTTAGGGGGGCTTCTCACAATCCTATTTTATATCATCTTTTTAATAATTGGATGGGGCCTCTTTCCGAACCCCGCGTCATCTTTGGATCATTGGTTGTCCGACCTTGGAAGGTATGAAGTTCCCGCAGATGGCGGAACAGTTTGGAGAATCATTAATGGGGAATTTAAAGTGTTTTCGGAAATCTTTATCCCTCCGATGTCTAATCCTGGTGCTATTTGGTATAATCTTGCGTTTATATTAGCTGGACTTTCTATGTTTTTCTTTTTTTCGGGATTTCTGCAATATAAAGAAAAGGGGGATGACAAATTTAAAATTATTAATTATTTAATAATGGGCTTAGGATTTATAGGGAGCATCTTCTTAATCTTAATTGGTATTTTCTCTGAAGATGGAATTTTTTTGATTCGAATCGATGCGGAATTAAGTTATCCTATTCATCATACGGTGACCATGATTTTCTTTATAATTTTACTCATAATTAAAGTATTAGCGGGATACTGGGCGTGGCAATTAAATTTGAATCGATTAATTTCAATATATTCTTGGGTAATCATTATATTTGATTTAATAGTTATTTTCACAGGCAATTCTTTTGCCGCTATTGAATGGACATTTGTCTTAACTAGTTTAGGATTAGTAGGAATACTTGATTTAGGAATATATTTTTCAGAATTGAAAAACAAAATTAGCTAATATAAATCCAATTTAATTTTAATTATTTCTTTTATTTTTTAATGTAATTTCATTTATTTTTATAAAGAAACTAGTAGCAATCAAATATTAATTGGATTTTTTTTCTTGCTTTTTCTTAATAAACTTTGGAACGTGCGTTTTTTCACATTGTCGTCTTGAAGACCAATTTTCCCAGACTTTATCTAAATAATCAGCTTGATTATCTTCTCTCTCTTCTTTTTCTTCTCCGTTTTCTTTTTGGTCCATTTCTCTTTGATTTTATTTTCCTTTTTATTTCATATTTATAAAAAAGTTGAATTCATCTTTTCATTTTAAAGAGACTAATAATACTATTCTACTTTTAATATTCTCTTATATAAAGAAAGATAATATTATTATTATCTTTTATTTTAGTTTGATTTTTACTTGTTGGTTGAGATAACTAAAATATAAAAATAGAATTATACCTTTCTTAATTAAAAATTTCAATTTTATTAAACTAAAATATTTATATTTAATTAGATCTTCGTGAAAGAGGGGTTCTGCGAAATTTTATATATATTTCCATATTATCAGCATATTATTTTATAAATTTGGAATGTGAAATTAAGAACATAACCATATTTATAGGAGAATTTATTTTAAAGAATAAAAATTAATTTCAAAAAAAAACTATCCAATATATACATTATAAAACTAAAAGATTACTTAGTAATTATGTCAGAGTATTTAAAAGAATATACATGTGATATATGTATTATTGGGGCAGGTCCTGCAGGCTTAAATGCTGCTGTCTACTGTGGAAGGGCGGAGAGGGACACAATTGTGTTAGAAGGAAAGCAAGAGGGGGCTTTAGAAATGACTAAAGATATTCAAAATTGGCTTGGAGAAAAAAAGATAGAAGGACAAAAATTACTCGAAAAATTCAAAGAACACGCAAGAAGCAATAAAAATGTACGGATTATTAAAGGAGATGCTATTTCTTTAATGTTGGGAATGGGAAAAAATATGATTTCCACAAGATCGGCCAATATTACTGCTGAAGCTGTTATTATTTGTACTGGAAGAGGGTTAAGGAAGGAAACAATTGAAGGAGAAACGCAATTAATAGGATATGGAGTATCCTACTGTGCTCTTTGTGATGGCCCACTTTATAAAGATAGAAATGTATATCTCTATGGAGATGATGAGGAAGTTTTTGAAGATGCATTAGCACTGGATCAAATGGGATGCCATGTTAATATTATTTCAGAAAAATCGATAAATGAATTACCGAATAAAGTTGAGGAAGCAAAAAATAAGGATATTCCCATAATAGATAATACGGAAATAACTAAGGTGGAGTCTAATTCCGGAGGTTTACTAGAAAAAATTTACTGTAAATCAAAAAATTCCGATGATATTAAAGAAATTGAGCTAGATGGCTTATTTATCCTATCTTATGTTCCTTCTAATTCTATTTTTAAAAAGGCAGGTGTGGAACTTGATGAATTAGGAAATATTAAAGTGGATGAAGATCAGAAAACTAATTTAAAGGGAGTATATGCCGCGGGAGATGTAACAGGCGGACTTTTTCAAGTAATATTTGCTGCTGCAGAAGGGGCTAGAGCTGGAATTAATGCTGCAAAGTATATTCGCCAAAAGCAAAAGGATTAACATAAAAACTTTTTATCTAATATCACTTCTTTCTTAATTTTTACCATATCACCTAAATATCATACAAACTTTAGTAATATCTCCATATTACATTACTTAATATGGAAAAGGATTATAAAATTTCTGATTTTGTGGAAGATTTTCTAATTGCAAAGGAAGTGGAGGAAGGTTGCCGACCATCTACAATTAGAGCGTATAGATATGATTTAGAAAAATTTATGAAAATTATTGGAGATATCGAGATAAGTCATAAATTAATGCGTCAAAAAATACGCTTATTTCTAAAAGCATTAAAAGATAAGGGATATACCAAAAAATCAATAAGTCGGAAGATTGCATGTCTACGGTCTTACTTCAAATTTCTGACTCTAAATGAATTTCTTTCTAAAAATCCAATGAATAAAATTAGAAGTCCGAAAATTAGAGCGGAAGAAAGCCTCCCCAAATTTTTGGATTTAAAAGATATTCAAAAAATTTTTACGAATTTAAAACAGAGATCTACTTTTAATTCTAAAAAAAGTAAAAGATATTATCTAATGGTAAGATTGCTCTATTCAACTATGGCAAGAGTCAGTGAATTATGTAATATTAGAATAAGGGATGTTAATTTCGAAAAAGGGTATATTCGTTTAAGAGGTAAAGGAAATAAAGAAAGAATTGTTCCTGTCGATGATAAAACACTATCTTTAATTGAAGAACATTTAAACAATAAAATTAAATATAGTCCTGATGATTATTTATTGGTAAATACCAGAAATGAGCAATTAAGCCCTCGCGTTATTCAGAATGATATACAAATTATTAAGGATAAATGTGGATTTGCAGAATCTAAAATAATCACACCACATGTGTTTCGACATACGGGTGCTACCCATTTACGGCGATCAGGAATGGATATCAGCGAACTTCAAGATATCTTGGGACATTCAAGTCCTAACACTACGAGAATATATGCTAAAAACGATATCAGCACACTCAAACAGAGTTATAATACAATGCATCCACTTTCTAATTCAGACTTAGAAGATCTATAGTTCAAATATTAAATCTTTTTATTAAATGTTTCAATTTATTTATTCAAAAAATAACGCAATATTTCTATTTTTTATTTTTAAATTGTAGCATATCAGAACAAAAAATATTAAGAAAGCTCTAGAATACTAGAGATATCATTAATTAATATTGCATTAATATTAATATCATAAGAAAAATTACCTCCCAAACATTATATTATTAAATACTGAAAAGAAACTAGAATAGAAGTGAAAAATTTTTAAAGATGGATGAAGAAACATTTAGGGCAGAATTTAATAAAAAATCAGTGTTTCGCCAAGCAAGCTCTTTAGATTTAAGTTATGTTCCCGATAAGTTATATTGTCGAGATGACGAACTTAGAGAATTAATTCATACTTTTAGAAGGATTATTGATGAAAGTCAACAACCTTCCATTACTACCTTGCTTACAGGTAGAGGAGGCGTTGGAAAGACAGTCACCGCTAGATTTTTTGGCAGAAATTTTAAAAATATTGCGATAGAAGAGGGAATCGATTTATTTATAGAATATTTTAACTGCATAAATTTCCGCACCAAAAGTATGATTTTAAGGGAATTATTATCTAAATATACACATGGTTCCGGTCGCGGATATTCGGATGATGAAGCAATTAAACTCATTCTTTCCCAACTTATTCGAGAAAAAGGGTATATGTTATTAATTATTGATGAAATCCATCTTCTTGACCCAAAAGATGTGTGGGCTTTACTTGATATCTCAGAATCTTTTGGTCATCAAAATGCTAAATTATCAATCCTCCTTATTTCTCGGACAAAAGATTGGATTCGAATTGAAACGGAACGAATATTGAGTCGCTTAAATTCAAAAATTAAGTTAGCTCCCTATAATTATGAAGAATCGTTAAAAATACTTAAATATAGAAGCGATACAGCATTTAAAGAAGGAGTTGTTTCCGATAATATTTTGGAGATGATAAGCCAAATTGTCGTAGAACATGGAAATATGAGACACGGTATAGAAATTCTAAGAAAGTGCGGATTATATGCAGATAAAGAGGGCTTTGAACATATTAATGCCGATTTGGTGCGTGAAGCATCAAATGAAGTATATCCGACTTTTCGTGGAGACATTATCGATAAGCTAAGTGATCATGAATTATTGGCTCTTTATGGAATATGCCAATCATTAAAGATTAAAAGCGAGTCATATACTATTGTAGACGATTCATATAAGGAATATCAAGCCATATGTGAAGCTTATGATATTACTCCTCATGTAAAAATGAGCTTCCGCAAATATATTCGACAATTAAATAAATTAAAAATTATAGCTTCTAAAACGGTTAGAATCAGCGAAGATAAAAGAGGGAGGCGTTTGGAAATAACTTTACTCGATATCCCCTCCGGAAAACTTATTGAATTACTTGATAAGATTTTTTCTATAAAATTTAAGTAAATTGATTTAATTTATATATTGAATTATAAATTTAGATTTCATCACTAATTATAAATTTTTAGGGAAGGATAAAATTATCAATTTTAACCCCATAAAAAAAAATAAGATTAAGTCAATCTCTTATGTTCAAAAAGTAAATTAAAATGATTTCTTCTTTAATTTGACACCATTTCATTATAATTCTTGCTTAATATCTCTCCTTTTCTTCTTTTGATTTGGAATACCAATCAAGCCATTCTTTTCTTCGCTGCTTTTTCTGCTCAGATTGGTCGAGATCTTTAACGTTTTCTTCTTTTATTTTTTTCCAATAGCTATCTAATTCATGTCTTTTTAAAGATAATCCACAAGAATTACAGACCATGCTTTTTGTGGCGGGATTATAAGTCATTTTTCCAGCACACTCAGGACATCGGGCCACTTATTATCATCCTTACAAGTATTCTTTCATTAAAAAGAATTAAGCAAAACTAAAATAATTTTTGAATAATTAATAAATACAA
>Ga0102944_1000888_pt1 | contig 21432 bp, 19 predicted proteins | sample SalPonD_shore_MG_FD_78172 | JGI IMG/M metagenome (GOLD analysis project Ga0102944, IMG submission 78172) | Salt pond soil microbial communities from South San Francisco under conditions of wetland restoration - Salt Pond MetaG... | ecosystem: Environmental > Aquatic > Marine > Intertidal zone >...
AATGGTTCGGTAAGCTATATCGATGGCATTCTGCACACCATAACAAAATCCGAAGTGACGGGGTATGAGAAAGCGAACAGGTCCAAAATCTAATACACTCGGTGTCAGATCTTTCTTGCGCGGATCAAGTATCTGTTGCGACTCTTTGACGTTTCGGATAATCGGTGATTTATAAATTTCCGGAATATTAAATTTCTTTGCCATAAATAAAGATAACGTTATTTAAATCGTGATATTTGTAACGAACGTATGTGAAATCTATTTCTGATACAGTGACTCATTTTAAAGCAGTATCTAAATATAAGGATGAAAACCGGAGGAGGGAAACCGGAAGAAGGTTGGATCCTTACCGTTGATCAGGGCTTATGGCAAAACTACGGAAGGGGATCACCACGGACATGCGTCCTCGTGATGACAGTTGGGACGTTTTAAAAAACGTTAAAAACCCAACACCAAAATTGTCATTGCTTACGCAGTCTCCCCAAAAAACATTTTGGGGAGCGCAGTGCGGCAATCCCCTGCCGTTGATTAAGGCTTATTTCAAAACCACGGAAGGGGATCACCACGGACATTCGTCCTCGTGATGACAGTTGGGACGTTTTAAAAAACGTTAAAAAACCAACACCAAAATTGTCATTGCGAACGAGTCTCCTGCCGTTGAGAAAGGCTTTAGGTAATGTTGCAGGTACTCTAAGTCATATAAACATTAGCAAACAATTGCACATTTTATTCTAAAACTTTTTGTAAGGTTTCAACGTTTTCTGATCTGATTAATTATGGGACAATGGAATCATAACTATTACATATACATACTCACCAATAAGTATCATACGGTTTTCTATACCGGTGTAACCAATAATCTTGTACTAAGGACATATCAGCATAAAGAAGGTAAATATGGTTTTACCGCTCAATATAATGTTAAGAGGCTGGTATATTATGAATGGTATGATTCTATTTATGACGCCATAACTCGGGAAAAGCAGATAAAATCAGGATCAAGGAAAAAGAAAATAATGCTGATCAAATCCATGAATCCTGGATGGGAAGATCTATTTGAGAAATTGTAAGGTAGATTATCAGCCTATTCGTTTCACTCGAATCTCTGGTCATTGATCAAACTTATGGTGAAACAACAGAAGGGGATCACCACGGACATGCGTCCTCGTGATGACAGTTGGGACGTTTTAAAATACAAGCAATATGGCACCGGCCTGTTGGCGTGTTAACCCACCCCTACACCCCTCCCAGGAGGGGGAAAAAAAAAGGATCCTTTTTCGTACTGTTAATTGTTAATTGATCATTGATAATTGTTAAACCGGTAGATTGTCCATTCTCACACCGACTAACTGGCTGACCCCGGTCTGTGGCATGGTCACGCCATACATCATCTCAGCTTTTTCCATCGTCTGTTTGTTATGTGTGATGACGATAAATTGTGTGTCTTTACTGAAACGGCGTAATATCTTGGCAAAACGATCGATATTAGCATCATCCAGGGGTGCATCGACCTCATCAAGAATACAAAATGGCGAAGGTTTAACGAGATAAATAGCAAACAACAGGGCAATCGCGGTTAGTGTCTTTTCACCACCGGAAAGCTGGTTGATATTACTCGGACGTTTACCGCGGGGATTTGCAATAATTTCGACCTTGGAGTCGAGAGGGTCGTCTTCATTTTCTTCGAGAATAAGATCACAGTGGTCGTCTTCTTCAAATAACGTATTGAATACCGTTTTGAAATTGACGCGTATCTCTTCGAATGTGGAGCTGAAACGTTCCTGCGCCGTTTCATTGATTTCCATTATAGTTTGACGAAGCTTTTCCTCCGCTTCAATCAGGTCTTCTATCTGCTTCTCATAAAAATCGAGGCGTTCTTTCTCCTTCTCATATTCTTCAATAGCCAGGGGGTTGACTTCTCCGATGTTTTTCAGTTTTTGTTTTAAACTGGATATCTTCTCTTTTACTTTTTCCGGATCACTGTCTTCGGGCAGCGTCTCGGTAATTTTATCCATCAAAATGCCGTAATTATCCCACACGTGATCCGAAATATTTTTGGATTGCATATCGAACTGTGTCTTAGCCATATTCAGATGATGCAACAGCTCCATATTCACTTCACGCTTGCGGCGCTTGTCTTTTAGATCCTCTTCTATCTGGTTAATGCGTCCGCGTTCTTTTGCACAAGAGTCATCGGCGTCCTTAAGCGCTTCATCTATCTGAATTTTTTTCTGCTGATATTTTTCCAGTTCGACTTTGGCCTCTTCTATCAGGTTTCGATGGCCAATAATCTTATCCTTACTGTGGCGGGCGTTTTCGGCACGTTGTGTGAGCCGCTCTTTAATATTTGTTATACCATGATTGGCTCGTTCGATATCTTTCTTAACATTCAGAACTTCATTTTCCACATTCTGAAATTTCAATTTGATATCATTGTAACGGTTTTGGGATCTGTTTCGGCTTTGTTCGATCTTCTGAAGCTCATTTTTCTGCTCCAGCTGCTCGGTCAACAATGTTTTAAGCCGTTTATTGAGTTCCTCAATTTCAGGATCCAATTTTTCGAGATCATCACCCGATTGTTTCTGATCGGTTGCCAGTTTTTCTTTGCGCTCCCGCAGTTCACTCAGGTTTTTTTCGTAGACCGCTTTACGGGCATTAAATGAACTGAGCTGAGACTCAAGCTTTCGAACGAGCTGTTCTTTTTCTTTCGTCCTGTTTTGTAACGGTTCGAGTGAAAACTGCTGATAATTTTGTTCATTCGCCTGGATTTTGCGATGAAGATTATCGATGTCATCTTCAAGGGCAACAGACTTCCGTTCAAGCTTCTCGATCTTGTCTTTCAGGCCAACACGGATCCCTACATTTTTATTTGAGCTGCCGCTGCGCATAAATTGTTGTGCGGTAATAACATCACCTTTTAACGTTACCCCGGTCACAGATGGGTTCAGCCGGCAATATTTCATGCCTTCATCCATGGTTTCAAAAACCATGACATTACCCAGTAATAATTTCTTAAGCCTGTCATAACGGGCATCGGCTTTAACTTTCTCATAAATAGATCCGGATGTAACCTGGTGGTTATCAGATATTACTTCCATCGGGATGAAAGTAGCTTTCCCTTTATCTTCCTGTTTCAGAAGGCCGATTCCTTTGCGGGCATCATCTACAGAATCGACAGCAAGGTAATTTACGGCTTCACCAAGTACCGATTCGAGCGCCACGGCGTATTTTTCTTCTGTTGAAAAGATATCAGACAAGACAGCAAGATGGGAAAACCGGTTCTTCTCCTCCAACAGATATTGAACACTTGCCGGAAATGCTTCGTGAGAATTAGCTATGTTTTGAAGCAATACTATTTCAGATTCAACGGCATCCAGCCTGCTTTGTTCGGAACGGAGTTTGTCCTTCAGCTCATTCTGTTCGAGCGACAGACGTTCACGCTGCTTGCGGGCATCTTCAAGTTGATTTTCAGCGCTCTCCATCTCCGCATAAGCCTGCTCAACTTTCTTGCGAAGGGCACTCTCATCGCCGGAGAGTCCGTCGATATCATTTATGATATTCTGAATCTGTTTGTTGATTCGCAGAAGATCCTCATCGCTGTTTTCCAGCTTCGATTCGATACGAACCTTCTTTGTCTGAATACTATTAAGGTCATTACCGGTTTTCGTATAACTCTCGGTAATGGAATCTAATTTCTGACGGGCTTCGCGTAATTCATAATCAACATCTTCAAATGTCTCTTTAGCTGCTTCGAGATCTTTTGTTACCGCATCCCGTTCTTCTTCTTTCTCTTTTAATTTCTTTTCACCGGATTTGATACTTTTGCGCAGCTCATTTATTTCTTCCTCCGACTGATAGATATCCTGTTCGTACTGCCTGATCGTGTTTTCTTCATTAACGATTTTCTCACCGGTAATCTTTATGGTTGTCTCGGTTTCCCGGATCGTGTTCTGAAGTTCCTGCGCTTCGCGTTGAACGTTCGCCAGGCGTTGTTCCTTTTGCCGTAACGTTTCCCGGGCTGTGTTTTCCTGTCCCTCCAGTTGTTCGAGTTCACGTGTTAACTGGCCCTTTTCATTTTCGGCATTGACAACCCGCTCCATCAGCGGTTTCAGTTCGTTTTGAATATTGTCGTATTCATGGCGGGAGAGTGCCAGGTCGAGTTGGTACAGTTCTTTATTATATTCCTTGGCACGCCTGGCCTTAGAGGCTTGTATCTGAAGGGATCGTGTGTTTTTGCGAATCTCACTGAGGATATCTTCCACACGCTGCAAGTCTTCGCGTGTTTCTCCGAGTTTGCGGAATGTTTGTTTCCGCTTTTCCTTGTATTTGGTAACCCCTGCGGCTTCCTCAAACAGTTTACGACGGTCGTTGTTCTTATCGTTCAGGATCTCCTCGACCATTTTGAGCTCGATAACCGAATAGGCATTCGATCCCATACCGGTATCCATGAATAGTTCGATGATATCTTTCAGGCGACAGGGGGTATTATTAAGCAGGTACTCGCTGTCGCCCGATCTGAATAACCGGCGCGTTATGGTGACATCGCGAAATTCGCTCGGCAGGATACCCTTATTATTCTCAATGGTAACCGAAACTTCGGCCATCCCCAATGCTTTTTTCTGAGCCGTACCGTTGAATATGACATTCGACATCGCGGCTGAGCGAAGTAGTGATGGACGTTGTTCGCCCAACACCCAGCGAATGGAGTCAACGATATTAGATTTACCGCATCCATTGGGACCGACAATTGCCGTAATACCATTATCAAACTTGATCTTGGTTTTATTGGCAAAACTCTTAAAACCATGTAATTCGAGTTCAGCAAGATACATTGAGGGTATCTAATCCGTTAATTTGTAAATACGTTACCTTAAATTTGACACTTAAACCGTCAATATTTCGTGTTCTTTTTTCTTAAGCGCATCTTCTACTTTTTCAATATACTGATCGGTTAATTTCTGTATTTCTGTTTCAGTATCAAACTTTGAATCTTCAGGCAGCGACTCTTCTTTAACGGCATTTTTTATTTTATCGTTAGCGTCACGACGTCCATTACGGATACTGATTCGGGCATTTTCCGCAATCTCGTGTGTTAATTTTACGAGCTCTTTGCGGCGCTCCTCCGATAATATGGGAAGGGGAATACGGATTAATGTACCGTCATTGTTTGGATTAAGTCCCAACCCGGAAGTCATAATAGCTTTTTCTATTGCTTCGATGGCCCCTTTATCATAAGGCTGAATAACGAGCAGCCGGGCTTCCGGAGCCGTTACACTTGCCAATTGATTTAAGGGTGTCTGCGTACCATAATAATCTACCTTGATACCATCAAGCAGTGTTGGTGTAGCTTTACCCGCCCTTATGTGAGAGAGCTCTCTTTTCAGGTACTGATAAGCTTCATCCATCTCTTTATGTGCTTCGTCGTAATATTTTTTTAGTTCAGGTATCATAGCTTTAAATATTTCAATGATTTTTTAGGTCATAGCAAAACTATTCATCTATTCAGCATCTGCTCATATTTTGATTCTGAACAAAATTGCAGTTTTCCACTGACTTCATTTTTAGTAAAACGTAACAATGCTAAAAAGATATAATATTCAATAAATGATAAAAATACTTTTATTCCCAAACGACCGTTGAACCAACCGGCTCTTTTTTAATAACACGTAAGAGGTTACCCTCGATATTCATATTAAAGATGATAAAAGGTGTTTGATTATCCCGGCACAAGGTAAATGCCGTTAAGTCCATAACCGACAACTGACGTTTAAGAATTTCATCACCGGTTATGACATCAAACTTATGAGCGTCAGGATTTTTTTCCGGATCGGAATCGAATACGCCGTCAACACGGGTTCCCTTGAGGATTACATCCGCTTCAATTTCAATAGCGCGCAGTGAAGCGGCTGTGTCGGTTGTGAAATACGGGTTGCCTGTTCCTGCACCGAAAATAACGACCCTTCCCTTTTCAAGGTGGCGTACCGCTCTTCTTCGGATATACGGCTCGGCTATTTGTTCCATTCGTATAGCCGACATCAACCGGGTTTGAACTCCTTTACGTTCAAGAGCGTCCTGCAGGGCCATGCCATTGATCATGGTTGCCAGCATACCCATGTAATCACCCTGAACGCGGTCCATACCTTCTGTCGCGCCTTTTACACCGCGAAAGATATTTCCACCGCCCACAACTACAGCTATTTCTGTACCAAATTCATGAACGGCTTTTATTTCCTCGGCGTACCTGTTCAGCACGTCGCCGTCTATTCCATGACCCTGTTCTCCGAGTAGGGCTTCTCCACTAAGTTTTAATAAAATTCTTTTGTAGGCTGCCACGCTTATCTATTTTTCTTTAGTTAATTATTACAGGATAAAAAAAAGGCTACCAAAAAGGTAGCCTTTTTTAATTAAAATGCTATATCAGGACGATTCGCCAAGTTGCAGGCGTTTGAATGTTACAACATTCGGGGCTCCTGCCTGTTCAAGATATTGCTTGACGGTCAGCCCGCTGTCTTTCACGTATTTCTGATCGAGAAGAACGCGTTCTTCATAAAAACGGCGAAGTTTCCCCTGGGCGGCTTTATCGGCGATATGCTCGGGTTTCCCTTCGTTGAGAAGTTGCTGCCTGGCAATTTCGAGTTCTTTTTCGATAATGGTCTTATCCACGCCATCTTTAGTAACGGCAATCGGATTCATGGCAGCAACCTGCATAGCTACATTCTTGCCTATCTCTTCATCATCCAGTTTATTATCAAACTCGACCAATACGGCCAATTGATTACCGGGATGTATGTATGACAGGATAGATCCTTTGGAATCGATTAATTCGATACGGCTGATTTCTATTTTCTCACCGATTTTACCAACCAGCTCTTTAAGATATTCTTCAACGGTATTACCGTTAAGGCTTTCTTTATGCAGAGCGTCGGTATCAGTAATATTATTATCGAACGCCAGTTTTGCGAAGTCTTTGGCAGCCTGTATGAATTCATCATTACGGGCAACAAAGTCGGTTTCGCAATTCAGAGCCAGGGCAACGGCTTTATTCTTTGCATCGTTGATATGTGTAACGATAATACCTTGATTAGCTTCTCTGTCGGCGCGTTTTTCAGATACTTTTTGTCCTTTTTTACGAAGGATTTCAATTGCGGCGTCCATATCGCCATCGGCTTCTTTTAGAGCCTTTTTACAATCCATCATCCCCGCACCGGTTCTGTCTCGTAATGCTTTTACATCTGCTGCTGAAATGCTCATTCTTTTTAGAATATTTTGCTTTGAAGTGTCAGTTTCTCTTATGAACGAAATAGGATGTTAGTAGAAAATGAAAGCCGGGGATAAAATCCCCAGCTTCATATAAATATTACTCTTCGTCTTCTTTACTTTTCTTTTTCGAAGAAGTTTTGCGACGACGTTTGCGTTTGGGTTTCTTTTCCTCATCTTCGTCATCACTAGCTTTCAAATCTTTAGCCAGGTCTTTGGCTTTTTCTTTAGTCGCCGAATCAGAATCAATTTCTGTTACAGCTTCCTGTGCAAGCTGCTCTTCCTCGTAAGCTTCTCTTTCGGCTGCACCTTCTACGATAGCATCAGCAAAGTTTGAAGTGATCAGCTGAATGGTGCGTGAAGCATCATCATTGCAAGGAATAATATAATCGGGTATATCCGGATCACAGTTGGTATCCACCAGCGCGAAGATCGGGATATTTAATTTAATAGCCTCGTTCATGGCTATATTTTCCTTTACGGTGTCTACTACGAAGATAGCACCGGGAAGACGGGGCATGTTTGCAATACCGGCTAATACTTTTTCGAGTTTGGCTTTCTCCCGGTCGAGCATCAAACGTTCTTTCTTGGTAATACTCTCGTAGGTACCGTCTTTCTGCATGTTGTCGATCTCTTCCATGCGTGCAATACTCTTGCGGACGGTGCTGAAATTTGTGAGCATACCACCTAACCAACGGTTGGTAACATAAGGCATACCGCAACGCAGAGCCTCGTTTTTAACAATTTCCTGAGCTTGTTTCTTGGTACCGACAAACAGGACTTTTTTACCTGAACGGGCTACCCGGCTAACAGCGTCGAGTGAATCCTGTAAATGTTTTTGTGTTTTTTTGAGATCGATTATGTGGATCCCGTTACGTTGCATGAATATGAATTCCTGCATTTTGGGATTCCACCTTCGGGTAAGGTGCCCGAAATGTGCCCCTGCTTTAAGGAGCTCTTCTAATGAAGCTGCTTCTGGCATAATGTTATGTATTTTTTGAGTTAGTCCTCTACACAGATCTACTCGATGCGCACATCAGGCAATATCGCCCGACACTCAGCTCATCGATCACTGCGTATGTGTGATTATGTAATTTTGTGCTGTAAGGACGTATATTAACGTTTGGAAAACTGGAATCTTTTTCTGGCTTTTGGCCGGCCGTATTTCTTACGCTCAACCATACGGTCATCGCGTGTAAGAAGTCCGTTAGATTTAAGTTTACCATGCACATCTTCATTCAAATCATCGAGAGCACGGGCTAAACCCAACGAAACGGCACCGGACTGTCCGGATAATCCACCACCCGATACTGTTACTATAATATCGTATTTCCCTGTCATTTCTGTTAATGCCAGGGGAAGTGTGGCAGCAATCTGGTGATTTTTCAGTGGGAAATAATCTTCCAGCTTTTTCTTGTTGACGATAATTTCACCGTTACCCGGTTTAATATAAACACGGGCGGTAGATGTCTTTCTTCGTCCTATGTAACTTTGCTGCTGTACCATTTATTAAATGTTGTGAAATATTATAACGTTATTTTTTCTGCTTTTTGTGCTGTGTGTGGGTGCACGGGGCCAGCATAGACCCTAAGATTTTTCAAGAGTTTGCGTCCCAGTTTGTTTTTAGGGAGCATCCCCTTAACAGCATTGCTGATCAGAAATGTCGGATTTTTCTCTAACATTTCTTCAGGTGTAGTAAAACGCTCGCCGCCCGGATATTCGGTATGACGGAAGTACGTTTTATCCGTTAATTTCTTGCCGGATAATTTTACTTTTTCCGCGTTGATAACAAGTACGTTATCACCGGTATCCATGTGCGGTGTAAATTCAGGTTTCGTTTTACCACGCAAAATGCTGGCAATCTTACTGGAGAGACGGCCAAGGGTTTGACCTTCGGCATCTACCAGTACCCATTTTTTATTTATATCTTCAGGTTTTGCTGAAAAAGTTTTAAAGCTATTTGTATCCACGGTTGCTTAGATTTTTTGGCTTTTTTATAAAGTTCAGTAAGATAACGCGCTAATGTTTTATTTGCAATATCAAATTCATGCCGGCGTTATTGTTTTTGTATTCTGTTATCGTTTTGAAACGGATATTGTTCGGCCTGATAAATCAATGAACAGATAAAAAGCACTTTTCTAAACAATCAGAAATTCTCATTTCTTTATCGTATTTTCTAAGACATCAAAAAAAATTCAGAGTTTTTAAGCTCATTTTGAGAGTATAAACGTTTTGGCGGGAAAATAGACGATTACGCACCTGCCTGTTAGATGAAATTGAAAAGTGACACTATTAAACTGAGATTAAGGAATATATATGAGTGATAAGAAAAACCTGTTTGGCGCACGAAAGACATTCGACACCGGATCAGGAAAAGCTTACATGTATAGTCTCGAGGAATTGGCAAAACAGGGATATCCCAATATTCACCGGCTCCCTTTTTCCATCAAGGTTTTACTCGAAGCTGTACTCCGCGAATGTGATGATCATATCGTAACCAAAGAGGATGTAGAGAAAATAGCCAATTACGATCCTTATAACGTCAAAGATACGGAGATACCTTATAAACCCGCACGCGTCGTATTGCAGGATTTTACAGGTGTTCCGGCCGTAGTTGATTTGGCCGCTTTGCGTTCGGCTATGTCGCGTATGGGTGGCGATCCTGAAAAGATCAATCCGCAAGTTCCTGTCGACCTTGTTATCGACCACTCGGTACAAGTCGATACCTTCGGACAGAGTTATGCATTCATGTTTAATGCCGAAAAGGAATTTGATAGGAATCGTGAGCGGTATGAGTTTTTGCGCTGGGGACAAAAAGCATTTGAAAATTTTAGTGTGGTACCTCCCTCAAGAGGTATTATCCACCAGATAAACCTGGAATACCTGGCCAAAGGAGTATTTACAAGGCCGGAAGATGATGGTATCGTGGCTTATCCCGATACCTTAGTCGGAACCGATTCGCACACGACTATGATTAACGGCCTTGGTGTCGTTGGTTGGGGTGTCGGAGGTATTGAAGCCGAGGCTGTCATGCTCGGTCAGCCGATTTATATGCTGCTCCCTAAAGTCGTTGGTTTTAAATTGACCGGAAAACTGAATGAAGGTGTTACGGCAACGGATATGACACTCACCATTACACAGATGCTGCGTAAAAAGGGTGTTGTAGGGAAATTCGTAGAGTTTTATGGAGAAGGTTTGAGCAGCATGAGCCTGCCCGACCGTGCAACGATCGCAAACATGTCTCCCGAATACGGCGCTACTATGGGATTCTTCCCTATTGATGACGAATCACTTCGTTATATGAGCAGAACCGGCCGTTCGGATGAGCAGGTTGAACTGGTTCGCAGGTATACAAAAGAACAAGGCATTTTCCGTACGGATGATACCGAAGATCCGATGTACAGTGACACATTGCACCTGGATCTGAGTGATGTGGAACCGTCACTTGCCGGACCTAAACGTCCACAAGACCGGATCACACTTACAAATATGAAAGAGGAATTCAACAAATCGCTGGTTAGCGAAGAACAGACCAAAGGTTTTGCCCTTTCCAAAGAAGCGCTTAAGAATCGTGGCAAATATAAAAATGGACAGGAAATTGACATGAAACATGGTGATGTGGTTATCGCCGCTATCACCAGTTGTACCAACACATCAAACCCGTCGGTTATGTTAGGTGCCGGTATCCTCGCCAAGAAAGCTGTTGAAAAAGGATTGAAAGTGCCTCCTTACGTTAAAACATCCCTGGCACCGGGATCACGTGTTGTAACCGATTATCTCGAAGAAGCCGGTTTAACACCATATCTCGATAAACTCGGATTTAATCTTGTCGGTTATGGATGTACAACCTGTATCGGTAATTCCGGCCCTTTGCCGGAACCTGTGGAAGCGGCTGTTTTAGATGGTGATCTCATCGTTGCCGGTGTGTTATCAGGTAACCGTAACTTCGAAGGACGTATTCATCAGAATGTGAAAGCCAACTACCTGGCATCTCCACCACTGGTTGTTGCCTATGCACTGGCCGGCAGCGTGGATGTGGATCTGACCAAAGATCCGATCGGTACAGATAAAGAAGGTAATGATGTTTACCTGAAAGATATCTGGCCGACCTCAAAAGAGATTTTGGAACATCTTGATGATGCTGTTCGTCCCGATCTCTTTAAGAAAAATTATGATGGTATAGCTGAATCAAATCCAAAGTGGAATGAGATTCCGGTAACCGGCGGTGAGCTTTTCGATTGGGATGAAAAATCCACATATATACAGGAACCTCCCTTCTTCATCGACATGTCGGAAGATGCCGAACCGATCGAGGCCATTAAAGGGGCACGCGTCCTTGTTAAAGTTGGCGACTCCATCACAACCGACCATATTTCGCCTGCCGGTGCTATAAAAGAAGACGCGCCTGCCGGTAAATATTTAATCGATCACGGGGTTGAGAAAGAAGATTTCAACTCATATGGATCTCGTCGTGGTAACGACCGGGTCATGACCCGCGGTACTTTTGCCAATGTTCGTTTGAAAAATCAAATGGCACCCGGTACGGAAGGCGGACTTACCAATTATCTGCCTGAAAATAAAATCACGAGTATCTTTGAAGCGGCTGAAAAATATAAAGCCAATAATACTCCGCTGATTGTTTTAGCCGGTAAGGAATATGGTACCGGGTCGTCACGTGACTGGGCGGCCAAAGGTACGATTTTACTTGGTGTCAAAGCTGTTTTAGCTGAATCGTATGAACGAATTCACCGCTCAAACCTGGTAGGTATGGGCGTTCTTCCGTTACAGTTTGAAGATGGTGAAAGCTATAAGAAACTGGGACTCGATGGTACGGAACACTTCGATATCGAAGTTGATGACGATCTCAAACCCAAGCAGAAAGTAAAAGTAACCGCTACTAAAGAAGACGGTACGAAAGTCGAATTTAATACGATTTGCCGTATCGATACTCCGGTTGAAATAGATTATTACCGGAACGGTGGTATCCTGCACAATGTATTGCGCAATATGGTCAAGGCCAGCAAAGCGGAAAGTTGATGCAGTAAACGTTTTAAAATGTTTAAGCCCGGTTCTGTTAAAGAGCCGGGCTTTTTTGTTCCGGACAACGGATTTTTTTTAGCCACAGATAATCGCGGATTAAAGAAATATTAGATATGGATAACTACCAACTAAAAACCACGAACTATAAACTATCAACTAAAAAGTCATTCCGGTCCCCGATCCGAAGTCTCGTGAATAGGGTATAAACATAACCGAAGGTAGCGCAGGTCAGTCAGAATTTAGATTTATAGGATTGATGGATTAAAGAATTGCAAACCCAATCCAATCATCCCTGAAAATGAAAAATCCCAACAAATCTATCTGTCTAATTCCAAATTTCGCTATACTCTTTGCTCTACGCTTAAAATATCTATGGCTTAAATAATCCTAATCCATCCCTTCAATCCTGACCATCCGGTTTCTAATCCCCTAATTAATAACCTGATATTAAAAAAACATTCGCCAACATGTTCATTTGACCGCTGATCGCTTTTCCCTGTATCGGAACATATTATTCAATAAATTACTTATATAGTTGTTGGCAGGTTGTTAATAAACTATTGGAGTGGTTGTGAATGTGAAGATTAATAGAACATTCCTGATAGCATTGTCTATGCATTGTTTTATCCTGTTTTATTGTTCTTCCGGAATGGCCAGATGTAATAATATCGGAGGGAATTCGGGAAAAATATCGTATTCATTTGGTTGGGGCCAGCAAACGGATTCTTTAAAAGAAGGCAATAAATCGGTACTCTGGAATGTATCAGCCATTGCTGAGGGGGTGTATATACCAAAAGGGGTTATTCAATCCGGTTTTACCTATGAACATATGGTTCGTGGTGATGTAACATTGTTTACTCATTCACTGGGAGGATGGAAAGGCGGGAGTTTAAAGTTATCAGCGATACAAGTGAGCAGTGACCAGCCGTCAGAAAAATGGCTCGGTGATCTTCAGGTTGCCAGCAATATTGATGCAAAACCGGCATTACGAATCTATGATTTGTATTACGCCCAGGATTTTGTTAACAGAATCAATCTAATAATCGGTTTAATAGATTTGAGTAAATTTTTCGATCGGATAGGTCCGGCTTCATCGTTGATGAACTCTTCGTTCGGAACAGATCCCGATATGTCTGCCAATATACCAATTTCCATTTATCCTAAGCCCGGTCTGGGTTTTTCCACATCTTTGCAATTGGATCACTGGAAGATACAATACTGTTTGTTTCAAAATAATCCGGCAGACAGAGATGATTTCTCATTGCGTAAATACATGATGAATCTGGAGGCAGACTATAGTAGCAAAAAGGGATTAGGAGGCCTTCCTTTTACATGTAAATTTGGAGTATGGCATCATTCTCAAATTGTGTCGAGACCCCAAACCGTATCCAAACCATATTCCGGTTATTATTTCGAGGCTAAGCAATCAATCTTAAATAAGACATACCGATCTGTCAGTTGTTTTATTCAATGGGGATCGAGTCCATATCATACCGATAGTGTTCCGTATTATTTGGGAATGGGATTTCTGGTAAACGGACCATTTAAAAATCATGTGGGTGACCAATTTTCGTTAGGAATCGCCAATGCGTGGACAAAAATAAATTTAACAATGGCTGAAACGACTTTGGAAATGACGTATTCCCTTCAGATGAAGGATCACCTATTCATCCAACCGGATATTCAATACATTTTCAATGCCGGAGGGGTAAATCAGGGTAATGCCATAGCAATATTTCTCCGGTGTAATTTGTCATTACATTAACATAAATAATAACAATAGCTAATAAGTCCATATAATAAAGGCTGACAACCGACTGTTTTTATACTGTAACACCTTATTAATCTTATAATTGAGGACAAAGGTCTGTCGTCTAAAATCATAAATCATAAAATACGGAAACCAGTTCCTGAGAATTGAAGTCTCTGGAACTTGATAATGGTTCACGAATACCGACGCCGACCAAAATCGGTGAGTTTTTAACACTCATTTTAACTCCTTCGGTGAGATACCAACTCGATTGACCGTTGTCAGGTCCATTTAAATTCGATATGCGTTGTGCTTCGAATATTCCCTGTAAGGATTGAGAAACATGATAAAGGGTAGCAAATTGTAAATTAAATTCATTGGTACACGAACACAAAGATTGATGTATGTGAGTCGGGATATCAAATGTAGCAAAACCAGTCCATTCCCATTTCCGATACATATACCCGATATTAAAATAAGGGCTTATACCCAGCATATGGCTGCTGCCAATATTTTTTGCATCGCTGCCTGTCGGTAATTCTATGCTGGATCCGTAACCGAGTAACAGATGATGATCAGCAAACGTATAATTTGCGAATTTGAGCGATAGTTCGATATTATCGGTATGTGAGACTGACGAAATACCCGGGCGATTTAAAATCGCATAAGGCAAACTTGCTGAAATGCTGAAGGCGGGTGTTAACGCATATTCAAATTCAAAATTAATATCACTTTCAGATGCCTTATTATCCAGATTACTGAATGAATAATCCAAACGTCCGTGAGAATCAGGTGAAATAGACTCTTCATTCAGAGGATGAGAAAAATGAAGATCATAACGGTGAGCATCCGTTATATTCGGAATATATTGAGCGAATACCAGTGAAGATGAACAAAAGAAGGTGATGAGTGAACATAGGCTAAGACTAATAAATTTCTTCATATTAAATGCTCCCACAGGTAGTTAGTTAAATAAACCGATAGTGTTACGAAGTAACCTATCCATTATTATAGAAAATATCATGGATTGCCAAAATTAAGGGGGATGATAAGAGATTCACCAATCGGATAAACCCGGAGATTGGCAGACTTTACTTCTACATAGTTTTTAGTACTTTAAGAATCGGTTTTTAATAACATGAAACAATTTAAAGAACGAGTAATAACCATATGGTATCTGATTTAACTCGTGGACAATTCCTGAAATTATTTGGAATAGGGGCACTATCGACACTTACACATAACAAAAGTTTGGCACAGGCAATGAAGAATACAGATACGAATATCCCATTTTATGTTGGCACGTATACTGATGGAGCCAGCAAGGGTATCTATTTATGTAATTTTAATAAAAGCACGGGCAAAATCACTCAAAAAGATGTGACAGAAAATATTATCAATCCTTCTTTTCTTACTTTTGGCCGGTACAAACATTTCCTTTATGCTGTCAGCGAGACCGATAAATTTGAAGGTAAAGATGGTGGGTCTGTTGATGCCTATCGAGTCCATGAGGATACAGGCGAATTGGAACACCTGAATACACAACCCTCGTTTGGAGCCGCTCCCTGCTTCATCTCTGTGGATCACACCAACCGGTTTCTTATGGTAGCCAATTATAACGGTGGTAATGTGACGGTCTATCCCATAAAAAATGACGGCAGCCTGGGGGAAAGATCTGAGTTTATTCAGTATCACGGTAAAAGTGTTAATCCCAAAAGACAAAATGAGCCTCATGCCCACTGTATCCTGCCCAGTCCGGATAACCGTTTTGTGATGTCGGCAGATTTAGGTACGGATAAAGTCAGAATATTTCATTTTGACGACAAAAAAGGGACGCTCCTGCCGGCAAAACAACCCTTTGCAAAAGTAAAACCCGGTTCGGGCCCCCGACACATACGTTTTCATCCGAATGCAAAATGGGTATATGTATTGAGTGAGATGGCTTCAACTATTACGGTTTTCGATTACAATTCTGAAACAGGCAGTTTTTCGGAGAAGCAGACAATATCCATGCTTCCTGATAATTTTTCCGGCAAGAGCACGGCTGCTGAATTGCATATCACTTCAGATGGTACATTCCTGTATGCTTCAAACAGGGGAGATGATAGTATTGTCGTTTACACCATTGATCCTGATTCAGGGAAATTAACATTTATTCAACGGCAGCTGAGCGGAGGTAAAATCCCCCGGCATTTTACATTGGACCCATCTGAAGAATACGTACTCGTGGCCAATAAGGAATCGAATAATATTGTTGTTTTTGAAAGAAATAGTAACACAGGAAAAATAAGTCCTGCAGGTAAAACAGCTGAGATTCCGGCACCCGTTTGTATTCAATTTGTGTGACCTGTATTGCCTGTAAGTAAGATTTTCGGAAATGCATGATACAAGGAAGGCACAAAGTAATTAACTTTGAATCATCCCGAACCCTGCCGCAGACCGGTATGGTAGAATCAAACACTTCCGGACCATTCATATATCTTACCCGGAGAGTTCCTGAATTGTCCGTTTTTTAATCCAGGTAATCTTTAGAAGTAGCTGAAATAAACCAAATCCCGGTTGCAAAATTAATTGCCGTTTGCTGAGAGCACATTGAAATAGGCCACTTTACGCGGCTGATAGGATCGAAGCTTGATGTGCAGGCTATCCGGCACTCTCGATATATAAGGCGCCACAAACCCAGTCGTATCATTTAATATATCCTGGTAAGGCACATAAGCTGTAAAAGGCGGAATATCCCTTGATTTTGTGTATTCATTTAAAGGTATATCATATTTAACCGTTATCGACGAAGGATTGTAGGTAACCTGCCGCCCCACGGGGATATTTTTTGTTTCTATCGGAATTTTTGCCTCCCCTTCGGTGAATTCACGTATTTGTGCCTGATAACGTACCTTACTAAAATTAATATTCAGAATATTAATCGGTTGTTCGAGGTTGACGATGCGATCGATATTGTCATCCGCATCTTTAATAATCTCCTTTTGCGTATCCCATTCGCCGACTTGTTTCACAATAGACTGTGCCCCGGTTATGGTTACGCTGTCCGGTGTCAATTTCGGCGAACCGATGAGATCATACTGGGATTTGGTTTCCAGTTCAATATCCGATACAATCGGAACTTTTTTGGATACCTTCTTATCCATCCGTACCTGCAACATAGATGGCTGCACTTTCAAAACGGTAATACCCGGAAACGTATTCATCTGTTCCCTTACTAAATCATACAAATTCAGGCGTCCCTCAATCGGGGTAATATGTACCGGCGGCGGATTATGATACATGTTTATCAACTTCCAGCCTTCCCCATTAAAATTAACCGTAACGTAGTCCGGTAATGGTGCTGTTAAAGCACGACGAGCGGGTAATTGTCCGGCGACTACCGGTATCTTAACCGAAAGATTGAATGTCCGTCCCAGGTTAACCAGCAGCCAGAGAATCAAGGCAATGATATAAGCAAAAACGAAGACCGTGATTTTCTCACGTCTCATGAGGCCCTGCCCTTCGTCATCGGGAGGTCCGCCGGTCAGACCATTCCAGAAACCCTTGATCTTACGTATCCATTTTTCCCAGAAACTTTTGTTATTCAATCTATTTCGATCTGTTTACAATAGTTATGTATGTATTTTACGAAACCTTACTAAATGCGAATATAGATTCGGCCATCTCTAAAGTCAATGTATGGCAAAATGATATCTACGAACGCACAATAATTTCTTTAATGATATCTTCCTGAACAGATTTATTTAATTTTTGAGCAATAGCATACCTTTGCATATGAAGCTCTTGTCGCCAAATAGGATTTTTGACCTTGACAACCAGTTTATCTCCTTCAAAATGAAGATTTTCACTCTGTTTGGCAATAGCATCTCCCACCACATCAGGCCACTGTGATAATATCATCCCTTTTTTCAACCGTTTCCGATAAGGGAAATCTTTGACATAATCCTTTATAAGAGAACTCAAAGGTTTGGGTTGTCGGCTGTAGTATGACATTTTTTTAAAGCATTGTGTAAGGCGCAAAGCGCAAAGTAAGTTAGTGTTTAGTGCTAAAACATATCGCAAGTTTCTAACTTGTGATACCCATTCTGTATTCTATAACATTATACTCATTTTTGCCGGATAATTTCACCTTTGTCCAGTTGTAAATGTTTATTAGCCTCATCATTAAAATCAATATGTTCGGCAAAAGACAACGGATTGGCCGAAGTAATAAATGTTTGTCCCTCATGTTCAGCCAGCATCGCCAATAGTACTTCCGTTTTATGCGGATCCAAATCACCGAAAACATCATCGAGCAGCAAAATTGGCAAATCATCCAGATGTTCCGAAAAAAAGAACAACTGTGCCAGTTTCAGTGAAATAGCGAACAGGCGATGTTGTCCCTGTGATCCAAATTTACGCAATTCGAAATCGTCCAGGTAGAAGATGATATCATCGCGGTGCGGGCCTACAGTGGTATATTCCACATCCCGTTCCTTGCCGTATGCCTTACTGATGGCCTGCCGGTATTGTTCTTCGATCTCCTGCACATTTGTTGACTGCTCACAAAATGTTTTGTATTCGAAATGCGGCTCATGTCTTATATTCGACATTTTCGAATAGGCATCCTGCAAAAAATACTGGTATTGGGTCAACACTTCCGTGCGTTTGGCAATGATACGCGAGCCCGTTTCCACCAGTTGGATATTCCAGGGCTCCAAATAAGCCCGAAGAACTTCATCCGGCATCTTATACTCACTGAGTAACCTGTTCCTCTGTCGAATGATCTTCCGGTAGTCGATCAGATCTCGAAGATACGCTTTTGAAATCTGGCTGATGAGAGCATCCAGGAATGAGCGGCGTTCCGAGGGGCCTTCACTGGTCAGTTTCTTATCGGCCGGACTCAGAACCACTACCGGAACCATCCCGATAAGATCGGATAACCGGTCGAGAGGGCTGTCATTGACAAATATTTTCTTGCCCTCCCCTCTTGAATACGTACAACTTACTTTAAATCCCGATCGAATCTTTCCTTCAAAATGTCCGGATATTTTGAAGAATGTATCGCCCTGATGTACAACATACATATCACTGTTGGAGACAAAACTCCGGCTCATACACAGGTAATGAATACCATCGATCAGATTGGTCTTGCCGGCTCCATTCGGGCCGGTAAGCACATTCAGATGCGAAGCCCAATCGACAGAAACGTCGATATGGTTACGAAAGTTATTAAGTTCAATATGGGTTATTCGCATTACAGTGAACAGTGAACAGTTAACAGTATCAGGAAACAATAAAAAAGGCTCATGAGTACACATGAGCCATTAAAATGAACATTTTATCGATGCATACCAACACTAATCATCGTTATTCTTTGGTTTTGCCTCATTAACGATAATAGTGCGTTCAAGAAATATCGTATTGTTCAGATTATCAATAGCCGCTTGTGCCTGTTCGTCACTTGCCATCTCGACAAACCCAAACCCGCGGGACCGTTTTGTCTTTCTATCTCTCACGATAAAGGCTTTTTCAACTTCACCAAAATTCTGGAATAGTTCTTTCAAATCATTACTGCTTGTTTTCCAAGCTAAGTTTCCTACATATATGTTCATAATTGCCAAACTAAATCTAACATTTTCATGATTAATCTTATCCTAAGCATGTACATGATGTTGTGTACTAATGAAATCCGTACAAGCTTAAGATATTTTAAAATACAACTTTATTATAAAAAACAATACAGTGGTACCGGTGCTGTTAGTCAGTGAATAAAATTTCAAAAACCATTTCATAACAAAAAAAAGCCGTCATTTTCTGACGGCTTTTTTTACACGAATTAAGATCTGATTTTTACAAACCGAAAACATCCCGGCCGAGAAAGATAGAGTTCTCGCCAAGTTGTTCTTCAATACGAAGTAACTGGTTGTATTTGGAGATGCGATCCGTACGGCTCATGGAGCCCGTTTTAATCTGTCCGGCATTGGTTGCTACGGCCAGGTCGGCAATCGTCGTATCTTCGGTTTCCCCCGAACGATGTGATATAACGGCTGTATACCCGTTTTTATGAGCCATCTCGATCGCGTCCAGAGTTTCTGTCAAAGTACCGATCTGATTTACTTTGATGAGAATGGAATTGGCGATACCCCGTTCGATACCTTCTGCCAGACGCTCGGTGTTAGTTACAAATAAATCATCGCCGACCAACTGTACACTCTCGCTGAGCGAATCGGTCAGTGTTTTCCAGCCATCCCAGTCGTCTTCAGCCATTCCGTCTTCGAGTGAGATGATCGGATATTTTTCGATCCACTTCGACCAATACTCAACTAATGCATCGGCATCCAGTTGTTCACCGGTACTCCATCGTAATTCATAAAGTTTCTTCTCAGTGTTATAGAACTCGGAAGTAGCCGGATCCAGAGCAATCAAAATATCTTCTTCGGGAACATAACCGGCTTTCTCAATGGCTTTAAGGATGACTTCAATCGCTTCTTCATTCGATTTCAGGTCAGGAGCAAAACCGCCCTCATCTCCGACAGCCGTATTGTATCCCTTATCTTTCAACACGCTCTTGAGATTATGAAACACTTCCGATCCCATCTGGATGGCATCTGAAAATGTTTCGGCTCCAGCGGGCATGATCATGAATTCCTGGAAATCGACATTGTTATCGGCGTGTGAACCGCCGTTGATGATATTCATCATCGGTACCGGGAGTACTTTTGAATTAACTCCGCCGACATAGCGCCACAAAGGCAGTTGTAAGTGATTAGCCGCTGCTTTGGCTACGGCAAGTGAAACACCAAGAATGGCATTGGCACCGAGACGGCCCTTGTTAGGTGTGCCATCCAGCTCGAGTAAATAATTATCTAATTCCACCTGATTAAGAACTTCCAGGCCAATTACCTCATCGGCTATTGTTCCATTAACATTTTCTACGGCCTTCAGAACACCTTTTCCTAAAAAATAATCTTTGTTCTTATCTCTTAATTCCACGGCTTCATGTTCACCTGTTGAAGCACCCGATGGCACTGCTGCACGCCCGAGCGTACCATCTTCTAAAATAACATCCACTTCAATCGTAGGGTTACCCCTGGAATCCAAAATCTGTCTTGCTACAATATCTTCAATAATAGCCATAATATTTTCTGTAATTTTATTCTTAGTGATTTCGGTAACTCAGTTAAGGTACGGGTAATTTCATTATCTATAAAGGTTTTATTAAGATGTATAGTATCTTTTAACACTGATCTTATTATAAAAACGCTTCCAGTTTTTTGAAAAGTTATTTGGGATAGTGGGTAAGTGAGTTATTAAAAAGAATACAGCATATAGAAGGCAGAAATCAGAATGGGTTATGGTATTAAAATCTATCGCCCAAAAACTAATTGATGTTATTTTTG
>Ga0102944_1000890_pt1 | contig 21423 bp, 16 predicted proteins | sample SalPonD_shore_MG_FD_78172 | JGI IMG/M metagenome (GOLD analysis project Ga0102944, IMG submission 78172) | Salt pond soil microbial communities from South San Francisco under conditions of wetland restoration - Salt Pond MetaG... | ecosystem: Environmental > Aquatic > Marine > Intertidal zone >...
CGCGAGGAGGCCATATGCAAGGCGCACACCGCGCAGCGACTGAGGCATATCAAGTAGATAGGTGAAGGAGCGAGCAGTGCGCAACGCCGCAGATGGCCTCCGCAGCAGTTTTTCAACGCCCTGTTAGTGGCGGGACGCGGCAATCTTCCGGAGCTGCCCCCCGATCGTCAGATTGCTTCGCTGCCGCTGGCATTGACCGCGAGTGTTTTGGTCACTTGCTCTGGTGCCGGTACACCCCGTCCCAGTCGGCGGGCAGGGCGGCGGCGTCGGTCTCCGCCATGCGCTCCAGGAACAACCGGTAGACCCCGTCGCCGGGGTGGGCGTCGGCGAGCTCGGCGAAGGCAGCCCGGGCCGTCTCCCAGTCGCGGGCGAAGTAGGCGTCCAGGGCCCGTTCGTGAGCGGCCACTTCCTCCTCCAGGGCCGCGGTGGCGGCCTCCCGCCCGCACAGCGGCTCGTGGATGGTGAGCGGCTCGCTGCGGCCCTTCACCCGCACCCGGTCCAGGCGCCGGAACAGGAACGCGTCTTCCTGGCCGGCCCGGGTCTCCTCGCCCACCACGATGCCGGCGCCGTAGAACCGGGTCAGGCCCTCCAGGCGCGAGCCCAGGTTCACCGCATCGCCCAGCACGGTGTAGCTGCGGCGATAGTCGGAGCCCATGTTGCCCACGTTCATGGCGCCGCTGTTGAGCCCGATGCCGATGTCCACGTCGGGCAGCCCCTCGGCGCGGAAGTCGGCGCGCAGGCGCTCGGCCTCGTTCCGCATGGCCAGGGCGGCGGCCACGGCGTGGCGGGCGTGCTCGGGATCGGCCAGGGGCGCGCCCCAGAAGGCCATGACCATGTCGCCCACGTACTTGTCGATGGTGCCGCGGTGCTCGAAGATCACCCGCGTCATGGGCGTGAAGAAGCGGTTGAGCAGGTCCTTGAGCGCGGCCGCCGACAGCGTCTCCGAGATGGCGGTGAAGCCGCGGATGTCGGCGAACAGCACCGTCATCTCGCGGCGCTCGCCGGCCATGCTGGCGGCGCTGTCGGGGTCGGCGGCCAGCTCCTCCACCAGCTCCGGCGGCACGTACTGACCGAACATGTCCTTGAGCCGCCGGCGGCTGCGCTCCTCGAACAGGAAGCCGTAGGCCATGTTGGCGGCGCCCAGGGTCAGCACCATGAGCAGCGGCACTGCCAGCGGCACCACCCACAGGTAGCGCGTCCACAGGACCACGTTGGCGGCCACCAGCAGCCCGGCCAGGCTCAGGGTGACCCCGGTCAGGGCCAGCGGCCGCAGGCGCGGCAGCAGGCCCGCCAGCAGCAGTCCCGCCACCAGCATGAAGGCGAAGTTGGCGCCCTCGGCCCAGCTGGGGTCGAGCGGGAAGCGCTGGTTGAGGATGCCGCGCAGCACGTTGGCGTGCACCTCGACGCCGGGGAAGACATTGGCCAGCGGGGTGGCGCGCAGGTCGTAGAGCCCCTGGGCGGTGGAGCCGATCAGCACCAGCTTGCCGGCCAGGCGGTCGCCGTCCACGGCCCCGGACAGCACGTCGGTGGCGGAGATATACGGGAAGCTGCGGGGGCCGCCGCGGTAGGGCACCAGCACGGCGCCCTCGCCGTCGGCGGGCAGGCGCATGCCGGCCAGCTCCAGGTGGTCCACGGCGCGCACCCCGCCCACCGGCGCGGTGTCCACGTCGACGCCTTCGGCCAGCAGGTAGAGGCGCGCCATGGCCAGGGCCAGGGAGGGGTAGATGCGGCCGTCGTGGCCCAGCACCAGGTGGTAGCGGCGCAGGGTGCCGTCGGCGTCCGGGAGGATGGAGAAGAAGCCGCCGCTGGCGGCGGCGTGCTGCAGAGCCTTCAGGTTGCCCAGGTAGCGGGGCATGGCGCGGATGGCGGTGGCGTCCGGCTCATCCACCCCGGTGCCGGTCAGGGGCGGCCCCAGGGCCCCCTTGTCGGGGCCGCGTGCGGCCAGCATGTAGCCCAGCACGCTGTCGGTGCCGTGCAGCGCCCGGGCCAGGGCGCGGTCGCCGTCCAGCCTCGGCGCCGCCCGCCGGAGGGTCTCCAGCACCGGCGCCCCGGCCTCGATCCCGGACAGCGAGCGCAGCTTGCGGCGGGCCTGCAGCGCCAGGTTGCGCTCTGGCTCGGCGAACACCATGTCCATGCCTACCACCACGGCGCCGCGGTCGAACAGCCGGTGCACCAGCGCCGCCACCTTGGCCCGCGGCCAGGGCCACTGCCCCTCCGCCTGGAGCGAGCGCTCGTCGATGTCGACGATGACCACGCCGGCGTCTTCGCCGCCGGCGAAGGGCCGCGTCAGGTCGAAGCGCAGGTCGTAGGCCACCCACTCCAGGCGGTCGCGCAGCTGGCGCACCCCGGCCCGGTCGGTTTGCTGCAGCCACAGGGCGGCGGCCACCAGGGCCAGGCCCAGGAGCACCGGGGCCAGCCGCCGGCTCTCGGGGGTTCGCTGCTCGCGCGCCACGGGCCCTCCGGGGGTGGGGGATGCGGGGCAGTATAGCCTGCATGGCCCCGTGGGCCAGGGGGGCGGTAGGATGGGCGGCTGCGGCGAGCAAGCCTGCACAACGCGGAGGAGCCCATGGCCGCCATCCTGGGGGTGGGTGTGGCCACCCTGGACATCGTCAACGAGGTCGCCGCCTACCCCGCCGAGGACAGCGAGGTGCGGGCGGACGCCCAGCGCCTGCGGCGGGGCGGCAATGCCGCCAACACCCTGGAGGTGCTGGCGCAGCTGGGTCATTCCTGCGCCTGGGCCGGGGTGTGGGCGGACGAGCCCGACGGCCGCTGGATCGTGGGCGATCTGGAGGCGCGCGGCGTGCGCACCGACACCGCGCTCATGGTGGAGGCGGGCAAGTCGCCCACCTCCTACATCAGCCTGTCGCGCGCCACCGGCAGCCGTACCATCGTCCATTTCCGCGACCTGCCGGAATTGACCAGCCAGGACCTGGCGGCCATCGACCTGACCGGCTACCGCTGGGTGCACCTGGAGGCCCGCCCCAACACCGACGAGGTCCACCGCATGCTGCGCCTGATCCGCGAGCACAACCCGCAGGCCTGGCTGTCGCTGGAGGTGGAGAAGCCGCGCGACGGCCTGGCGCACTGCCTGCACGACCCCGATGTCCTGCTGTTCTCCGGCGACTACGCCCGCGCCCTGGGGTTCGAGGGCCCGGAGGCCTTCCTGCGCAGCCTGGATCCCGCCGCGGCGCCGGGGCTCAAGGTGTGCACCTGGGGCGCCGAGGGCGCCGCCGCGCTCGACAACGGCGGCCGCATGCACCGGGTAGCGGCCCGGGTGCCCGAGCGGGTGGTGGACACGGTGGGGGCCGGCGACACCTTCAATGCCGGCCTGATCGACGCCTTCGTGCACGGCCGCCATATCGAGGAGGCGCTGGAGGCGGCGGCGGACCTGGCGGGGCGCAAGTGCGGGCAGAGCGGCCTGGAGGGCTGACGGAGCCGCCGGCGTGATGCGCCGGGCGGTGGTCAGCGGTTTCCCGCTGTGGGCGGCGGTGTTCGCCGTCGCGGCCTTCCTCTGGCCCGCCCTGTTCACGCCCGCGCGGCCGGCCATCCTGCCGCTGCTGGGGGTGGTCATGCTGGGCATGGGGCTGACCCTGACCCCGGCCAATTTCGCCGAGGTGGTCCGCCGGCCGCGCCTGGTGGGGCTGGGGGTGGCGCTGCAGTTCAGCGTCATGCCGGCGGCGGCCTGGCTGGCGGGCAACCTGCTGGGGCTGCCGCCGGCGGTGGTGGCGGGCCTGGTGCTGGTGGGCAGCTGCCCCGGCGGCACCGCCTCCAACGTCATCTGCTATCTGGCCCGGGGGGAGGTGGCCCTGTCCATCACCCTCACCGCCGTCTCCACCCTGGCCGCGGTGGTGCTCACCCCCGCCCTGACCTGGCTCTACGTGGGGCGCACCGTGCCGGTTCCGGTGGCCGGCATGCTGGTAACCATCGCCGAGGTGGTGCTGCTGCCGGTGGCGGCGGGGGTGGCCGTGAACGCCGCCGCGGGCCACCGTCTGCACGGGCTCAAGCGGGTGTTCCCGGCGGTCTCGGTGGCGGCCATCGTGGTCATCATCGCCATCGTGGTGGCCCTCAACCGCGATGCCCTTGCCTCCATGGGGCCGGCGGTGGCGGCGGCGGTGGTGCTGCACAACCTGGCCGGCCTGGCCGCCGGCTACGGCTTCGCCGCCGGCATCGGCCTGGATCGGCGCATGGCCCGGACCCTGGCCATCGAGGTGGGCATGCAGAACTCGGGGCTGGGGGTGGCCCTGGCGGCCAAGTTCCTGACGCCGCTGGCGGCCCTGCCGGGGGCGCTGTTCAGCGTCTGGCACAACCTGTCGGGGTCGCTGCTGGCCGCCCGCTGGGCCCGGGCGGAGGGGCGCCCATCGGGGTCATCCCCCTAGGTGGAGAATGGGCATTGCGTTTCGCGGTCTAACCGGGTAACAAGGGGGTGTTGCCCCTGGGGAGGTGCCGCCATGCGCCGAGCCGTTCGCACCCACTGCGGCTGCAAGGTCATCTGCGAATGTCCCGACACCCGCGAGTGGGACTGCTGGTGCGACGCCGATGCCGTGGCCTTCTACTGCGACCTGGTGGCCTACCGCGACCGCGAGGGCCACTGGTTCGACGCCGCCAACGAGGCGGTGGACGGCCACCAGTTCGACCACATTCCCAGTGCCGGGGTGACCCTGTTCGAGTGCATCCGCCTCGCCCCCATGGCCCGCACCACTACCTGAGTTCCGGCCGCCTGGCGGCCCTGGGAAGGCCCTTCCCTTTGTGATAGGGTTGCGCCGCCCAAAACCGCATTTTCCCGCCCGCATCCCCGCTCCCTCGTCCCCCGGACCGCAACCGCAACCGGCATTGACGGTCCCTCCGGATCCAGGCCCGGCAGGCACGCCGGCCGGGTCGGGGCCGCGGCGCGGTGCGGCGCGCAGCCGATTCGTCGACGCATTGCAACCGTACGCGAACCAGGACTCTTGAGAGGTTGAACATGGAAGTTTCGGTGAACGAGGGCTCCGGCCTGCAGCGCCAGGTGACCGTCAAGGTGCCCGCCGAGCGGGTCAATCAGGAGCTCGACAGCCGCCTGCGGCAGCTCGCCCAGCAGGTGAAGATGCCCGGCTTCCGGCCCGGCAAGATCCCGCTGCACGTGGTCGAGCAGAAGTACCGCGAGCAGGTCTACGGCGAGGTCATGAACGAGCTGCTGTCGCAGACCTACGGCGAGGCCCTCGAGCAGCACGAGCTCAGCCCCGTGGCCCAGCCCGAGGTGGAGCCGGGCGAGCTCAAGCGTGACGCCGAGTTCGCCTACACTGCCAGCTTCGAGGTCTATCCCGAGCTCGAGCCCGCCGGCTATCAGGGCCTGGCCCTGGAGAAGCGCACCGCCGAGGTGGACGACGCCGCGGTGGACGAGACCCTGCAGCGGCTGCGCGAGATGCGCGCCGACTACCAGGCCGTGGAGCGCGCCGCCGCCGAGGGCGACCAGCTGCTCATCGACTTTGCCGGCACCATCGACGGCGAGCCGTTCGAGGGCGGCCGGGCCAGCGACTACACCATGGAGGTGGGCGCCGGCCGCCACCTCAAGGAGATGGAAGAGGGCCTGATCGGCGCCAGCGCCGGCGAGACCCGCACCATCGACGTGCCCTTCCCGGCGGACTATCCCAAGGAGGATCTGGCCGGCAAGACCGCCCAGTTCGAGGTCACCGTCAAGGAGGTGCGCGAGAAGCGCCTGCCCGAGGTGGACGAGGCCTTCATGCAGGCCTTCGGTGTCGAGGACGGCTCCGAGGAGACCCTCCGCAACGACATCAAGGAGGGCCTGCAGCGCGAGGTCGAGCAGCGCGTCAGCGAGGACCTGCGCCGCCAGGTGTTCGAGAAGCTGGCCGACGCCAACGATTTCGAGGTGCCCGAGCAGCTGGTGGACCGCCAGCTGGACCGCATGGTGGAGTCCCACAAGGACCAGTACCGCCAGCAGGGCCTGGACCCCGAGACCCTGCAGCTCGACACCCAGGAGCTGCGCGACGAGTTCCGCGACACCGCCGTGCGCCAGGTCAAGGTGGGGCTGCTGATCCCCGAGATCGCCCGCGCCGAGGACATCGAGCTAAGCGAGGACGAGATCCGCAGCGAGCTCATGCGCATGGCCGACCAGTACGGCGATCAGCGCGACCAGTTCCTGCAGTACGTGGCCCAGAACCAGGGCCAGATGCGGGAGGTCGAAGGTAGAGCGCTGGAAACCAAGGTGGTAGATTGGATCGTGGACAACGCCCAGGTGACCGAGGAATCGGTTCCCGTGCGCACGCTCCTGGGCTGGGAGGATGAAGGGGGGAGCCCGGCCTGAGGCAGCCGCCTCGCGGCCGGCCTTGCGCGGAACGGGGCAAGCCCGACCTTGAAGATCGGGCTTGCCGTCCCCACCTGTCAGGGTAGCGGTACCCCGTCACCCTCCCGGCAACCGACTCAAACAACCAGTCAGGAAACGGAATTGGCAGCCGACGAATGGAAGTCAGGAGCCGCCGATACCCAGGCCCTGGGCTACGTGCCCATGGTCGTGGAGCAGACCGGGCGCGGCGAGCGGGCCTACGACATCTACTCGCGCCTGCTCAAGGAGCGCATCGTGTTCCTGGTGGGCCCGGTGGAGGACCACATGGCCAATGTGGTCGTGGCCCAGATGCTGTTCCTGGAGGCGGATAACCCCGACAAGGACATCTACCTCTACATCAACAGCCCCGGCGGCGCGGTGACGGCCGGCCTGGCCATCTACGACACCATGCAGTTCATCCGCCCGGACGTCTCCACCCTGTGCGTGGGCCAGGCGGCGAGCATGGGCGCGCTGCTGCTGGCCGGCGGCGCCGCGGGCAAGCGCCACATGCTGCCCCACTCGCGGGTGATGATTCACCAGCCGCTGGGCGGCTTCCAGGGTCAGGCCACCGACGTGGACATCCACGCCCGCGAGATCCTCAAGACCAAGGAGACGCTCAACCAGATCCTGGCCAAGCACACCGGCCAGAGCTACGAGCGCATCGAGGAAGATACCGACCGCGACTTCTTCATGGCCGGCAACGAGGCCGTGGACTACGGGCTCGTGGACTCGGTCCTCGAGAACCGCCCCAGCGGGGGGTCCGAATAAAAGGATTGGACGATGAGCGACGATAGCCGCAACAACGGCGGGGAGCAGCTCCTCTACTGCTCCTTCTGCGGCAAGAGCCAGCATGAAGTCCGCAAGCTGATCGCCGGGCCCTCGGTGTTCATCTGCGACGAGTGCGTGGATCTGTGCAACGAGATCACCGCCGAGGAAGAGGAGGAGGCCGCCGACGTCTCCGGGATGGAAGGCCTGCCCCGTCCCAAGGAGATCTACGACACCCTCGACGACTACGTGGTCGGCCAGGACTTCGCCAAGCGCGTGCTGTCGGTCGCGGTGTACAACCACTACAAGCGGCTCAAGTCCCAGGAGGGCGCCTCCGCCGAGGACGTGGAGCTGTCCAAGAGCAACATCCTGCTCATGGGCCCCACCGGCTCGGGCAAGACCCTGCTCGCCCAGACCCTGGCCCGGATCCTCAACGTGCCGTTCGCCATCGCCGACGCCACCACGCTGACCGAGGCCGGCTACGTCGGCGAGGACGTGGAGAACATCATCCAGAAGATCCTGCAGAGCTGCGACTACGACGTGGACAAGGCGCAGCAGGGGATCATCTACATCGACGAGATCGACAAGGTCACCCGCAAGTCGGAGAACCCGTCGATCACGCGCGATGTCTCCGGCGAGGGCGTGCAGCAGGCCCTGCTCAAGCTGATCGAGGGCACCACCGCCTCGGTGCCGCCCCAGGGCGGGCGCAAGCACCCGCAGCAGGAGACGCTGCAGGTGGACACCACCAACATGCTGTTCATCGCCGGCGGCGCCTTCAACGGCCTCGAGGAGGTCATCCGCCAGCGCTCCGAGCAGGGCGGCATCGGCTTCGCCGCCGAGGTGCGCAGCGAGGAGGAGAAGGGCAAGCGCGACGACCTGCTGCGCAAGGTGGAGCCCGACGACCTCATCAAGTTCGGGCTGATCCCCGAGTTCGTCGGCCGGCTGCCGGTGCTGGCCACCCTCGACGAGCTCGACGAGGAGGCCCTGGTGTCCATCCTCACCGAGCCCAAGAACTCCCTGGTCAAGCAGTACCAGCGGCTGTTCGACCTCGACGGCGTCGAGCTGGAGCTGCGCGACGACGCCCTGCGCGCGGTTGCGCTCAAGGCCATCGAGCGCGGCACCGGCGCCCGCGGCCTGCGCTCCATCCTGGAGTCGGCCATGCTCGGCATCATGTACGAGCTGCCCTCCATGACCGGCGTGAAGAAGGTGGTGATCGACGAGAACGTGGTCACCGGCGAGGGCGAGCCGCTACTGATCTACGAGGACGAAGAGGACAACAGCCGCTACGCCGGCGGCGACGCCCAGGGCTGAGCCCTCCCGCACCCGAACCGGGACCGGCGGCCGCCGGTCCCCCCGCCTGCGGGCCTTCCGCCGCCCCCACTTGATCGGGGCCGCCCCGATCCCCATATAGCGTCTGTCCGCCCCAACGTTCCGAACGCACGTCCGCCCGGGCCCGGCCCGGCGGCGCCCGGCCCCGCCCGGGGAAGGTAAGAGCGATCATGGCTGAAGAAGAAAGCACCCAGATTACCGCCCGCACCGGGGACGTCATCCCCGTCCTGCCGCTGCGCGACGTGGTGATCTTCCCGCACATGGTGATCCCGCTGTTCGTGGGCCGCGAGAAGTCCATCGCCGCCCTCGAGGAGGCCATGGCCAACGACAAGCAGATCCTGCTGGCGGCCCAGAAGGACGCCTCCGAGGACGAGCCGTCCCCCGAGGCCATCCACGAGGTGGGCACGCTGTCCACCATCCTGCAGCTGCTCAAGCTGCCCGACGGCACCGTCAAGGTGCTGGTGGAGGGCGGCCAGCGCGCCCGCATCGACGAGCTGCAGTCGGGCGACGACTACTACGCCGCGCGCATCGCCCTGCTGGCCGAGGAGGCCGGCGAGGACAAGGAGATGGACGCGCTGATGCGCTCGGTGGTCAACCAGTTCGAGCAGTACGTCAAGCTGTCCAAGAAGACCCCGCCGGAGGTGCTGACCAGCCTGTCCTCCATCGAGGACCCGGCGCGCCTGGCCGACACCATCGCCGCCCACCTCTCCCTCAAGGTCGAGGAGAAGCAGGAGGTGCTCGAGATGGAGGGCCTGCGCGAGCGGCTCGAGCACCTGTACTCGCTGATGGAGTCGGAGATCGACCTGCTGCAGGTGGAGAAGCGCATCCGCGGCCGGGTCAAGTCGCAGATGGAGAAGTCCCAGCGCGAGTACTACCTGAATGAGCAGATGAAGGCCATTCAGAAGGAGCTGGGCGAGATGGACGAGGGCGGCAACGAGGCCGACGACCTCGAGGAGAAGGTCGCCAACGCCGGCATGCCCAAGGAGGTCCGGGAGAAGGCCGACAAGGAGCTCAAGAAGCTGCGCATGATGAGCCCCATGTCGGCCGAGGCCACGGTGGTGCGCAACTACATCGACTGGCTGGTCGCCGTGCCGTGGAAGAAGAAGTCACGCCTCACCCGCGACCTCAACAAGGCCCAGCGGGTGCTCGACGAGGACCACTACGGCCTGGAGAAGATCAAGGAGCGCATCCTCGAGTACCTGGCGGTGCAGCAGCGCTCCAGGAAGCTCAAGGGCCCCATCCTGTGCCTGGTGGGCCCGCCCGGCGTCGGCAAGACCTCGCTGGGCAAGTCCATCGCGCGCGCCACCAACCGCAAGTTCATCCGCATGAGCCTGGGCGGCGTGCGCGACGAGGCCGAGATCCGCGGCCACCGCCGCACCTACATCGGCGCGCTGCCGGGCAAGATCGTCCAGAACCTGTCCAAGGTGGGTACGCGCAACCCGCTGATGCTGCTGGACGAGGTGGACAAGATGGGCATGGACTTCCGGGGCGACCCGGCCTCGGCCCTGCTCGAGGTGCTCGACCCGGAGCAGAACTACCACTTCCAGGACCACTACCTGGAGGCGGAGGTGGACCTGTCCCAGGTGATGTTCCTGACCACCGCCAACAGCATGCACATCCCCGCGGCCCTGCGCGACCGCATGGAGATCATCAACCTCCCCGGCTATACCGAGGAGGAGAAGATCCACATCGCCGAGCGCTACCTCCTGCCCAAGCAGAAGGAGTCCAACGGGCTCAAGGAGGACGAGCTGCACGTCTCGGGCAACGCCATTCTCGACGTCATCCGGCGCTACACCCGCGAGGCCGGCGTGCGCAACCTGGAGCGCGAGCTGGGCACGCTGTGCCGCAAGGCGGCCAAGGAGCTGCTGACCAACAGCCGGCGCAAGAAGGTGCAGATCACCCACAAGAACCTGGACAAGTTCCTGGGCGTGCCGCGCTACCGCTACGGCCTCGCCGAGGAGGAGAACCAGGTGGGTGCGGTTACCGGCCTGGCCTGGACCGAGGTGGGCGGCGACATCCTCACCATCGAGGCCACGGTGGTTCCGGGCAAGGGCAAGCTGACCATCACCGGCCAGCTCGGCGACGTCATGCAGGAGTCCATCCAGGCCGCCATGTCCGTGGTGCGCGCGCGCTCGCGCTGGCTGGGCCTGGAGGCCGACTTCTATTCCAAGCACGACGTCCACGTGCACGTCCCCGAGGGTGCCACCCCCAAGGACGGCCCCTCGGCCGGTGTCGGCATGTGCACGGCCATCATCTCCACCTTTACCGGCATCCCGGTGCGGGCCGACGTGGGCATGACCGGCGAGCTGACCCTGCGCGGCAAGGTCCTGCCCATCGGCGGCCTCAAGGAGAAGCTGCTGGCGGCCCGCCGCAGCGGCCTCAAGGAGGTGATCATCCCCAAGGAGAACGAGAAGGACCTCACCGAGATCCCGGACAACATCACGGATCCGCTGACCATCCACAGCGTCGAGAGCATCGACGAGGTCCTCCGGATCGCCCTTGAGCACATGCCCGAGCCCCTCCCCGAGTCGGGACCCACCGGCAAGGGCGAGGAGAGGGACAGCGCCCAGGGGCGAGCGACCGCCCATTAGAAAATTAGAAGAAAATTGTTAACCGGGCCCGCAGGCGGCCCGGTTTTTTTGTGTTGAGCCTCGCCGTGAACGCTGGTATGTTGCGGTTCGAGTCCCTAACAGATTCGACCGGCAGGCTTTCCCTCCACGGGTTTTCTGAGATTCTGGTTGGTTTGTTAGGAAAGGGGCTCCAACCCGGCCTTTTTGATGGTTGACACGGCCGCGTGGGGGCCCGTATAAGGGTTTAGGTCACTCACCAGAAGAAAGGGGAGTACTGTGAACAAGACCGACCTCATCGAGAAAGTGGCCAAAGAGGCCGATCTGTCCAAAGCAGCGGCGGGGCGGGCCGTGAATGCAGTTTTCGATGGCATTTCCGGGGCCCTCTCCAAGGGCGAGGATGTGGGCATCGTCGGCTTCGGCACCTTCTCCGTATCGCAGCGCCCGGCCCGTCAGGGCCGCAACCCCCAGACCGGTCAGCCGATCCAGATCAAGGCGACCAAGGTTCCGAAGTTCAAGGCTGGCAAGAACCTCAAGGAATCGGTAAAATAGCGCCTCCTTGATCGGGCGGTTAGCTCAGCTGGGAGAGCGCCGGTTTTACACACCGGAGGTCACAAGTTCGAGCCTTGTACCGCCCACCAGGAGCCGTTATAATCCGGGCACCGATTCGCGCGGGGCGGTAGCTCAGTTTGGTTAGAGCGCTGGCCTGTCACGCCAGAGGCCGCGAGTTCGAGTCTCGTCCGCCCCGCCATTTATTGCAGTAGATTCCCTAAAAAGCGAACCGTCCGGTTCGCTTTTTTTGTGCCTTGCGCCGGCGCGCGGGGGAGGCGCCCCGCCACCCGGTGAAAGGTCCGCGTTGGCCGCCCGCGGTCGCGCCCCCCAGCGGTTCGGCCCCGCCGGGGGCGGGCTTTCCGCGGCCGTTGCTGGTATCCTCGTCGCTTCCGCACAACCCCAGTTTTCCTACTGCGCCTCAGGCCGGAAGGGATCTCGGCATGCTCGACTTCATGCGCCGCCAGGCCCAGGGCTGGATCGTCAAGGTCCTGTTCGCCTTCATCGTCATGAGCTTCGCCCTGTGGGGCGTGGGCGACTACTTCTCCGGGGGCTCGACGGTGAAGGTGGCCGAGGTGGGCGGCCAGACCATCACCCAGCGCGCCTTGCAGAACCGGATGCGCAGCGAGCGGGACCGCCTGCGCCGGCTGCTCGGCAACGACTTCGATCCCGACCCCGAGCAGTTCCAGGCCCGCGTCCTGCGGGACATGATCCGCAGCCGCCTGCTCGACCTGGAGGCGGCCCGCCTGGGCCTGACCGCCTCCGACCGCGCGGTGCGCCAGGCCATCCGCCAGCAGCCGGCGTTCCGCCAGGGCGGGGACTTCAGCAATCAGCGCTACCGCAGCCTGCTCGGGCGCATGGGCATGGGGCCGAGCGACTACGAGGCGCGCACCCGCCACGACCTGGCGGTGGCCGATCTGCGCGATTTCGTGCAGCAGGGCACCCTCGTGGCCGCGGAGGAGGTGTGGAAGGCCTTCCGCCGCCAGAACGAGCGCCGCAGCGTGCGCTACTTCCGGCTGGCGCCCGCCGACTTCACCGAGCGGGTGCAGACGGACGAGCAGGCGCTGAAGGCCTACTACGACCAGCACCGGGACGACTTCCGGCGCCCCGCCCAGGCCCGGGTCCGCTACCTGGTGCTGTCCCCCGACGCCCTGGCCGACCGCTTCGATCCCCAGCCGGGGGACCTGGAGGCGTTCCTCAAGGACCACGCCGGCCGCTACGCCGGCGGGGATCAGGAGGTGCCGGAGCTGTCCGAGATCCGCGACCGGGTGCTCGCCGACTGGCGCCGGCAGCAGGCGGTGGACCGCATCTATGACCGCCTGTCCACCTTCAAGGACCTGCTCTACACCCGCGACGACCTCAAGGCCGCCGCCAAGGAGTTCGGTCTCAGCGTGCGGACTTCGCCCTGGATCCCCGAGCACGGCGATCTGCCCGAGGGCGTGCCGCAGGCGGAGGCCTTCCGCGACGCCGCCTTCAACGTCCAGGCCGGGCACAACTCGGAGGCCCTGGAGCTCGGCGACGTCCGCTTCGCCGGGGTGCATGTGGTGGAGCGGCGCGGTCCCGCCGTGCGGGACTTCAGCGCGGTGCGCGACCAGGTGCGGCGCGACCTGCGCCGCCAGCGGGCGCGCGAGCTGTCCAAAAAGGCGGCCGCGGACGCCCGCGACGCGGTCGCTGCCGGCAAGGACATCGAGGCGGTGGCGGCCCGCTACGGCGCCGGGGTGGAGCGGGTGGCGGCGGTCACCCGCGGCGGCATGCAGGACGAGCTGCCCGCCGGCCTGGGCCCGGCCGTGTTCGGCGCCGCCGAGGGCGGGGCGGGCACGGCCCGTTTGGGCCAGGACGACCGGGCGGTGTTCCGGGTGACCAAGGTGACCTCGCCCGCTCGGGACGAGCTGGACGACGGCCAGCGGCGGCAGCTCGCCGCGCAGCTGCGCCGCCAGCGCGCCCAGGCGCGCATGGAGGCCCTGGTGGAGCGCCTGCACGAGCGCTACCAGGTGCGCATCAAGGCGGAGCACGCCGGCACCGGCAAGTCCTGAGCGGCGGCTGGCGGCATGCCCCCGGACGTCTCCGGCCTGTTCGACCTGTACCGCTGGGAGCACCGCGTGGTGCGGGCGCGCAACGCCCTGTACTTCCGTCTCCATGCCAAGGGCGACCGCGACCGGCCCAGGGTCTTCGTCATCGGCCATCCGCGCACGGGCACCAAGAGCCTGCACCGGCTGTTGCAGGCCGGCGGCTGGCGCTGCCTGCACAGCTCCGGCAACTGGCCCACCGACCGCTTCGACTGCTTCTCGGACCGCGGCAACTTCCAGCCCTTCACGCGGATGGACGAGACCTACCGCAATGCCCTGTTCATCCTGAACACCCGGCCGGTCTACAAGTACATCCGCAGCGTCATCCACCACCGCTTCGGCCGGGGGCGCAAGAGCAAGGGCTGGTTCGAGCCGAGCGTGCGCAACATCGCCAACGAGATCCGCGAGCGCAACGACGACTTCCTGCGCTTCGTGCGCCACTTCCGCGGCCAGGACAACTTCCTGGTGGTGAACATCGAGCGGCCGGGGGCCTTCGACTTGGTGGGCCGGCGTCTGGGGCTCGAGCCCGTGGATGCGGGCAACCGCCCGCGCGATCAGTGGCGGCCGCAGGACCTGGAGAAGATCGAGGCGGCGCTCGCCCGCCTGGGGATCGAGCAGGAGCGGGACGAGCCCTTCGTGCTCGACGCCCTCACCGGCGAGGCCGACCGCCGCACCTGCGCCGCCTTCCTGGAAGAGGGCGCCGACCGCATCCTGCTGTAGCCCCGCCCGGGTGTCTCGCCGCGCAAACGACGAAGGCCCCGCCGTGTGGCGGGGCCTTCGTGCGTCCGGGCTCCGGCCGGGCTACATGGCGATGCAGTGGAAGCCGGCGTCCACGTGCAGGACCTCGCCGGAGATGCCGGAGGCCAGGGGGCTGGCCAGGAAGGCGGCGGTGTTGCCGACCTCCTCGATGGTGACGTTCTTGCGCAGGGGGGCGCGCTGCTCGTTGTGCTCCAGGATCGAGCGCATGTCGCCGATGCCGCTGGCGGCCAGGGTCTTGATCGGGCCGGCGCTGACGGCGTTGACGCGGATGCCGTCGGGGCCGAGGCTCGCCGCCAGGTAGCGCATGCTGGCCTCGAGGCTGGCCTTGGCCACCCCCATGACGTTGTAGTGCGGCACCACGCGCTCGGCGCCCAGGTAGCTCAGCGTCAGGATGGAGGCGTCGCGGCCCTTCATCAGCGGATGGGCGCCCTGGGCCAGGCGGGTCAGGCTCCAGGCGCTGATCTCGTGCGCGGTGAGGAAGCCGTCGCGGCTGGTGGACTCGCAGTACTCGCCGCGCAGCTCCTCCTTGGGCGCGAAGGCGAGCGAGTGCACCAGGATGTCGAGGCCGCCCCACTGGGCGTCGAGCTCCTGGAACACCGCGTCCACCTGGTCGTCGTCGGTGACGTCGCAGGGCAGCACCAGGTCGGCGCCGAGCTCCTCGGCCAGCGGCTGGACCCGCTTGAGGAAGGCCTCGTTCTGGTAGGTGAGCGCCAGCTCCGCCCCCTGGTCGGCCAGGGCCTTGGCGATGCCCCAGGCGATGGAGTTCTTGTTGGCGACGCCGAAGACGATGCCCTTTTTGCCGCTGAGAAAGCCCATGTGCTCGGTCGCTCCTGCCCGGTAAGAGGGGTAGACAAGGGGGGCAAGTTTAGCGGCTGGCGCCCCGGCTGAAAAGCCGGTGCGGCGCTATTCGCGCTCGGCCTCCTGGCGCGGGTCGATGGCGTCGCGCAGCCCCTCGCCGAACAGGTTGAAGCCGAGCACCGTGATCCAGATGGCCAGGCCGGGGTAAAGCGACAGCCACCAGGCGAACTCGATGTAGTCCTTGCCCTCGGTGAGGATGTTGCCCCAGGAGGCGAAGGGGGGCTGCACGCCCAGGCCCAGGAAGGACAGCGCCGACTCCACCAGGATGGCCTCGGCCACCCCCAGGACCGCCGCCACCAGCACCGGGGCGAAGCCGTTGGGCAGCAGATGCACCCCGATCAGCCGGGCGTCGGAGGCCCCCAGGGCGCGCGCCGCCAGCACGTACTCCCTTTCCCGAAGAGACAGCAGCTCGCCGCGCACCAGGCGGGTCACCCCCATCCACGAGGTCAGCCCGATCACCGCCATGACGTTGACGATGTTGGGCTCAAGGAAGGCGATCACGGCCAGCACCAGGAAGAAGGTGGGGATGGCCAGCATGATGTCCACCAGGCGCATGACCACGCTGTCCACCCAGCGCCCGTAGAAGCCGGCGATGCTGCCCAGCAGGATGCCGATGACGGTGCTGATGCCGACGGCCACGAAGCCCACCGACAGCGACACCCGGGCCCCATAGAGCACGCGCGTGAGGACGTCGCGGCCGAGGCGGTCGGTGCCCATCCAGTGGGCGGTCGAGGGCGGCTGCAGGATGTGGTCCACGTCAGTGGCGTAGGGATCGAAGGGGGACAGCCACGGGGCCAGCAGGGCGGCGGCGGCCATGACGCCGACGATCACCAGCCCGCCCACGGCCAGCGGGTTGCGCAGCAGGCGCCGCAGGGAGGGGCTCATGGGCCGGCGAACCCGCGGCGGACGCGCGGGTCCGCCCACGCCAGGGCGAGGTCGGCGAGCAGGTTGCCGAGCAGGGTGAGGACCGCGGTGATCACCAGGGTGCCCATGACCACCGGGTAGTCGCGGGTGAGGATGGCGCTGTACATGAGCTGGCCCATGCCCGGGATGCTGAAGATGGTCTCGAAGATCACCGAGCCGCCGATCAGTCCCGGCACCGACAGGCCGAGCAGGGTGATCACCGGCAGCAGGGCGTTGCGCAGGGCGTGGCGGTAGATCACCGTGCGCTCCGGCAGGCCCTTGGCGCGGGCGGTGAGGATGTAGTCCTGGCGGATCACCTCCAGCATGCTCGAGCGCACGTAGCGCGAGAAGCCGGCGATGCCCGCGAATGCGGAGATCACCACCGGCAGCAGCAGGTGGCGGGCGATGTCCAGGAGCTTATCGAGGGGGCCCATCTGCGGGTAGTTGTAGCTGTGCAGCCCCGATACCGGCAGCCACCCCAGCTGCACGCCGAAGGCCACCATGGCCAGCAGCGCCAGCCAGAAGCCGGGGGCGGCGAAGGCCAGGAACACGGTAACGGTCAGGCTGCGATCGAGCAGGGAGTTCTGGCGCACCGCCGAGACCACGCCCACCGGGATGGCCACCGCCAGGATCAGCAGCATGGCCGCGAGGTTGATCGACAGCGTCACCGGGATGCGCTCGCCCAGCTTCGCCAGGACGGGACGGTTGGCGCCGGTGAACGAGCTGCCGAAATCCAGCTGCACCACCCGCTTGAGCCACAGCCCGTACTGCACGTACAGCGGCTCGTCCAGGTGGTAGGCCTCGCGCAGCTTCTCGCGCGCCTCCGCCCCGCTGCGCGGGTTGAGGCTGGTCTCCAGGGTGGTGATGTCCCCGGGCGCCAGGTGCATGACCCCGAACGAGATGACGGTGATGCCGAGCAGCACCGGGATCATCCAGAGGAGGCGTTTGGCGAGATAGAGAAGCATGAAAGAAAGTTTTAAGTGTTAAGTTTTAAGTGTTAAGGGGAAACGGAGGAGCTCAAAAGTAGATGCTTGATCCATGCTTATCAGCCCTTCTTTCCGGGAAAACTTAAATCAAGCTAAAACTTTCCAACTTCGAAACTTAAAACTTAAAACTTAAAACTTAAAACTTAAAACTTAAAACTTAAAACTTAAAACTTAAAACTTAAAACTCGCTACGGCTTCAGCGCATTGCGCTGGAGCCGTTGCGGAATATACCAATCCTCGACGTTGTACTCGATCCCCGCCGGCGCCGGCTTGATGCCGCGGATGCGCTTGTGGATGGCGGACAGGGACAGGGGGGCGTAGAGGTAGACGATGGGGGAGTCGGCCAGCAGCCGGCGGGCGAACTTGTGGTAGATGCGCTCGCGCTCGCTGTCGTCGAAGGTCTTGAGGCCGGCCTCCAGCAGGCGGTCGATCTCCGGATCCTCGAGGCCGACGAAGTTGAACTCCCCCGGGCCCTGCTGGCTGGAATGCCAGATGGTGTACTGGTCGGGGTCCAGGGACAGGCTCCAGCCCAGGATCACGGCGTCGAAGTCGTGGGTGTTGATGAACTGGCTGATGAAGGTGGCCCACTCCACCAGGCGCAGGCTGACGTCGATGCCCACCGCCTTGAGCCGGCGCTGGATGAGGGTGGCGGCGATCTTGCGCTGCTTGTTGTCGTTGTTGGTGACGATCTCGAAGGCCAGGCGCTTGCCGTCCTTGTCGCGGATGCCGTCGCCGTCGCGGTCCACCCAGCCGGCCTCGGTCAGCAGCTTGCGGGCCTTGGCGGGATCGTAGGCGTAGGGCTCGATATCGTCGGGGTACCAGCGCGTGCCGGGCTTGTAGGGGGCGGCGATGCGCCGGGCCAGGCCCAGCATGACGCCCTTGATCAGCTCCTGGCGGTCGATGGCGTGGGCGATGGCGCGGCGCACGCGGAGGTCCGTGAACGGCTTGCGGCGCAGGTTGAAGCCCAGATAGGTGTAGTTGTTGCCCAGGTACTTGTAGGTGGCGATGCGCTTTTGCAGGTCCTTCCGGCGCGGGAAGGTGCGCTGGAACAGGGCCGGGGAGGGGCTCATCTGGTCGATGTGGCCGGCCTCGAGCTCCAGGAACTGGGTGGTGGTGTCGGGGACGACGCGGAAGGTGACCTTGTCGATGTATGGCCGGCCGCGATACCAGTCGCGGTTGCTGACCAGGTCGATGGACTGGCCCGACAGCCACCGATCCAGCTTGTAGGGCCCGGCGCCCACCGGATCGCGCGCGAACGTGGTGTCGTTGATGTCCTGGTCGGCCAGGAGGTGGGCCGGCAGGATCGACAGGCTGGCCCAGGTGGACAGGGCCGGGGCGTAGGGCTCGTCGTAGTGGACCACGAAGGTGTGCGGGTCCGGGGTCGCCACGTGGTCCACCCGCCGGTAGTCGGATCTGTAGGGGGTGCGGGTGTCGGGGTCCACCACCGTGCGCCAGGTGAAGGCGCAGTCCTCGCTGGTGACCGGCTCGCCGTCGGTGAAGCGGGCGTCGGGGTGGAGGTGGAAGGTGATGGTCTTGCCGCCGTCGCTCACCTCCCAGGAGCGGGCCAGGTCGCCGGTGAGCTCCAGGTCCTTGTCGTAGCGCAGCAGGCTGGCGTGGATCAGCGAGCCCACGGCCTGGGAGGCGCTGTCGCCGGCCATGAACGGGATCAGGTTGGAGGCTTCGGCGGACATGGCGGCGATGCGCTCGCCGCCGTAGGCGGGGGAGCCCTGGAAGCGGGTGCTGTCAGCCGCGGCGGCCGCGCCGAAGCCCGCCAGCAGGAGCGCGAGCGTCGGCAGGAGGAGGGCGCGGCGTCGCGGCGGCGCTCCACACAAGGACGGTCAGCCCCGGTGCTCGGCCAGGCGGGTGGGGTCCACGTAGATGGTCAGGCGGTCGCCGGGGTGGATGATGGGATCCTCGCCCAGGTCGTTCCAGTGGCGCAGGCGGTGCATCGGCACGTTGAAGTCGCGGGCGATGGTCCACAGCGAGTCGCCCTGATGCACCCGGTAGTGCAGGCGGGTGGTGTGGCCGCCGCGCCCGGAGGCGGCGGTCTTGGGCACCCACACCGCCAGCTGCTGGCCGGCGTGCAGGGTGTCGCCGGGGGCCATGCCGTTCCATTTGGCCAGCTGCCCGATCTTGACCCCGAAGCGGCGGGCGATTTCCCACAGTGACTCGCCGTGATCCACCTCGTGCAGGATGCGCGTGCGCCCGGAGGGGCCGGACTGGCGGATGGCCGCCATGCGCTGCGGACGGCTGAGGGCGTAGGCGTGGTCCTTGGAGGAGGCGGTGGGGATCACCAGGTGGTCGCCGGCGCTTATGCGGCTGCCGGAGAGGTTGTTGACCCGCTTAATCATGCTCACGGTGGTGTGGTACTGGCTGGCGATCTCCGACAGGGTCTGGCCCTTGCGGATGCGGTGGCGCACCCAGCGCACCCGCTCGTCGGGGTCGAGCTTGGCCAGCCGGCGCTCGAACCGGTCCTTGGCGGCGCGCGGCACCATCAGGCGCTCGGGGCCGTTGGGGGGGGTGCACCACTGGTTGAGGCCGGGATTCAGGCGGTACAGGGTCTCGATGTGGGTGCCGGCCAGCTCGGCCGCGCGCGCCAGGTCCAGGGGCGCGTCCAGCTTGACCACGGCGAAGCCCCGCTCGTTCGGGATCTTGGGCAGGTCGATGCCGTACTTGTCGTGGTTGCGGATGACGTGGGACAGGGCCAGCAGCTTGGGCACGTAGCCGGTGGTCTCGCGCGGCAGGTCCAGGTGCCAGAAGTCGGTGGGCTGGTTGCGGTAGCGGTTGCGGCGGACGGCGCCGTTCACCGTTCCCGGGCCGGCGTTGTAGGCGGCCAGCGCCAGCAGCCAGCTGTCGAAGCGGCCGTGCAGGCGGTCCAGGTAATCGAGGGCGGCGTCGGTGGCGGCCAGCACGTCGCGCCGGCCGTCGTACCACCAGTTCTGCTTGAGCCCGAAGTGGCGGCCGGTGCCCGGGGTGAACTGCCAGATGCCGGCGGCCCGTCCCGGCGAGTAGGCGAAGGGCCGGAAAGCGCTCTCCACCACCGGCAGCAGGGCCAGGTCGGCGGGCATGTCGCGCTTGTCGAGCTCGGCCAGGATGTAGGGCAAGAAAGGCCGGCCGCGCTCGAACACCCGCTTGAGGTAGGCCGGGTGGCCGCTGTAGAAGCGCACGAAGGCGTTGACCTGGCGCTGGTCCACCTTCTCCAGCCGCAGGCGGGGCAGCAGGCGGCTCCAGAAGTCGCGCTGGGCGGCGCGCCGGGCGGCCTGATCCTGGGCGGCGTCGCGCAGCGGGGTGCGCACGGCGGCGCTGAGCCCGGGGACCTCGGTCCCGGGGCGGCGGAGCTTGGCCTCCTGGGTGCTGGCCAGGACCTTGTCGTTCTCGCTGCCCCAGCCGGGCAGGAAGGCCTGGCCCTTGCCGCCGCCCAGGCCGGCGCAGCCGCCCAGGGCCAGGGTCAGGCCGGCCAGCGCGGCAGCCCGGAATCCCGGCCGCCGTGCCGGCATGGGTGATGAAGCTCGGGTATCGCTCGTCATCGGCTCCTGCCTCCTGGGCCCGCCCCGGGCATACGCGTCCGCCCTGTTGGCGCCGGCGGCGCCATTCAGTGCTCGGGCCAACAATGATAAGATCCGGACCCCCTTTGCCCGGGGCGCCAAGGCCGGCATAGAGCATAACATCCAATCACCGCCTGTCCGAACGGAAGAGAGCCCCTCGCAGCCATGAGCGTTCGCACCCGATTCGCGCCCAGCCCCACCGGCTACCTGCACATCGGCGGCGCCCGCACCGCCCTGTTCTCCTGGCTCCACGCCCGCCAGAACCAGGGGGCGTTCGTCCTGCGCATCGAGGACACCGACCGCGAGCGCTCCACGCCGGAGGCGGTGCAGGCGATCCTGGACGGCATGACCTGGCTCGGCCTGGACTGGGACGAGGGCCCCTTCTTCCAGACCCAGCGCATGGATCGCTACCGGGAGGTCATCGACCAGCTGCTGGCGGCCGGCCAGGCCTACCACTGCTACTGCACCCGGGAAGAGCTCGACGCCATGCGCGAGGAGCAGCGCGCGGCCGGGAACAAGCCCATGTACGACGGCCGCTGCCGCCACCGCAGCGAGCCGCGCGCGGGAGTGGACCCCGTGGTCCGCTTCCGCGCCCCGGACGAGGGCAGGACGGTGGTGACCGACCGCATCCACGGCCGCGTGGCCTTCGACAATGCCGAGCTCGACGACCTCATCATCGCCCGCTCCGACGGCAGCCCCACCTACAACCTGACGGTGGTGGTGGACGACTGGGACATGGGCATCACCGACGTCATCCGCGGCGACGACCACCTCAACAAC
>Ga0102944_1000891_pt1 | contig 21408 bp, 22 predicted proteins | sample SalPonD_shore_MG_FD_78172 | JGI IMG/M metagenome (GOLD analysis project Ga0102944, IMG submission 78172) | Salt pond soil microbial communities from South San Francisco under conditions of wetland restoration - Salt Pond MetaG... | ecosystem: Environmental > Aquatic > Marine > Intertidal zone >...
CTGTCACGCTTCCACGCGCGCAGCAGTTCGCGCACGTCCGCGTCGACGTTGAAGGCGCCGCCGGCGCCGCCGACGGTTTTGAACAGGCCGAGGGCGTACAGGGGATCACCGGGGTTCATGCGGTGTTCGCAGTAACGGTAGCGGCCAATGCCGAAGGTGAAGCCGCTTCTCCGCGGCGAGGGCCCCGTCGTCGGGTGCCGCGTGGCGCCGTACCAGATGTCGCGGGCGGACGGCGTGACGCTGGCGCCCTCGGGATCGATGACACAGATGCCGGTCTCGTCCTGGAGCAGGAACAGCTCGTCGCTGGTGCCCTTTTCCACGGTGACCCAGTTGGTGCGCTTGCCCGTGCGCCGGCGCTCCTCGATCTGGTAGCTGAACCAGGTGCAGATGCTGCCGGTCAGGGGCGCGAGGATGGGCGGGCCGTCCATGAGCTTGCCGATGCCGTTGAGTTCGATATAGCCCTGCGCCGCCGACCGGATCAGGGAGGTGGGGGTGTCCTCGATAACGCGCTTGCGCAGGTAGAACCAGAACGAGCCGATGAAGCCGCCGGCGGTCAGTGCAAGGAGGGTCCCGGCGGCGACCCAGAAGTCATCGGGCGGCGCATTGTGCGCCCACTGTACCAGTCCCGACATTGGTGGCTAGCAGGCCATGGAAGCGTTTGTGTGCCAAGGGCCTGCTGCCGGCGCAGGGATGCGCCGGCATTTTTCAATCGCTTGCAGCGATTGAAAAATGGAGCAAAGTGGAAATCGCATTTTCACTTTGCGTGTTGAAAAACGACAGGGATATCGTTTTTCAACATTTTTTAACCGAACAGCTCTTTCATATTCACGTCTTTCTTTTCTTCCGCGCTGAACTCCAGCAGATCCTTGGGCCCGAAGTTGAACAGGCGGGCAATGAGGACGTCCGGGAACTGTTCGATGCGGATGTTGTTGATATTGACGCTTTCGTTGTAGAACTCGCGCCGGTCGGCAATGGCGTTCTCCAGGCCGGAGATGCGCGACTGCAGGTGCTGGAAGTCCTGGTTGGCCTTCAGATCCGGGTAGGATTCGGCCACGGCATAGAGGGCGCCGAGCCCGGTGCGCAGCGCGCCCTCGGCCGGGCCCAGGGCGGCCACATCGCCGCGCTCGCGCGCGGCATGCACCGCGGAGCGGGCCTGCATGACCTTCTCCAGGGTCTCCCGTTCGTACTGCATGTATTGCTTGCAGGTTTCCACCAGCTTGGGCAGCTCGTCATGGCGCTGCTTGAGCAGGACATCGATATTGGCCCAGGCCTTGTCGACGTTGTGCTTGACCGTGACCAGGTTGTTGTACAGGAAAATGGTATAGAGTACGGCCGCGGCGAGGATGCCGAGGAAAATGAAAGTCGAAACGTCCACGTGTTTGCCCCCCTGGTTGTAGCCGGCCCGCGGAACCGTCACCCCTCGCCGGTTTGCCGGCTTATAAAATCAACGGCTTAGCCTTTTACCGTTGTATCCGTTGCGCTATTCTACCCATAAAGCCTACGGGAGAGGAAACAATGAAAGGCGACAAACAGGTCATTGATTATCTCAATCAGGTCCTGAAGAACGAGCTTACCGCGATCAACCAGTATTTCCTCCATGCGCGCATGTACAGGGACTGGGGCCTGACCGCCCTCGGCGAACATGAATACAACGAATCCGTGGACGAGATGAAGCATGCCGATGTCCTGATTGAGCGCATCCTGTTCCTGGACGGTCTCCCCAACCTGCAGGAGCTGGGCAAGCTGCTTGTCGGCGAGCATCCCCGGGAAATGCTGGAGTGCGACCTGCAGCTGGAAACCGAGGCCATGCCGGTGCTGCGCGAGGCCGTGGCCTACTGTGAGTCCATCAAGGACTACGTCTCCCGGGATCTGTTCAGGCACATCCTCGATGGCGAGGAGGAGCACGTGGACTGGCTGGAGACGCAGCTTTCCCTGATCGACAAGGTGGGCCTGGACAACTATCTGCAGTCCAAGATGTAGGCCCCGACCCCGGCCTGACCAGTTGAAAATAATTATCATTCAGACTATGATTCTCAATAGGAACTTTCACCCGCAACAAAAGACGTAGTTTTCATGTACATCTGTGTTTGCCACGCCGTCACTGAAAAGGACATCGATCGCGCCATCGATGAAGGTGCGGTAACCCTGGATCAGCTCCGGGATCGCCTGCGCGTGGGTACGGGCTGCGGCAGTTGCGCCGCCTGGATCGAGGAAATGCTCGAGGCGCGGCTGGTCATGGACGGCCTGTCCGGTTCCGATATCCTCCCCGTCTAGTTCCAGTCATTTCACCCGAGCTCCTGCCGTAGCCGCCCCGGGCTACGGCCGGCGGCGCAGTTGGAAAATCCGCGGTGATGGGCTAATGTCCCGACCCTTCAGAACAAAAAAAGGAATCCGTCCATGTCCGCCCGGGGAGCCCAGGGATTCGAACGCATCATCAAGGCCACCGTATACTCCTGGCAGGGTCTGAAGGAGACCTTCTTCAATGAGGCCGCCTTCCGCCAGGAACTGCTGCTGACGTTGATCATGGCCCCCATCGGCCTGTGGCTGGGGCATAGCGGTGTCGAGCGCGCCCTGCTGGTGGGTGTGCTGTTGCTGGTGCTGATCGTGGAGTTGCTGAATACCGGTATCGAAGCGGCGGTGGATCGCATCGGTGACGAACCCCATGAGTTGTCCGGACTGGCCAAGGACATGGGCTCGGCCGCCGTGTTCATATCGCTGGTCAATGCCGCCGTCATCTGGATACTGGTGCTGTTTACCTGATCACTGATGCGCCGTGCCGCGATTATCCTGCTCCTGTTTGTCTCCGGCACGTGCTTCGCGGCGCCGGTGGAAAAACCGCCGTCAAAATCCTGGACCTTCGCCCTGCGCTTCGAGAACGATCTCTTTGCCAACACCGATCAGCATTACACCAACGGTATCAAGCTGAACTGGGTGTCGCCGGATTTGGACTGGTTCCGCGATCTGCCCTGGCTCCGGCAGGACAAGGCTGTGCAGAACACCATCGACTCGGGCCTGAAGCTGTTGCCGTTCAGCGGCGACAAGAGCCGTACGCGGCATATAACCATATCCGTGGGCCAGCTCATGTTCACTCCGCGCGATACCCAGGCGACGGCCCTGATCCCGGGTGATCGCCCCTACGCCGGCTGGCTTTACGGCAGCGTTTTCTTCGACAGCAAGACCTATAACACGCTGGATGCCTTCGGGTTGCAGGCCGGTTTCACCGGTCCCTGGTCGCTGGCCGAGCAGACCCAGAACTTCGTGCACCGGCTGCGCGGCTTCAAGACCGCCAAGGGCTGGGACAACCAGATCAAGACGGAGCTGGCCTTCGCCTTCATCTACGATCACAAGCATCGCTATATCCCGAGCCGGGATTTCCTGCAGCAGTGGGGCGTGGATGCCATCTCCGAAGTGGGCGCGGCCGCCGGCACCGCCTTTACGCATATCAATACGGGTTTCCAGGTCCGCGCCGGCTGGAACCTGCCGGCGGATTTCGGCACCTCGCTGATCCGGCCGGGCAGCGAGAGCAACGCGCCGGCGGATCGATCGGATCCCCGCTACCAGGACAAATTCAGATCATTCAGTTTTTATCTCTTCGCTGCCGTCGATGGCCGCCTGGTATTGCACGATATCTTCCTCGACGGCAATACTTTTACCGACAGCCCCAGTGTCCGCAAGAAACTCCTGGTCGGAGATTTTATCCTCGGTGCCAGCTTCTCCTACCGGCGCTGGAAGCTTTCCTATTCCCACGTCCTGCGTACCGAGGAATTTCACGGCCAGGACGGACCGCAGAAGTTCGGCTCCATCACCCTGTCCTACACTTATTGAGCAGGGGATCGCTATGACAGAATACAGATATTCCAATACGGCAGGGGTAGTACCGTATAATCGTCCGTTATGACGACCGGCAAACCGTGATTACCGCACTCGAAGCATTGCAGCGCCTGCAGGAAGGCAACGAACGTTTCGTCTCCGGCGTGCGCAGCCTGGATACGCTCATGAGCGGAACGCGCCGCAGTGAACTGGTGGCGGGCCAGGAACCTTTCGCGGTTATCCTCGGTTGTTCCGATTCGCGCGTGCCCGTGGAGATGGTCTTCGACCAGGGTCTCGGCGACCTGTTCGTGATCCGGGTGGCCGGCAACGTGGTCGCCGCCTCCCAGATCGGCAGCGTCGAGTTCGCCGCCGAGCGGTTCGGTACGCGCCTGGTGGTGGTGCTGGGACACAGCCGCTGCGGCGCCGTTACCGCCACCCTGGAGGAACTGCAGCGCCCTTCGGAAAACCAGTCGCGCAACCTGCACTCCATCGTCGACCGCATCCGGCCGTCCGTGCAGGGGCTGCTGGCGACGGATCTGCATGCAGACAGCCTGGTGGAGCAGGCCGTGCGCGCCAACGTCCGCGTTGCCGCCTCCACCCTGCGCAATGGATCGCCCGTGCTTGAGCAGCTTATCCGCGAGGACGGACTGCTTGTGGTCGGAGCCGAGTATTCCCTGGAAACCGGTGAGGTGGATTTTTTCGAAGGTGTGCCCGGCTGAGAGCCGGGGAAGGCGCATCGCCGGCGCCTGCGTCGCATCGTGCTATGATCAGGTCTTCTCTCCCGGTTCCACGCGGGCCGCGATCACGGCCGCGGAAATACGGACCGGTTCAAATGTTCTCGCAAAAGAAAGGAGGAGGATATGCAGCTTACAGGTGGTTGTTATTGCGGTGATATACGCTACCAGGCAAATGGTGACGCCCAGCTCAAGTTGCAGTGCCATTGCCGTGAATGCCAGTATCTGTCGGGGGGCGGTCCCAATTTCACCCTGGCGATGCCGGCCGAGGGCTTTGCCTACACCCAGGGCACGCCCAGCCAGTACACCCGCACGGATATCGACAATGCGGTGACGCGCGAATTCTGTCCGCGTTGCGGCACCCAGCTCCTGTCCCGCGTGCCGATATTGCCGCACCTGGTGCTGTTGAAAGTCGGTACCCTGGATGATCCCGCAGCCTTTGAATTCCCCGAGATGGCCATCTTCACCGTGGACCAGCAGGAGTTCCACCTGATCCCGGAGAATATCGCCACCTTCGAGAGGGCGCCGGGCTAGCCGGAACCGTCATTCCGCGGCATGCGGGCCGGTCTACGGCGAACCTCCTGCGAATTCCGGAAAACCGGCAACCGGATGCTGCGCGGTACACACCGATGAACGGCCGCCGGGATCGCCTGTTTCCGCCCGCTGCCGGCGCCGCCCTGGTACTGGTGGGCGGCATACTCGTCGCCCTCACCGGGGCGGTACTGATCTACGCCTACGTCATGAATGCCGTCATCGCCCGCCTGGGAGAACCGGACCAGTCCCTGCTGTTCTGGTATTTCCCGTTCCTGGTGATCGGGCTGGGCTTCGTAGCCGGAGGTGCGGCCCTGATCGCGGCCGGCGTGCGCCGGCTGCGCCGGGACAAGCCGTGAAACCGGCCTTCGCACTGCAGCGCCTGCCGGCGGGGGTCTGGGTGCTGGGCTTCGGTTCCCTGTTCATGGACATGTCCTCGGAAATGATCCACAGCCTGCTGCCGGTGTTCATGGCTTCGGTGCTGGGCGCCTCCATGCTCACCATCGGTGTCATCGAGGGTGTGGCCGAGGCTACCGCCGCGGTGACCAAGGTTTTCTCCGGCGCGCTCAGCGACTACCTGCGCCGGCGCAAGGCCGTGCTGATCAGCGGCTACGCCCTGGCGGCGTGTACCAAGCCGGTGTTTCCGCTGGCAACCAGTATCGGCTGGGTGTTCGGCGCGCGTTTCGTGGACCGCATCGGCAAGGGCATACGCGGGGCACCGCGTGACGCCCTCGTTGCCGACATCACGCCGGCGGCGATGCGCGGCGCCGCCTACGGCCTGCGCCAGGCGCTGGATTCGGCCGGCGCTTTTCTCGGACCGCTGCTGGCGGTGGTGTTCATGATTCTGTTCGTCAATGATATCCGCAAGGTCATGTGGGTGGCGGTCGTGCCGGCGTTCATTACCGTCACCCTGCTGCTGCTGTGGCTGCGCGAACCCCCGCGCGAGCAGGTGCACGGCAACGGCGCGCCGCTGTCGCTGGCAGCCGCGCGACAGTTGCCGCGGCATTACTGGACAGTGGTACTGCTGGGCGCGGTGTTCACCCTGGCCCGTTTCAGCGAGGCTTTCCTGGTCCTGCGCGCGCAGAATGTGGGCCTGGCCGTGGAATACGTGCCGGTGGTCATGATTGTGATGAACGTCGTCTATGCCGGGTTTGCCTATCCCGCCGGACACGCCGCGGACCGCCTCAGCCGCCGGGGCCTGCTGATTATCGGGCTGGCCCTGCTGGTCGCCGCCGACCTGGTGCTGGCGGCCGCCGCCTCCGGCGCGACGGCGCTGGCCGGTGCCGGGCTGTGGGGTCTGCACATGGCATTTACCCAGGGCCTGCTGTCGAAGATGGTTGCCGACAACGCGCCGGAGGCTCTGCGCGGCACGGCCTTCGGGATCTTCAACCTGGTCAGCGGCATCGCCCTGCTGCTGGCCAGTGTCATCGCGGGGACACTGTGGACCGAAATCGGGCCGGCGGCGACCTTTCTGGCCGGCGCCGTATTCGCCGCGCTCGGCGCCTCCGGCCTGATCTTCGGCGGCCTGCGCCCGACACAAGAAAACTGACCAGGGGGGATTAAAACAATGAGCGAACAGCATGTGGACAATCCGCTGACCTTTACCTTCGGCCACGAACAACTGATCATCCGGCGCCGCTACGAGGTACTCAGCATCGCCAACGACTTTCTCATTGCCATCTGGTTTTTCGTGGGCAGCGTCCTGTTCCTGTATCCCGCCATGCAAACCACCGGCGTGTGGCTGTTCATCGTGGGCAGCTTCCAGTTCCTGATCCGCCCCACCATCCGCCTGGCGAGTTACATCCACCTGCGGCGCATTCCCGCCAGTCACTGGGAAAGCTGATCGGCGTCTGTTTCCCGGTGTGCCGGGAATGCTTTATGCTGGAAGCGTGATGCAATCCGTCTGTGTTTTTGCCGGCTCGAAGACCGGTGGCCGCCCCGCCTACCGCAACGCCGCCCGCGAACTGGGACGGGCCGCCGCCGCGCGCGGGCACACCCTGGTCTACGGCGGCGGCAGCGTCGGCCTCATGGGCGTCATCGCGGACGCGGTACTGGAGGAAGGCGGCCGTATCATCGGCGTCATTCCCGAGGAGTTGCAGCGGCGTGAAGTGGCCCACGCGGGCCTGACGGAACTGAAGGTCGTGCGCACCATGCACGAGCGCAAGGCGCTGATGGCCAGTCTCTCCGACGCCGTGATCGCCCTGCCCGGCGGCCTCGGCACCCTGGACGAACTGTTCGAGATGCTGACCTGGGCACAGCTCGGCATCCACACCAAGCCCTGCGGCCTCCTCAACGTGGCCGGTTACTTCGACGCCCTGCTGGCCTACATGGACCATACCGTCAGCGAGGGGTTCATCGCGGCCGAGCACCGTTCCCTGCTGCTGGTGGATGACGATGCCGGGCGGCTGCTGGAACGCATGGCGGAGTACCGCACACCGCCGGTGGAACCCTGGCACGGTCACGACATCATCTGAAATCGGGCCGCTAGTCTGCCCGCCGGGATCAAATCCCGGAGATCAGGGCGATGATCTGCGTTTGAAGATCAGGAGATTGTCCGCGGGATACGCGCTGTCGCTGGTGTAGCCGGCGCGTTGCAGCCGGTTCACCAGTTTCAGTCCGACGGGATCGAGTTCGATCTTGCCGCCGAGGCGGGCCACATGGTTCAGGAACAGCAGGACCCGCGCGCCGGGATGCAGTGCGCCAAGAAAATAACCGATGTCGAAAGAGGGCCGGTTGGTGTGGTACAGCGCCAGGTAGCGTTGTTGCGAGGCCGGCGCCTGCTCCAGTTTGCGCGGGAACAGCCGGCAGGTGAACGCCTTGTCCCTGCCGCGGCAGTGATCGCCGTGCCGGTCATAACCCGCGAGTTCCAGGTAGTACCACACCAGGATCGCCCGTGGTGTGGCCACCAGCAGGCCGTCGCCATTCCGGATCCTGGCGGCAGTGGTGCTGACCGCGGTTTTGAGTCCCCGGTATGGCGGGACTTCACGGTAGAGCGCTATACGGTATGCCTGCACCCCGACCCAGGCCAGGAACAGCACGGCCAGGACCGCCATGACCGGGCGGCTGCGGCAGCGCTGCAGCAGGATGCGCCCGATGCAGCCCGCCAGCAGCAGGAAGGCGGGGAAAGCGATCAGATCGTCGCGGCCGACCACGTAGACCGGCCGGATCAGCCCGGATATGCCGGCCAGTGCCAGCAGCGGCAGGATGGCAATACAGGAGAGCTCCAGGAACTGTCGCCGCAGATCCGCGGACAGAAGTTTAAGGCGCGGCAGCAACACCAGATATACAGCCATGAACAGGAATACCAGGAACAGGTTGAACAGGTGCAGCCCCTCGGGGAGAGATGCTGCATCATAGCGTTTCAAAAACAGTTTGGTTTCATTGAGGTGAAACTGGGGGCCGGCAATAAAGGTGGTAATGCTGCGCACGGGCAGTTGCCAGACAGGCTTGCCGGCGAAATAGCCGGCAAGCCACTGCAGGTCGGAACTGATGGCATGGCGACTGAAGATACTGACGGCCAGCCAGGGCAGGAACAGCAGCAGCGCGCCGGCGACGGCGATGAAATACACGGCGGGAACACGGCGTATGCGGCAGGCGGCCTCGACGGTATAGACAAACAGGCAGGTGCCGATAACCAAAACGGCGAAGTAATGCAGAAACAGCGCGCAGAGGGTGGTAATGAACAGCAGCAGTCCCCGCCCGCCGCCCCCTTCCTGCAATAACCGCCATTGCAGGTACAGGAACAGCAACAGTACCGTCAGCAGCAGGACATAAACCCCGGCTTCCTGGGAATAGTACACATGGATGGTGGAGACGGCCGCCGCCAGGGTAATGGCCAGGGCGATCTTTCTTCCGTACAGGCGCCGGCAGAAGGCGGCGATGAGCGGGATAAACAGGATCCCGGCCAGGGCCGAACTCAGCCGCAGCCCGAATTCGTTGCAGGTCACGATACCGCACCAGCCCCGCTGCAGCAGGTAATACAGGGGTGGCGTGTTGTCGATGCGCAGGTAGGACAGCCAGTCCCGGGTGAGGGCGATAAAGCCGGTGAACGCCTCGTCGATCCAGACCTCGTCGGTGCCGAGCTGCTGCAGGCGCAGGAAGGTTGCCGCTGCTATAATGCAGAGCAGGAGAACATAATAAACCCCGTCACTGGACAGCCGGCCGCGGGGCCCGCCGGGCGATACGGAATGCGTCGTGTCCAGTTCCTTCATGCCTGGTGTGGATCAGCAGCGGACCGGCATCGATTCCTGCAAGATTATCATTGTTATCCCCTGTTACCAGGAAGGGTCGCGGCTGGATCCCGACCGCTTTCAGGATTCCTGTAAGCGCACGCTGACACCGGTTTTGTGTTTGTTGACGACGGCAGCATGGACGCCAACGCGGCGCTGCTCGACGCCGCGGCAGATCGGTACCCCGGCAGAATAGCAGCCCTGCACAACGAAACAAACCTGGGCCAGGGCGAAGTCGTTCGCCGCGCTATCGTGTCCGTGTGCTTCGCAGAGCCGTTCCTGTCGCGCGGGTGCTTCGGTGTGGAGCTGTTGCTGCGGCTGCTGGCGCAGCACGGCATCGATGAAGTCAACAGCCGGTCTCGACGGTAATCGAAGTGCCGCTGCAGCGCTGGGAGGACAGCGGCGATTCCCGGCTCAAACCGGCGGACGTACCGCGCATGGCCGTGGACCTGGCCCGCATCCGGCACCGCTACCGCCGGCAGGGCTAGGCGATAATTGCCGCCTTGAATCCGTGCCAGCAAACTTCCTGTTATAGCCACAGAGATCACAGAGGACACAGAGAAAATAATTTATTTTGTCATCTGCCCTTTCGAATAACAGTGAGTGCCAGGCTGCTGCGACTTCTCTTGAAAATTATATTTCCTCTCTCTGTGGCTTTAAAAAAAACAAACCAGAGCACTGGCAAACAGGGTTGGGGGAGAGCCGGGTTTCGGTTGGCAGACGGCGTAACGGGTTTGTCGTTACTTATAACTTGTTACTTATGACTTGTAACTGTGTTTAGCGCCCGCCGATAGGCTTCCAGGCCGCGTTTGCGATCCGGTGTCGAGGTTTCGCTGTCCGGCGCCGGCGCCAGGTCGGGCGGATAACAGGCCAGTTTCTGTTCCTCCGGCTTCAGCGGCGCGCGAAAGACCAGTTCCCGGGCGTTGCTGCGCCCGGCGGGAATGACCCGGCCATCGGCGTCCGTATCCAGATCCCACCACCACTTCTTCACCGGGTTGATGCGGCCGTTGCCGAGGGCATCGTCCAGGCGCGCGATCCACCTGCGGGTGAAAGGCAGGTGCATGGCCGCCCACAGGAACGGCCGTTCCTTCAATACTCCTTCGATGTTCCAGGGACAGGTCTTCATGCAGCGGCCGCAGGCGGAACCGCCGGGATTGGTAATGCGGTAGCGGGCGCATTTTTCCACGTCCGGCTTCCACATCTCGTAGCCGTTGAACATGATCTTGTCGCCGAAGGGGATGGCGTTGCACGGGCATTCCCGCGCGCATTTACTGCACTTGCTGCAGAAATCCTGCAGCCCGAAATCCACCGGCCGGTCCGGCTGCAGCGGCAGATCCGTGGTGATGATCCCGGACTTGAAGCGCGGCCCGACGAAGGGATTCAACACCAGTTCGCCGATGCGGCTGAGTTCACCCAGCCCGGCTTCGAGAATCACGGGAATATGCAGCACGTCCTGGTCCACGGAACTATGGGAACGCGCGGAGTAACCCAGGTTGCGGATATGGGCGGCGACCATGCCGCCGACGAGCTGCGCCCGGACATAGCCGCGCATGCTCTGGGCGCCGCTGATCCAGTCATCGCCGGAGGCACCCTCCATGGTTTCGTAACCCTGGTCGATAAGCACGGCGATGCCGTACTTGTGGTAGGGCGTGATGGGGGTACCGTCGGCGTGGTGGGAATACCAGGCGTGGTCCCTGAGTTCGCAGATGCCGACCATGTCGGCGCCGAGATAATACAGCGCCGCCTTGACGGCCTCGGCATTGCGTTTCGGATCGCCGGTCCCGGGCGCCGTTTGCGCCGCCGGTGTGCCGGACTGCAGGGGCTGCATGGCCCCCAGCAGCGGCGCGGTGGCGTGGCTGAAGGGTGACTTGGAAACAAAGCGCGCCACCTGGCGGCGGGTCTTGTCGCCGAGATCGCCCCTGGCGGCGCGCAGGAACATGTTATGGCGCTTCGGTACCCGCGGAATATTTTCCGCGTCGATGCGGGTGGTGGGCGCAGTGACGCGTTTCAGTTTCTCCATGGGGAAGGGCCCCAGGTGAAAGGGCCGGTTTTTATAGGCTGCGCCGGCATAGCCGGGGCGTGCGCCGCCGAAACCGCACCACCAGCCGGGTCCGTGGGCGCGCCAGCGATCCACCGGGCCGCGTCTGGCCAGCGGCCGGTCGGCCTCCATGGCCAGGGTGGTGGAAACCGCGGCCATACCGAAGCGCTTTCCCAGGTAGGGGTTGCTGACGCCGTCAGCGCCGGGTTCGGCGAGCCCGGCCGCCAGCAGCAGGCGATCGAAATCCAGTTCGCGGGCGGTGGCGGTATGGATGCGCGCGGGAAAGCCCAGGTAGCGCAGATAACGGGCCATGATGCCGGCCGCCTCGGCGGCGCGCACGGCGGCGCGCCAGGCCTGCGTGCCCCGCAGCCAGTCATAGCCCGGTTCCCCGGGGACAGGGTCGCGGGTCCAGGCCACCGTGATAACCAGGGCATGGTCATGTCCGCTGAAGGCCGTGTCTTCGGCCACCGGGCCATTGCCCTGCTCCAGGTCGGCCGGGGCAGTGGTGTCCGCGCCGGCAGGATCCGCCTTTGTGCGGGGATTGCACACCGGCGTTTCCAGGTGGAAGGAGTCTTCGATGTGGCAGACGGCGGCCATGGAGGCATCGAGAAAATAACAGGCGGCCTTCATGTGCCTGGCGCGTTCAGCGGGTGCGGCGGGAATGGGTGCGGTCTCCGCCGCGCAGCCGCCCTCGCGCATGCCGTCAATGACGTCCAGGTAATCCTGCATGGCGTTGGACAGGGCCGCCGGGTTGTCTGCATCGGCCAGACGCAGGGGTTGTGCTGCTTCCGGTGGGGCGTCGGGTATCGCCGTGCCGCGCCGTAACCGTTCCTGCGGGTACGGTCCCAGGTGCAGGGGGCGCCGGCGGGAGGAGAAGAGTCTCGTGGTCACAAGCGAGCGCTTTCCCGGCCCCGTATTGCCGCAGTTATCCCGTAGACCCCATCTCTCCCAGGTGAACTTCCACCTTGCCGTTCCGGAACACCACGCGGGCGCGGGTGTTGGCCTGAACCTCGCGCTTGCCTTTCTCGATGCGGGGCTTGAAGCGCCACTTGGCCGCGGCGCTCAGGACCGCCTGGTCGACCTTACTGGACACGCTGGACTCGATAACCTTGAGGTCCTTGACGCGGCCGGCACGGTTAACAGTCATGTTCAACAGCACCCAGCCCCCGTCGGATTTGCTGCCGGCCGGGAGTTTCGGTTTGATAATGAACATGGGCAGGGCGGCGCCATTACGCAGCTCGGCGTTGGCGATATACGTGTCCGCGTGGCTGGCGAACTTGTCGCTGCCCATGGCGATGTACAGGTTCGCCAGCTTCCGGTGCAGGGCCAGGATATTGGGATCATCGGCGACCAGGTTTTTCTTGAGTATGGCCATGGCCTTCAGGTACAGGCCTTCCGCCTTTTTCATTTTCTTCTCGACCACGGCCAGGTCGCCCTGCATGGCCAGGAACTGCGCCACCCGGTTGTCGTCCTTGCCGAATTTCTTCTCGACGATCTGCTTGCCCTGATCCATAAGCTTTTCGGCGGAGTCGTATTTCTGGTCGGCGATATCCAGCTGCGCCTGCATGCTCAGCAGCTGTGCGACGACGGGATCGTCGGCGCCGTGGCTTTTGCTGCGCTCGGCGATGGCCTCCTTGATCTCGTCGCGCGCCTTGTCCAGCTCCTTCTTGGAAGCGTAGATCCGGGCCATGTCCTCATGAATGGTGAGGAGGCTGGACTCTGAATCCTTCTGCCCCGGCTTGATCTTTTTCCTGGCCTCGCCCAGGTATTTTTCCGCATCATCGTACTTGCCGCGCAGCAGCTCGACGTGCCCCAGGTTGATCAGCAGCACCGGGATCTTTTCGTGATTCGGTCCCAGTTCCTTGACGGCTATTTCCAGGGTCTTTTTCGCCAGCGTCTCGGCGCGCTCCATGTCACCCTGGCGGTAGGCCTGGTTGTAGGCGCGGTAGGTTTTGATGAAGTCTTTGGAGACGTCCTGGGCGGAAACGGCAAAGGCAAGACTCAGCAGCAGGATGGCGGCTGCGGCCCGGGCTAGTGTGGACTGCATGGGAACACCTGTCGGTTAAGTTTCTGTGATTTCGATGTCAATTCCGGTGAATGCATCGCCGTCGTAGAAAAACGCATTCATGACCATCCCTGCCTGTCCCGGTGCGGCGATCACGTAAATAGTATCCGGATACGCCGCCCGGGCCAAATCCGTCGGGGAAGGATGCGCGGGCGATGCGGGATGGCTGTGGAAGATCCCCAGCAGTATTTCCCCCTTCTCGCGCATGGCGCGCATGGCGTCGATCTGGTCGCGGGGGTCCAGCAGGAATTCCCGCGCCGGTGCCTCGGCGATATTGGTTACGGGGTAATAGCGCCGCGCCGCGCCGTCCATGCCGCCGAGCAGGCCGCAGACCTCCACTCCGGGCCGGCTGCGGGCATGTGCCAGCATGGCGTCTTTAAGGCTGCGGGGCAGGCGCAGCCGCGCGCGTTCGCCCGCCATGCCGCTTCAGGCGCCGCCGCACACCGGACAATGCGGATCGCGGGGCAGGCGTGCGCGGTGCCATTCCATATTAAGTATGTCCAGCAGCAGCAGCTCGCCGATAAGCGGCCGGCCGATACCCATGATCAGTTTCATGGTCTCCGCCGCCTGCAGGCTGCCCATGATCCCCAACAGCGGCGCCAGCACGCCGTTGGCCGTGCAGGTTTCCTCGGTCATGCTGTCCTCGCCGTACAGGCAGCGGTAGCAGGGGGAATCGGACACTCCCGGGTGAAATACGCTGAGCTGGGCCTCGAAGCGCACGGCAGCGGCGGAGACCAGCGGTGTCTGTGCCGTCACGCAGGCGCGGTTGATGGCGAAACGGCTGCGAAAGTTATCGGTGGCATCCACCACCACGTCCGCCGCGCGTATCCGCGCCAGCAGTTCCTCTTTCTCCAGTGCCGTATCGATGAGGGTCAGACTGACATTGGGGTTCAGCGCCGCCAGGTGATCCCGGGCCGACTCGGTCTTGGGGCGGCCGATGTCGGCGGTAAGGTGCAGGATCTGGCGCTGCAGGTTGGACAGGTCAACCTTGTCGAAGTCCGACAGGATCAGGTGGCCGACCCCGCCGGCGGCGAGGTAGATGGCGGCGGCCGAGCCGAGACCGCCGAGGCCGATGATCAGCACCGTCGCTTCCGCAAGCTTGAGCTGCCCCCCGGCATCGATCTCGGGGAGCATGATCTGGCGGCTGTAGCGTAACAGGTCGTCGTCGTTCATGGGTGCAGTATATCGCGTCAGGATGAAGCGGTGCTCACGGCCAGCAGCCCGTGGTGACGCGATCCAGTCCGGCATGGTCCTGCCGGGTGGCAATGTCGACGTAATGACTGAGCTGCAACAGGCGGCGTACCGCTGCACCCTGGTCGTGGCCGTGTTCCAGCAGTAACCGGCCGCCGGGTCGCAGGTAAAGCCGGGCCGCGGGAATAATGGTTTGCAACGCCGCGAGGCCGCTGCGGCCGCCGTCCAGGGCCAGGCGCGGTTCGAACCGGATGTCGCCGGCGCCGGCCTGCGCCGACGCCACGTAGGGCGGATTGCTGACGATGACATCGAAGGACCGCAGGGGCAGGCCGGTGAACCAGTCCGCCTCCAGGAAGCGGATCTGTCCGACCCGGGCCTGTTCCGCGTTCTCCCGTGCCAGCGCCAGTGCCTCCGGGCTGACGTCGCTGGCGGTAATGCGGCAGCGTGCCCGCTCCACGGCCAGGGCCACGGCGACGGCGCCGCTGCCGGTGCCCAGATCGAGCACGTCCAGGTCGGCCTCCGCCGCGATGAACTCCAGCGCCGTCTCCACCAGGCGCTCGGTTTCCGGGCGCGGGATCAGGGTGTCGCGGCTGACCTTGAATTCCAGGGACCAGAATTCGCGATGGCCGGTGAGGTAGGCCACGGGATAACCCTCGTGGCGGCGCTGCACCAGGCGGTTGAAATCGGCGAGATGTTCCGGTGCCAGGGGTCGCTCCGGGCGGCTGTAAAACACCTCGCGGCCGAGGCCGGTCACCGCGGCCAGCAGTACCTCCGCGTCGAGCCGGCTGCTGTCCCGCCCCTGCAGCAACTCCCGCGCCCGCTGCAGCGCTGCACCGACGGTTTCCGCAGCGGCCATGGGATCAGTGCACGCCCAGGGCGGCCAGCTGATCCGCCTGGTATTCGTTGACGAGGGCGTCGATGATCATGTCCAGGTTGCCCTGCATGAATTCCTCCAGCCGGTACAGGGTCAGGTTGATGCGGTGATCCGTGACCCGCCCTTGCGGAAAATTATAGGTGCGGATGCGCTCGGATCGGTCCCCCGAGCCGACCAGGTTGCGGCGGTTCTCGGCGATCTCCTGATCCTGTTTGTCGCGCTCGGCCTGGGTCAGACGCGCCTGCAGCAGCGACAGGGCGCGGGCGCGGTTCTTGTGCTGGGAACGTTCGTCCTGGCATTCCACCACGATGCCGGTGGGCAGGTGGGTGATACGTATGGCCGAGTCGGTCTTGTTGACATGCTGGCCGCCGGCGCCGGAAGCGCGGTAGGTGTCCACGCGCAGGTCGTTGGAGTTAATCTCTACATCGCTGATCTCGTCGACCTCGGGCAGTACCGCCACGGTGCAGGCCGAGGTATGGATGCGGCCCTGGGACTCGGTCTCCGGCACACGCTGTACGCGGTGCGCGCCGGATTCAAACTTCAGCCGCGAATAGGCGCCGTGGCCGATGATGCGCAGGATCACTTCCCGGTAGCCTTCCAGGTCGCTGTGGGAGGCGCTCATGATCTCCACCTTCCAGCCGCGCAGCTCGGCGTAGCGGGTGTACATGCGCAGCAGATCGGCGGCGAACAGGGCGGATTCCTCGCCGCCGGTGCCGGCCCGGATCTCGAGAAAGATATTGCTGTCGTCGGCCGGATCCCTGGGCAGCAGCAGGGTCTGCAGCTCCCGCTCCAGGCGTTCGTCGTCCGCCTCGGTCTCGTGCAGTTCCTCGTAGGCCAGATCGCGGATCTCCCGGTCGCTGTCCTCGATCATCTCGCGCGCGTGCTCCAGGCGCTGGCGGTTGTCCTGGTAACGCCGGTAGCAGTCGATGACCGGATTGATCTCGGCCACTTCCTTGCTCAGATCGCGGAAGCGGTTCTGATCCCGGATCACGGACGGGTCCGCCAGCAGCGCGTGGATCTCCTCGCGCCGCTCCGTCAGCTTTTCGAGTTTTGTTAACAGGCTCTTGTTTAACATGGATGATCGGTAACCGCCGAGCGGCGGAGAGAAGTGAGTAGTAAGTAGTGAGTAGTAAGTAGAAAAACCGTCTGCCGGGAACGTTATGGCGGCAACATTCTACTATTCACTACTCACTACTTACTACTTACTTGTTTCTACGGCTGATCCCGCAAACCTGTCTCAACAGCCGTGCTCATCCTCCCCATCCACAGCCTCCTCCCCGGGCAGACCGAACAGTTCCCGCGCCGCGGCCAGCAGGCGGGCGCGCTGCTCGTCGTCGGCGTTGCGCAGGCGGGCGCTGGGTTCGTGCACCAGTCGGTTGGTGAGGGCGCGGGCCAGTTCGTGCATGACGGCTTCGGGGTCCTGGCCCTGCCGGATCCGGCGCAGGGCGTCGTCCAGGGACTGGTTGCGGATGTTCAACGCCCTGCGGCGCAGATCGACAATGGTGTTGACGGCGTCCAGGGAGTGCACCCAGTCCATGAAATGCAGCACCTGGGTGTCGATGATCTCCTCGGCCTGCCGGGCCGCCTCGCGGCGGCTCTGGATGTTCTCCTCGATGACGTTGCGCAGGTCGTCCACGGTGTACAGGTAGACGTCGTCCAGTTTGCCGGCAGCGGGATCGATATCACGGGGCACGGCCAGATCCACGATGAACATGGGCCGATGACGGCGCTTCTTCACTGCCGTCGCGACCGTGGCGGCGTCCAGGATGATCTCTTCGGCGGCGGTGGAGGCGATGACGATATCCGCCTCGTCCAGATGCTGCGGAATATCACCCAGGGTGATGGCGTAGCCGGAGTACTCGCCGGCCAGCTGCTGCGCGGCATGCAGGCTGCGGTTGGCAACGATCATGCGCTGCAGGCCCTTGTCGCGCAGGTGCCGGGCGGCGAGTTCCACGGTTTCGCCCGCGCCGATGAACAGCACGGTCTTGTCGGACAGATCGCCGAATATCTGCTGGCTCAGGCGTACCGCCGCGAAGGCCACCGACACCGGGTGGCTGCTGATGGCGGTGGTGCTGCGGATCTCCTTAGCCACGCGGAAGGAATGCTGGAACAGGCGGCCCAGCAGGCGGCCGACGCTGCCGGCGGTGAGGGCGGTCTGGTAGGCGGTCTTGAGCTGGCCCAGGACCTGGGGTTCGCCCAGGACCATGGAATCCAGGCCGCTGGCCACGCGCAGCACGTGCTTGACGGCGCTGTCGTCGGGATGGCTGTACAGGAACGGCTGCAAGTCAGCATAGCTGAAACCGTGATAGGCGGAGAACCAGTCGATGGGTCCCTGCGGGTTGCCCGGGTCCAGGTTGCAGTAAATCTCGGTGCGGTTGCAGGTGGACAGAATGGCGGCTTCGGCCACCCCTTCCTGGTGACTCAGATCAGCCAGGGCGCCGGGCAGGGCCTCCACGTTGAAGGTTACCTTCTCCCGGACCTCGAGGGGTGCCGTGGTATGGTTGAGGCCGAAAGCAAATAGCGTCATAGTAGCGTTACAGCGGCTGCAGCAGGAAAATTTTCCGCCATGCATACCGGGAATACAAGTGTAAAATACTTATATTTCAAGTTGTTGGAACTGCAAACTGTCACTGCCCCTGCCCCCGGCGGTCGGGATGTATACCGCTTCATAAGCTGAACGATCAATTATATATTGAGTCAACCACATCGACTAACCGGCCAGTATTACACCATGACGAACCTGCCTGATTCATTTCACAGTCCGGCGACCCTGCGCGCGCTGATCATTACCTGCCTGTGCGTGTTCGCCGGCGCCTGCTCGGTCGCGCCCGAAAAACCGGAATCTTCCGCCATGGTCGCATCCGGGCCGGCCGCCAGAAAGGCCGGAGTGGAAGGCAAGAAAATCGATGTCGTCGATATCGCACCCGTACGCCCCAAGATCAAGCTCACCGGCGATCTGCTTTACAAGATCCTGCTGGCGGAATTCGCCGGCCAGCGCGGGCGGCTGGACCTGGCCCTGAAAAATTACATGGATCTGGCCCGCAGCACGCAGGATCCCAAGATCGTCGAACGCGCCACCCGTATCGCCGTCTATGCCCGCAACGACAAGGCGGCCACGGAGGCGGCCAAGATGTGGGAGAAGCTGGATCCCCTGAATCCCGATCCCCAGCAGGTCCTGGCGGTCATGGCCTTGCGCAATGGCAAGATGGAAGAAGCCCTGTCGCACCTGCAGAACATCCTCAAGTATTCACACGGCGAACTCGACCAGAAAATGTGGATGATCGCCAATCTGCTCAGCCGCGAAAAGAACAAGGACATGATCATGACCGTCATGCAGCGGCTGGTGGCTTCAAGGCAGGATCAGCCGGAAGCGCTGTATGCCTACGCCCATGTCGCCGCGCGGCTGGGCAAGCTGGACAAGGCCAGAGAACTGCTGAAGCGCACCCTGGAACTGGCGCCGGACAACAACAGCGCGGCCATGAGCTACATCGCCATCCTGCAGCGCCAGAACAAGACCAAAGCGGCCATCAACTGGCTGGAAAAGGCGCTGAAGAAAAAGAACTCCAACGATTTCAATCTGCGCCTGACCTACGCGCAGCTCCTGACCGACGTGAAGCGTTATGACGACGCCCGCCGCCAGTTCGAAATCCTGGCCGTGCAGGCGCCCAAAAACTCCGATGTCCTCTATGCCCTGGGACTGCTCTACCTGCAGGACGACCGGCTCGATGACGCCCGGAAGTACTTCAAGCGCCTCGTCAAGCTGGATGAAAACACCAACGCCGCCAATTATTACCTGGGCCGCATCGCCGAGGAGCGCGACAACCTGAAAAAGGCCGGCATGTATTACAAGGCTGTGCAGGGCGGCAACACCTACTTCGACGCCCAGGTCAGGCTGGGACTGATCATCGCCCGGCAGGGCTACATCAAGGAGGCGCGCAAGCACCTGCAGTCCGTGCACACCGAGGGCATGAAGCAGGCCACCATCCTGGTCCAGGCCGAGGCGGAACTGCTCATGGACCAGAAACGCTACAAGGACGCCATGGAGGTCTACAACAAGGCCCTGGACAAGCAGGGCTTCAATGCGGAGCTGCTGTATTCGCGGGCCATGCTGGCGGAAAAAATGGATCGCCTTGATATTCTGGAGCGGGATCTGCGCCGCATCATCGCCAAGGACCCCAACCATGCCCAGGCCCTCAACGCCCTCGGCTATACTCTGGCCGATCGCACCCATCGCTATGACGAAGCCTACGCGCTGATCAAGCGTGCCCTGAAAATCGATCCCAATGATTATTACATCCTGGACAGTATGGGCTGGGTGCTGTACCGCGAAGGCAAGCTGGACAAGGCTGAACATTACCTGCGCAAGGCCCTGTCCCTGCGCAAGGATCCGGAAATCGCCGCCCACCTGGGTGAGGTCCTGTGGGTCAAGGGCGACAAGGAGGGCGCCAAAAAGGTGTGGAATACCGCCCTGCAGGAGACGCCCCATGACCAGAAACTGCAGGACGTCATCCATCGTTTCAATCCCTGACGGCGCGTTGCCGGAACCGCGCCCGTTCCTTCCGACCTCCCGCTGCATGCCGGCACTGCGGCGCCTGTTGCCCCTGCTCGTGATCGGCCTGGTCACCGCCTGCGCCGCACCGCCGGTGATCACCAGTGCGGCCCGGGATCGCCTCTGGCAGCAGCACCGCGCCGCCGTGACGAAACTGGGCAAATGGGAAGCGCACGACCGCATCGCCGTGCGCATCGGTAACAAGGGCTGGACGGCGAACCTGAACTGGCGGCAGGCGGCGAATGTCTATGACGCCAGCGTATACGGTCCCTTTGGCAGCAACCGCTATGAACTGCGGGGCGGTGACGGGAGCGTGCAGTTGCACACCGCTGACGACCGGCTGCTGTACGCCGACAACGCCGAAAGCCTGCTGCGACGCAACCTGGGGTGGGGCGTGCCCGTGGCCGGTTTCATCTACTGGATCCGGGGTGTGCCGGCGCCGGACAGCAAGCCGGCCTCGGTGGCGCTGGATGACCACGGTCGCCTCACCGGCCTGGACCAGGACGGCTGGCAGATCCGCTACGAGGATTATGTCCGTAGCGGCGGCCTGGCGCTGCCCGGCCGCATCACCCTGGTCCGCGACGATCTGCACCTGAAGCTGGTGATCCATGCCTGGTCCGTCTGAATATCGGGCGCCGTGGCCGGCGCCCGCCAAGATCAACCTGTTCCTGCACGTCACCGGCCGGCGGCCAGACGGGTATCATGAGCTGCAGACCGTGTTCCAGTTCCTGGACTACGGCGATATGTTGCAGATTTCTCCCCGGGAAGACGGCGCCATCCGTCGTGCCGGCGACTACGGCATCGACGCGGACGCGGATCTGGCGGTGCGCGCGGCGCGGCGGCTGCAGGCGGAAACCGGCACGTCCCTGGGCGCGGACCTGGCCATCGACAAACACATTCCCATGGGCGGCGGTCTGGGCGGCGGCAGCTCCGACGCCGCCACCGTACTGGTGGCCCTGAACCGGATCTGGGGCGCCGGCCTGTCCGGAGACGCCCTGGCTGCCATCGGTCTCGAGCTGGGCGCCGACGTGCCGGTGTTCGTGCGCGGCCACGCTGCCTGGGCCGAGGGTGTGGGCGAGAAACTGGTGCCGGTGGATCCCCCCGAGGACTGGTATGTGGTGCTGCATCCCGGCTGCCACGTGCCCACCGCCACGATATTCAATGCCCCTGATTTGACACGTCATACACCTCCCATCACAATACGCGACTTCCTGGACGGGGCCGTCCATAATGACTGTGAACCGGTCGTTTTTGCCGCATTTCCCGAGGTCGCCAGGGCGGCGCAGTGGCTGCGCCGGCACGGTGGCGAGGTCAGGATGACGGGTACCGGCGCCTGTCTGTTTGCCCGCTGCCGCGGCCGCGAGCAGGCCGAAGCGCTGGCGGCGCA
>Ga0102944_1000892_pt1 | contig 21402 bp, 22 predicted proteins | sample SalPonD_shore_MG_FD_78172 | JGI IMG/M metagenome (GOLD analysis project Ga0102944, IMG submission 78172) | Salt pond soil microbial communities from South San Francisco under conditions of wetland restoration - Salt Pond MetaG... | ecosystem: Environmental > Aquatic > Marine > Intertidal zone >...
CCCCGTTCATGAATCTGTTCTACACGCGCACGGCACTCGATTACCTGTTCCTCTACCGCGTCTCGGAGACGCTGAACCCGGGTTACACGAAGCGCCTCGAGAGCCTCATCAAGCGCGCGACCGGGCAGACGTTCCTGTATCCGCCGAGTCAGGCGGTGCGGTGATGGGTGGGCGGCAACGCGTACAGAAGGACAACGAGCAGTCGTGCCTACTGCGGTCGCGTGTGGCGGTGCCGTAGGGGGTGGGATGCGATGAACTTGACAGGGGCGCACACCGCCTCCGGGATGTAGCTTTAACTGAGCATCTACGGTTAAAGCGCTATATGTTGACGGCGGCCGATGATCGCGCCCGACATGTTGTGGCGCGCCTCTTGCCGGCTACTCTAGTTGCTACGACTACGTACACTTCCTTAACGACACGGTCTTGAGTTAAAATTTCGAGCCTAATATTTTAACTCGATAGGATCAGTTAAAGCTTACTTTTCCATGGACAGTTCCAAGTTCACCGATGAATGCCCGGGCATACTGGTTCGTGCGGCTCTACCTCACTCCAAGTGCGCATTCGTGCCGGATTCGCTCCCAGATACGTGGGAAGTGCCCCTGAGCCTTTGGCCTTTGCTCGTTGAGGCACGCGAAGCCATAGCTCGTCTGGACGGTATTGGCCGGCACATGCCGAACCACAGCCTTCTTCTCAGGCCGCTTCAGCAACGCGAGGCCCTGAGATCGTCGAGCATGGAGGGGACATACGCCACGCCCGAGGAACTGCTCCTGTTCCAGGTGGAGCCGAAAGAGCCTCAGTCCCACTCAGATAAAGTGAATGAGTGGAAGGAAGTTGCCAACTACGGCCGAGCACTCGCGACTGGTCAGCAACTGCTCGACCAAGGGTTCACATTATCGCGAGCCTTGATTCGGGCACTTCATAACGAGCTCATGAATGGAGTTCGCGGCCAAAACAAGCAGCCCGGGCAGTTTCGGAAGGTTCAAGTTCAGGTCGGACACGATGCTCGGTTTGTGCCGCCACCCCCTGAGCACGTTGACTCGTGTCTTCAAGATCTTGCGGAATTCATGTCTCAGCATGATGCAATCGATCCCCTGATTAAAGCATTCATGGTCCACTACCAATTCGAGACAATTCATCCATTTACCGATGGAAACGGGCGCGTTGGCCGACTGTTGCTTTCATTGCAGATCTATAGGTCTATGAGCCTCTCTAACCCATGGCTGTACATGTCAGCGTTCTTCGAGCGCTTTAAGGATGAGTACGTAGACGGTCTGTTTGGTGTAACTAGTCGAAATGCTTGGGAAAAGTGGCTCGCGTTTTGCCTTAGAGGGGCGAAAGCCCAAGCAGACGACGCGATGCGGCGGTTCGAAGAATTGGTAGCCCTAAAAGAGGATTTTCGTCAGCGCGCGGGTGGAGAGCAAGGCGGTAGCGCTAGACTCCACAGCATCATTGATTCGTTGTTCGACACGCCGGTGGTGACCGTCCCAAGCTTGGAGGCGCAATACAACGTCAGCTATCCGACGGCGAAAAGTGATGCCGAACGACTCGTGTCACTCGGGATACTGACCAGGGGCCCGAAGACCATGCGTCCGAGACCGTACTTCTCTGACCCGATATTGAGAGTTGCCTACAACGAAGATCAATCTAACGGCTCAACCGTCCAGAATGACAGTGTGGATGACGGTTAATCTTGGACTGAGGTGACCGCGCATGTGCGGCCGCTTCGTCCTTCACACCTCCCGTAGCGCCATAGCTCGCCGGTTCGGCATCGAGTTCCCGGTCGGGAGCTACCGCCCAACTACAACGTGGCCCCGGGTGGCCAGATCACCATGGTTCGGGCGGCGCTGAGCGCCAACCCACCGGTGGCCGTGGACTTCACGTGGTGGGGTTTCCGTCCGCAGGGTGCAGGAGAGCACGCACCGCAGCCGATCAACGCCAGGGCGGAGAACGTGGCCACCTCGCCGTAATTCCGCGAGTCCTTCGTTCACCGCCGCTGCCTCGTGCCGGCTGATGGCTGGTACGAGTGGAAGCGCGCCCAAGGCGGCAAGGTGCCGCACTACTTCACGCATACCGGCGGCGATCTGCTCATGTTCGCCGGGATCTGGGCGCCGACTGGCGAGGGGATCGGCACTTGTGCGGCCCATCATCACCGAGCCCGCCCGCGGCGTTGTGCGTGGCGTACATGGCCGAATGCCGGTGGTGCTGGATCCGTCGTGGTGGGACGTCTGGATGGATCCCGAACTCACCGAGCGGGCCCCGGGATCCGCAGGGCGGTCAAGGCGCTGCCAGCGGGTGAGCTCACGGCGTGGCCGGTGTCGACGGGCGTCAATTCGGTGGGGAACAACGGCGCGGAATTGATCGAGCGGGACGGACTGTGAGGAGGTGGCGTGCCCGACGCTGCTAGTGCGCTCAGGAACGGCGCCGAGTGCGTCGTCAGATTTCTAAAAGGGTGGTCTTGGCTGATCAGCCTTGCCATTGCGGTTCTGGCGGTAGGATTTGCGATCGTCACTTACTACTACCGGCCAGTTCAGGCGCAGCAGAAGATCGCTTTCCATGAAGGCGTAACGGAACTGGCGGTCAAGAACGCCAAGAAAGAGTGCGGAGGCGCAAAAGGAATTGTCTGTGAGGTGGCTATCGAAACGGCGAAGCGTGAGTTAGACCGGCTCGAAGACGTCGTTTCGGCGGAGACTGCCGACCTAACTCCTGATCAGTACAGGAATGTTGAGCTGGACGTTCTAACGTACCGTTCACGCCTCGCCGTCCTTCGCTTCGACAACACGCTCAAACTACACTCGAGTGATTAACGGGCGCCAGATGCCGGCCGCTTTGTCCCGCAGTTCCAGAGACCATGAGTTGACGATCGCTGCGGGCTGCACCTGGTCGATATCATAGACTCGGTTTGGTTGGCTAAGAGAGAGAACGAGGCGTTGATCCTCGTTACCTTGGGGGTTGGTTAAAACCAAGTGCGGTGAGTCCGTGTCGATCAAGATCACGCCGAACGGCAGCTGATGGTGCCGTGCGGCCGCTGGTGGTGCCGCGAGGCCCTCAAATCTCAATCGGTGATCCGCTCTTGGGACCAGTGGGCCGCCCACGTCTCCAAGCGTACGCTTTACGCAGCGTACGGGGCCGTCGGGACGCAAGAACACGACCACTGCGTTATTCTGCCCCTCCCGTCTAAGGAATACAGGTGGCGAGAGGGCGCCAGCCTCGTCGTTCGTATAGATCAGTGTACCAGACTCTAGGTCCTCCCAAGGCGTCTGTGCGTACATCGGAAACCAATCCATCGGCGTCACCCATGCGTCAGCAAAATGCGAGCGCTCACGTTGAATTGAGACCCACCGCCGCGGTGCATCGCCTTCCAGGGCGACGGCGGGAGTCTGCAGGGTAGGCGGCTGGCGGCGGTCACCGCTAGCCGCTTGGCCATCGCTACCTGGCCGGGGCACGCCGTTGGCCGGCCGGCCCTGGTTCCCCCGCAGCACCCGAGCCATCGCCTGCTGCACGGCTTCCGCCACGTCGGGCGACATATAGGTTTTCGATCCCCCTGGTCGAGCATGAGCGTCGCGCCTCGCCTTCCCGCGTCACGTCCATGTACACCTCAATGTCGCCGTTCTCCCGGTCCTCGATGCGGCTGGTGTTAGCCCCCATGGCCAGCTGGTGGAAGTCGTGCGGCTTAATCCGCTGGCACCGTCGAAGCGGGAATAGGGGTATTACGGAACTAATCCATTGGATTATATTCGGACAAGATGTTAACTGTTGCGGAGTTGCCCGAATATATCCGGAGGGTCAGTAAGCTGATGGCGGAGAGTGAGCGCCAGGATATCGTGGATTACCTCGCGGCGCACCCACGGGCCGGTGATCTCATGGAAGGAACCGGGGGCATACGCAAGCTGCGCTGGCGTCGCGGTGGACGTGGCAAGAGCGGCGGTGTGCGGGTGATCTACTACTATCACAGTGACCGCATGCCGCTGTATCTGCTGACGGTCTTCGCGAAAAATGAGCGCGCCAACCTGAGCAAGGCGGATCGGAATGCTCTGGCCGCGCTGGTCACGACGCTGGTGCGGATCCGGCTGAGGAAATAGACGATGGCTAGCGCATTCGACAGCATCAAGAAGGGCCTGGACGAAGCGATCGACCACGCGCGGGGTGGTGACGTGGAGGCGCGTGTCTATCATCCATCGCCGGTGGATGTGGTGTCGGTTCGTCAACGGCTCGGGATGACCCAGGAACAGTTTGCGGCGCGTTTCGGGTTCTCGGTGTCAACGCTGCGTCACTGGGAGCGGGGAGACCGCACGCCGCGCGGGCCGGCGCTGGTGCTGCTGAATGTGATCGATCAGGAGCCGGACGCTGTCAACCGTGCTCTGCGTTGACACAGGAAAGCCCGCGCCAGGGCGCGGGCTTTCCCAAGTGTCTGATTTTCTGGTGGGCCGTGCTGGATTCGAACCAGCGACCAGCGGATTAAAAGTCCGATGCTCTACCAGCTGAGCTAACGGCCCAATTCGGCGCCAGATACTACCCGATGAGGCGCTGTTGGACCAGTGGCGAGTTCGCTCCGGCCAGGGTGGTCGCGACGACGGATGGAGACGGCGATGATCGCCGTCAACCGCCGATCTTGTTCAGGCGCTGCTTCGCCAGGTTCGCGGCGGTGGAGCTCGGGTAGTCGCTGATCACCTTGTTGAGCGTCTTCTTCGACTCGTCGAGCTTGCCCTGCTCGTAGCGGATGTAGCCAATCTTGAGCATGGCGTCGGGCCGCTTTGCGCTGTCCGGGTAGTCGTCCAGAACCTTCTGGAACTGCCCCAGAGCCTTGTCGAAGTCGCGCACCACGTAATAGGACTCGCCCAGCCAGTACTGGGCGTTATCGGAGTACTGGCTGTCGGGGTACTGCTTGAGATAGTCCTGGAACTCGGCGGTCGCCTTCTTGTAGTCGCCGGCCCGCAGCGTCTCGAATGCCTGATGATAGGCATCGTAGGATGAGCCCGTCTCACCGCCGGTGGAGGCGCTCGCCTGCTGTTGCGATTGTTCGCCGCCTTGCTCTTGTTGTTGCTGTTGCGTGCCGCCGGCCTGGGACGCCATGCCGCCCTGGGGCGCTGTGCCCGCCTGGGATCCGGCCTGCGTGCCAGCGTTGGCGCCGTTACCTCCGCCGGATTCGGCACCGGCCGCGCCCGCCATGCCTCCCATGGCGCCGCCGCCCTGCTGCATTGCCCCCTGGCCCGCATCACCCGCGTTGGCACCGCCGCCGCCGGTTTCCAGGTTACGCAGCCGCCCGTCCAGATCGGCGTACATCTGGCGCTGACGTTTCTCCATTTTGTCCAGGCGGCGGTTGATGACGTCGATCTGGCCGTTGACCTGATCGACGCTCTGGCGCAGCTGCTGCAGCTCGTTGACCATCTGGGTGAGCGTGTCGCTCGAGAGCTTACGTTCGACCACCGTCAGCCGCTTGTTGAGCGACTCCAGGGACTGTGCCTGGGCTGGTGCCGCGCCGACGGCGAGCAGCGCCGCGAGGGCGCCGCCCACGAGGACCGGTTTTAGAGATCTGTTCATGGCTTACCGCTTGTAGACGAGCTCGGCCCGGCGGTTCTTCGCCCAGGCGCTTTCATCGTGTCCCTGCACCGCAGGTTTTTCCTCACCATAGCTGACGGTGTCCACCTGGTCACCCGCCGCGCCGTTCAGGGTCAGGATCTGTTTGACCGCCTTGGCTCGGCGCTCGCCCAGCGCGAGGTTGTACTCGCGGGAACCGCGCTCGTCCGTGTGGCCCTCGACCGTGACGGAGACCTCGGGGTGCACCGCCAGATACTCACCGTGGGCCTTCAGGATGTCGGCATACTGCTGCGAGATCTCGCTGCTGTCGAAGTCGAAGTAGATCGTGTGCTTGGACAGCGGGCCCTCTTGGGCCTGCAGTGGACTGGCTTCCATCTGGCCACCGCTGGCGGCGCCGGACGCGTTGGCTCCGCCGGTTCCCTGACCGTTGGCGGTGCCCGTGTCGAGTACCGCGCCGGACTCCGCGCCGCCGGCTGTCTCGCCGTTCCCCGTGCCGGACTCGGCCTGTTTCGTGGTGCTGCAGGCGGCGAGCAGCAGCGCTGTCAGCAGGATGGCGATCCAGCTCAAGGGTTGTTTCATGGTCATTACCTCCGGAGGGTGTTCATTGCGTTGATCAAAGCGGTGACCAGGCAGGCTCGCGCACGTCACCTTTTACCTCGCGCAGCGTCTGGTCGGCACGGCCGTGGACGGAAACCGTCGCCAGCTGGGTGCCATTGCTCACTGCCCGTGTATACACGACCATCGCCCCGTTTGGCGAGAAGCTCGGGGACTCGTCCAGGTTGCCGTGGGTGAGCACCCGTGTCAGGCCGCTCTTGAGGTCCATCACGGCGATGTGGAATCCCGAGTCGTCCCGGTGGACCATGGCGAGCAGCCGTCCCTTCGACGACAGGCTCGGGCTCGCGTTGTAGCTGCCGTCGAAGGTCAGCCGCTTGGGGGTGCCCCCGTTCACGGGCACGCGGTAGATCTGCGGGCCGCCGGCACGATCGGAGGTGAACACGATGGACCGGCCGTCCGGGGTCCAGACCGGCTCGGTGTCGATACCGTAGTGGGTGGTCACGCGCTGTGTCTTGCCGGTGTCGAGGTCGAGGATGTAGATATCCGGATTGCCGTCGCGGGAGAGTGTCATGGCCAGACGGCGTCCGTCCGGGGAGAAAGCCGGCGCCCCGTTGATGCCCTTGAATGATGCCACCTTGTGGCGCTTGCCCGTGGAGACGTTCTGCACGTAGATCTCGGAGCGGTGTTCCTCGAACGAGACGTAGGCGATGCGCTTTCGCTGCGGGCCCCAGGCCGGGGACATGAGGGGCAGGCGCGAGGTGAGGATGGTCTGCGGCTTGTAGCCGTCCGCGTCGGCATACTTGAGCTCGAATCGCTTCTGGTCGCCCTGTCCCTGCACCTGGATGTAGAGCAGGTTCGTGTTGAATGCCCCGGAGCGCCCGACCAGCGCCTTGTAGATATCGTCGCTGATGCTGTGCGCAACCTGGCGCATGGCGTCCCGGCCGGCGGTGTAGCGCTTGCCAACGATCACCTTGCTGCCGTAGACGTCCATCAGCTCGAAACGCACGTCGACGCCGCCGTTGGGCGCGGAGCCGATAGAGCCGACCACAAGGTTGTCCGCGCCGAGCGCGCGCCAGTTCTGGTAGCGCACGTCCTCGCTGCGAGCCGGGCGGCTGACGAAGTTCTCCGGTGGCAGGGGGTCGAACAGCCCGGTGCGGTGGAGATCGCTGCGCACGACGGCGGCGATATCCGTGTCCGGCGCCGACAGGCCGTCCTGCACCCGGAACGGCACCACGGCGATGGGCACTGCCTTCTCGGTACCGCCGGTGATCGTGAGGCGGATCTGGGCCGATGCGGCCAGCGGCCCCCCGAGCAGGCAGGCGATGATCAGAAGCTTGGTCAGACGCATGCGTATCACCCGTTGCTGGGTTGGAAGTCCAGGGTGAGGTCCCTGAGCCCGTTGGCAATCTGCGTGTCCTCCGGCATGGGCAGCGGGCTGGCCTTGTAGACGGCGCGCACGGCCGATTGATCGAAGGCCTCGTTGCCGCTGGAACGCGCTATCGCCACGTTGAGCACGTCGCCGCTCACGCCGAGGCGAACCCTGAGCGTACACGTCAGGCCGCTCGGTATGCCCGGCGGGCGCTGCCAAGCCTGGCGGATCTGTCGTTGCCAGGCCTCGGAGTACTGATCCCGCGCCTTGCCGATGGCATTCTGGAGCGCGCGCTGCTGTTCCTCCTGCTGCATCTGGCGTTTCATGGCCGCCTCGCGCTCCTTGCGGGCCGCCTCCGCCTGGCGCTTCTGCTCCTCGGCCTCACGTTTCGCCTGCTCCGCCTTGCGCTTGGCCTCTTCGGCCTTGCGCTGCTCCTGCTCGCGCTGCTTCTTGAGCTCGGCGAGGCGTTTCTCCTCCGCCTTGCGCTTGCGTTCGGCCTCTTCGGCCTTGCGTTTTTCCTCGGCCAGACGCTGCTGTTCCTTGCGTTTCGCCTCTTCCTTGGCCTTGCGCTCGGCTTCGGCCTTCGCTGCCGCCTCCTGCTTCTTCTTCTCCGCTTCGCGCTGTTCCTTGAGCTTCTGCACACGCTGCTGCTCGGCCTTGCGCTGCTCCTCGGCCTGCTGTTGGCGTTTCTCTTCGGCCTGGCGCTGCTCCTTGAGCTTCTGCAGGTGCTCCTGCTCGGCCTTGCGCTGTTCCTCGAGCTTCTGCTGCTGTGCCTTCAGCTCCTCGACCTTCTGTTTCTGCTCTTCGCTCTGCTGGCTCTTCTGCTTCTTGAGCTTCTCCATGGCCTGCTGGACGTCGGCCTCGTTGACCGCGACTGCCTGGATGGCCTGGGCCTGCTGTCCTCCCCTGGGCTTGTGCGCGAACACGAAGCTCACTACGAGGATCGCCACCAGGCCGATGTGCAGGGCCACGGCGAGCAGGAACGGCACGATGTTGCGACCCCATCTCATCATTGCTTGGACGGTGGCTCCGTCATGAGTCCGACCTGGGGAACGCCCGCCTGCTGCAGCATCGCCATGACCCGGACCACCTGTCCGTAGGGCACGTTCTTGTCGCCGCGGACCATCACCGAGGTCTTGGGCTGCTGGCGCATGACCGCCGTCACGTTGACCACCAGCTGGTGCGCCGAGATGGGTTGATCCGGGTGTTCGCCGACGCTGAGGTAGTACTTGCCGTCCTTGTCCACCTCGACGATGACCGGTTCCTGGTCCTGCTTCGGCACGGGGTCCGCGCTCGCCTGCGGCAGGTCGACCTGTACGCCCTGGTAGAGGAGCGGGGCGGTGACCATGAAGATGACCAGCAGCACGAGCATGACGTCGATGTAGGGCACGACGTTGATCTCGGCCATGGGCCGGCGGCGCTCGCGGCGGGAAGTGACGTTGAGCGGGGAAGGCACGGTGACGCTACCTCACTCGCCCATGGCCGCGGACTTGCTGGCCGGCTGGCTGTAGACGTGACGCTGCAGGATGCTGGTGAACTCCTCCACGAATATCTCGTACCGGCTGGTCAGGCGCTCGATCTTGGTGGCGTAGCGGTTGTAGGCCACGACCGCGGGGATGGCGGCGAACAGGCCGAGTGCAGTGGCGATCAGCGCCTCGGCGATGCCGGGGGCGACGGTGGAGAGCGTTGCCTGCTTCATCTGACCGAGGGCCATGAACGCGTTCATGATGCCCCAGACCGTGCCGAACAGACCCACGTAGGGGCTGGTCGAGCCGACCGTGGCCAGAAACGGGATGTACGACTCGAGCGCGTCCACCTCGCGGGACAGCGAGACGCGCATGGCACGGTGGGCGGCCTCGACCGTGGTCTCCGCGTTCGCGTTCTGCTTGCGCATGCGGGAGAACTCGCGGAAGCCCGCACGGAAGATCCGCTCCAGACCTCCCGTCTCCTCGTGCGGCTGCTCCATCTGGGAGTATATCTCGGAGAGGTTCCCGCCGGACCAGAACCGATCCTCGAACGCGCGGGCGCCTGCGTAGGCCTTCCGCACGGTGCGCTGTTTGCGGAAGATAAGGGTCCACGACGTCAGCGACGCCGCCAGCAGGACGAGGAGGATCAGCTGGACGACCACGCTGGCGTTGAGGACGAGTTGCGTGATCGAGAGATCAACGGACATCGGGTAACTCCGCTCGGATCGTTTCAGGTATTGCGCGCGGACGGTGGGTCGACGCATCGATGCAGACGACCTCGACGCGGGCGTGGCAAAGCTCGCGGGTCTGTCCGGACACGCGCCATACTCGCTGGTCGAACACGATGCCGGTGCGCCGGCGGCCGTGGGCTGTCGAGTCGACCCGCAGCTCGTCGTCGAGAGTGGCCGGTTTCAGGTAGTCCATCTCGAGCCTTCGGACCGCGAACAGGATACCGAGTTCGGCGCGTATACCGGATTGTCCGCCACGGATGGTGCGCAGCCACTCCGTGCGCGCGCGCTCCATGAACCGCAGGTAACTGGTGTGGTAGACCACACCGCCGCAATCCGTGTCCTCATAGTAGACGCGGACCGGCCACTCGAACCGGTGCGCCCGGTGTTCTTCACTCAGCTCGTTCACCCTTGCCGAACAGATCCGCCCCAGCAAATCGCCGCCCAATGTAGCCAGCCGGGACATCGGCAGCAAGCCTGCGTGGCTCGCCGGCCGGTGTCCCGTCATCGAATGTCGTTACCGGTCCGAGCGTCCCAGTGGCTGCTGAACAGGGCTCGCCGCGCAGGGCTGTAGCGATTCTACAGTCCTGCGGCATAACGCCGTGCAGCGGTCAACGACACGCTCCCTTGCGGGCCGCCCAATCAGGCGCCCCGGCGGCGGGACAAAAAAAGAACCCCCGGTCCTTTCGGTACCGGGGGTCCGCTCTCAGAAAGCACCTGCAGGCCGGAATGAGGGGGTGACGGGGCTTGTTTCTAACCCGCAGGTGCGAACCGTTGCGAGCGGCCGGCATCCGGTCGATCGCGTTGTTGGAGCTAGATATAGCAATCGCTGTGCCAGAATCTGTAACTATATGAGATATATAAATTTTTGTTTATAGCCATACGTCCCGGGCTGTTTGCGGGGCCAATTTCGTCGTCGTTGGGCGACAAGCCGCGTCATCCGCGGCGGCGGAAGTGGCGCCACGCGGGCGCCGAGCCAGGTGACACCGCGGTGCCCCGGGTGTTACAGCATAGTTGCAGTGCGCGGTTCCAGGGCCGTGATCGGACGCGGAGGCGTAGCCGGAGAGCCCGGCGTGCCGGCGGCCGTGCCTGGCCTGACCGCCTGTTTTTCCGCATGTTTTGGAAAGCCGGATCACGTCACTGCGCGCACGCTCGCGGTGGGAGGCGGCTCTGTCGCCGATGGGCGACAGAGCCCGCTCAGTTGGCCTCCTTGAAGAGCGCCGGGTTCAGGTCGTGGCGGTTCAGCAGCTTGTAGAACTCAGTGCGGTTGCGCTTCGCCAGGCGCGCTGCCTGGCTGACGTTGCCCTGCGTGATCTGCAGCAGCTTGACCAGGTAGTCACGCTCGAAATCGCGGCGGGCATCGGCGAAGGCCGGCAGTCCGGGCGTGTCGTCGCGGAGCGCCTTCTTGATCAGGTCCTCCGAGATGATCGGCATCGTCGACAGGATCGCCGCCTGCTCCACGACGTTGTAGAGCTGGCGGACGTTGCCCGGCCAGGGTGCGCCGACCATACGTTCCATCGCCTCGGGCGCGAAGCCCTTCAGTGGCTTCTCGTACTTCTCGCCCAGGTGAGTCAGGAAGTGATTGGCCAGAACCGGTATGTCCTCTCTGCGCTCGGACAGCCGGGGCAGGGACAGACTGACTACGTTGAGCCGGTAGTAGAGGTCCTCGCGGAACCGGCCCGCGTTCATTTCGTCCTCGAGATCGCGGTGGGTCGCCGAGATGATGCGCACGTCCGTGGGGACCGCCTTGGTCGAGCCGACCGGCCGGATCTGCTGCTCCTGGAGGACCCGCAGCAGCTTGACCTGGAGTGACAGCGGCATGTCGCCGATCTCGTCCAGGAACAGGGTGCCGCCGTTGGCGGACTGGAACAGGCCCTCGTGGTCGCTGCTCGCGCCGGTGAACGCGCCCTTCTTGTGACCGAAGAGCTCGGACTCCAGCAGGTTCTCGGGGATGGCGCCGCAGTTCACCGCGACGAACGGGCCGTCCGCCCGCTTGCTGGCGTTGTGCACGGCCCGGGCCAGCAGCTCCTTGCCGGTGCCGCTCTCCCCGTGGATGAAGACGCTGGCCTCGCTGGCGGCGACCATCCACGCCCGCTGCAGCACCTCCTCCATCTCGGCGCTGCGGGTGATGATGTGCTCGCGCCAGCGGCCGTCGTCCTCGCCGGCCTCGCCTTCCACGGCGCCGGACAGGCGCAGGGCGCTCTCCACCTGCTGCAGCAGGGAGGGCGCCTCGAAGGGTTTGGTGACGAAGCCGAAGACGCCGTTGCGTGTCGCCTCGACGGCGTCCGGTATCGAGCCGTGGGCCGTAAGGATGATCACCGGCATCGAGGGGTGCTGCCGGCGCAGGTGCTGGAACAGGGTCAACCCGTCCATGCCGTCCATGCGCAGATCGGTGATCACGAGATGCGGCCGGAAGCCGCCGACATTCGACAGGGCTTCCTCACCGCTCTCGGCGGTGGCGACGTCGTAGCCCCGGGATTTCAGCCGAATGGACAGCAGGCGCAGCACGCCGGGATCGTCGTCGACGACCAGTATGCGCTGTGAATTGTTCATACGCTCATTCTCCGACAGAACTCTTATCGCGTTGCTGAATGCTTCGCTCGATGGCCTTGAGCCCGTCCAGCTGCTTGCGAAGTTTGGCGTTCTCCTCGCTCAGGGACTTCTTGGCCTCCGCGAGCTTCTCCGCGGCGTTCGCCTGCTCCTCGGCCCGCACCTGCGTGATCAGCAGGTCGTGCAGCGCCATGGCGAGGCCGCCCTTGTCCGAGTATCGCTTGAAGGGGTCCTCGAGGCACGGGCCCAGCAGATGTTCGGCGTCTGCGCTGCGCTTGTGCGCCGGCAGCCGGCTGACGAGGATCGCCGAGCGCAGCCGCGCGTCGTCGCAGCGCCCTTTGTCGAGCTGCTTCCTCTGGACATCGAGCCGCCGGGCAAGCTCCTCCGGTGCCATGCTGGCGCTGCGCCGGTAGAAGTCCAGCAGGTTGGACAGGGCCTCCGCCTCGCGACGGCTGTGGATCTCATCCACCGTGGGCTGGGACGACGCCGGCTCACCGCGGGCCGGGAAGAGCTGTGCGCATCCGGATAGCAGCAAGGCGGCGAGGACGACGGTAAGGGCTGCTGACGTGCGTAGCATGGAAACCTTGTTTGCTGGTTCAAACGGCGCTGGCGCGCCCCGTTGTGGTATTTGACAGGTTGCGTGGACTGCGTCGGGGAAATACCAGCCGAAAGCTCGCACCCCGGCCGCCGGTGTCGACGAGCTCGATGCGCCCGCCATGGGCCTCGACGTATTCCCGGGCGATGGACAGCCCCAGTCCCGATCCCCGGACGTAGCCGTCGGGCTGCGTCTCGCCCTGGAAGAACGCGTCGAAGATGCGCTCGCGCTCCGACGCCGGGATACCCGGGCCCTCATCGGCGACCGCAATGACCGCGGCGCCGCCCGACTGCATCGTCCGGATGCGCAGTGTACCGCCTTCCGGCGAAAACTTAATGGCATTGGATAGCAGGTTGTCCACGATGGTGCGCAATTTCTCGCGGTCTCCGTGAAGGTGGCTCGCCTTGATCTGGCTGTCCAGCTTCAGCCCGCGCGCGAGCAGGGCCGGCTTGTGCGCCTGGATGAGCTCCTCGACCATGGCGCGCAGGTCGATACGGGTGACGTTCAGCCGGGGGCGGTGGGACTGGGTGCGCGAGAAGTCGAGCAGATCCTCGATCAGCGACTGCAGCTGTCTGCCGCTGTCGGCGAGGATGTGGGTGATCTCTCGTTGATCGGCGTTGAGCGGACCGACCACCTCGTCTCCGAGCAGGTCGCTGGATTCCCGGATCGCGGTCAGCGGTGTCTTGAGCTCGTGGGACACATGGCGCAGAAAACGCGTCTTCTGGTTCTCGAGCTCCGTCAGGCGTCGGCGCAGCCAGTCCAGACGCTCGCCGAGGGCACGCAGATCCTCGGGCCCAGAGACGCTGATGGAGCGCTCGAAACGCCCGTCCCCGAGCTCGCGGATGGCCCGGTCGACCTGCCGGATCGGGCGCGAGATCAGCACCGTGAAAATCGCCGTGGAGATCAGCGTCAGCGGGATCAGCGAGACGCCCATCCAGAACAGCCACCGCTGGGCCGTGGTGGCGGTCTCCTGCATGACGTCGACCTCGTGGTCGATTACCCGGTTGCTGCCGATGCGGATGGCGTCGGCGAGCTGGCCGAGTCGGGTGAAGGTCTTCGCCACGTCGTCCTGGCTCAGCTTCGCGCGCGTCTTCTCGTCGCTCAGGCGCTCGTAGAGCGTCTGCTCCTGACGGCCGATCTCCTTCACCGCGGTCTGATGAGGCGCCTCGGGAGTGAGCATCTCCAGCCGGGTCACCAGCGACTGGAAGGAGTCGTGGTCCTGCTTGTACGTCTTCAGCAGCGACTTGTCGTTGAGCAGCAGGTACTGGCGTGCCGTGCGCTCCAGGTTGGTCAGCGTCTCCGACAGGCTGCGGCTGCCCTGGATGGCGCGGGCGGCGTTGTAGACCGTGGTCTGGCCCTGTTCGGCCAGTCGGTCCACATAGAAGCCGGCATAGCCAAGCGCGACGAACAGGGGCAGCGCCACGACGCCGAAGCCGAACAGGATGAGGGTCAGTGTGGAGCGGGGATGGAACAGACGCATGGGACCGCTGCCGCTCAGTCGGAACCGAACAGATCGGGTGTGGCGTCTTCCCGGCGCGGCGGTGGCGCGTAGCCGAAATGCAGATAGGCATTGCGTGTGGCCATTCGCCCGCGCGGCGTGCGATGGAGAAAGCCCTGCTGGATCAGGTAGGGCTCGAGCACGTCCTCGATGGTGCCGCGTTCTTCGCCGATGGCCGCCGCGACACTGTCCAGGCCCACCGGTCCGCCGTCGAACTTCTCGATAATGCTGGTGAGCAGCCGGCGATCCTGGACGTCGAAGCCGTGGGCGTCGACCTTCAGCATGTCCATGGCGGCCGTCGCCACGGGGCCGCTGATGCGACCGTCGGCACGGACCTCGGCGTAGTCGCGCACGCGGCGCAGGAGGCGGTTGGCGATGCGTGGCGTACCGCGCGAACGGCGGGCGATCTCCAGCGCGCCGTCGTCATCGATGATGAGCGCGAGCAGATGTGCGGAGCGGCGCACGATCGCGGTTAGCTCCTCGACATCGTAGTACTCGAGCCGCTGCACGATGCCGAAGCGGTCCCGCAGCGGCGAGGTGAGCAGTCCCGCCCGCGTGGTGGCGCCGACCAGCGTGAACGGCGGCAGATCGAGCTTGATCGAGCGTGCCGCGGGGCCCTCGCCGATCATGATGTCGATCTTGAAGTCCTCCATTGCCGGGTAGAGGACCTCCTCGACCACGGGGGCGAGGCGGTGAATCTCGTCCACGAACAGCACGTCGTGCGGATCGAGATTGGTCAGCAGGGCGGCCAGGTCGCCGGGCTTGTCCAGCACCGGGCCGGAGGTCTGGCGCAGGTTCACGCCGAGCTCGTTGGCGATGATGTTCGCCAGCGTCGTCTTGCCGAGGCCCGGCGGGCCGAAGATCAGCGTGTGATCCAGCGGGTCCCCGCGCTGGCGGGTGGCGGAGACGAAGATGTCCATCTGCTCGCGCACCGCCGGTTGGCCGATGTAGTCGGCCAGCCGGCGGGGGCGGATGGCGCGGTCCACGGCCTCGTCCTCGCCCGAGGCCTGGCCGCTTATGACGCGGTCCGGTTCGATCATGGTTCCACAATTCTAGTGCACGGTGACCGCTGGAACGGCGAAACGGGTCTTACTTTACCGCCTTGCGCAGTGCCTGACGGATAATGGCCTCGCTCGCCTGCCCGTCGGTGTCCAGTCCGTCGACCAGACGTCCGGCCTCGGCCGGCTTGTAGCCGAGGGCCACCAGCGCGCTCACGGCCTCGGCGACGGCGTCGTCGGGCGCCGACGTCGGTGACGTGGTGCCGGCGGACCCGCGAGCGGGCACCGTGCCGACCTCGCCGATGCGGTCGGCCATCTCCATGACGAGTCGCTCGGCTATCTTTTTGCCCACCCCCGGCAGCCGCGTCAGCGTTGCCGTGTCCCTGAGCTCGACGCAGCGGATGAAATCCTCGGCCCGCATCCCCGACAGCAGCGCCAGCGCGAGCTTGGGGCCAACGCCGCTCACGCGGATCACGCTGCGGAACACCTGGCGCTCGCGCTCGGTGAGGAAGCCATAGAGCACGTGGGCGTCCTCGCGGATGGACAGGTGGGTGCGCAGCACGACCTCGTCTCCGAGGGGCGGCAGCTCGTAGAACACGGACATCGGGGCCTCGACCTCGTAGCCCAGGCCGTTGACGTCCACGATCAGCACCGGTGGCTGCTTGTCGATCAGCGTGCCGCGGAGCCTGCCTATCATCGCCTGACTATCCCCACTGCGTGCCGGCCAGGCGCTGGTCCAGGTCCCGGCGGTTGATGTGGCACAGCGCGACCGCGAGGGCGTCGGAGGCGTCTTCGCGCAGCTGTCCCTCCAATCCCAGCAGGATGCGCACCATGTACTGAACCTGATCCTTGTCCGCGCCGCCGGTGCCGGTGATGGCCTGCTTGACGGAGGAGGCGGTGTACTCCGCCACGGCCAGGTCGCGGCCCATGCAGGCGCAGAGTGCGGCACCCCGCGCCTGGCCGAGTTTCAGCGCGGAGTCGGGGTTGCGCCGGACGAACACCTGCTCGACGGCGGCGACGTCCGGCCGGTAAAGCTCGATGATTTCGCCAAGCTGCTCGAAGATGGCCCGCAGGCGCTCGGGGAACGCCTGGCCGGCCACTTGGATCACACCGCTTGCCACGTAGCCGCTCCTGCGGCCGTGGAAGTCGATCAGCCCGTAGCCCGTGACGCGCGAGCCCGGATCGATGCCCAGGACCCGTCCCCCGCCCTCGCCGCTCACCTCGTCAGGCCTCGTCGTAGGCCGATTCCTGGATGTCGGCGTTGGTGTAGACGTTCTGGACGTCGTCCAGGTCCTCCAGACGCTCGATCAGGTTAAGCGTCTTGCGGGCGTCGTCCTCGCTCACCTCCACCGTGGTGTCCGGCCGCATGGTCACCTCGCTGTCCGCCGGCTCCTGTCCGGCCTCGATCAGGGCGGCGCGCACGGCGTGGAAGTTCTCCGGCGAGGTCAGCACCTCGATGGAGCCGTCATCGCTGGTGACGATGTCCTCAGCGCCGGCCTCCAGCGCAGCTTCCATGATTGCCTCCTCGTCACTGTCCGGTGGGAACAGCAGCACGCCCCGGTGCTGGAACAGGAAGGCGACGCAGCCGTCGGTGCCCAGGTTGCCACCATGCTTGCTGAAGGCGTGGCGCACCTCGCTGACCGTGCGGTTACGGTTGTCGGTCATGCAGTCGACCATGATCGCCACCCCGGCCGGCCCGTAGCCCTCGAAGCGCGGCTCCTCGTAGCTGACCGAGTCGTCGGTGCCGCTGCCGCGCTTGGTGGCGCGCTCGATCTTGTCCTTGGGCATGTTTACCGACAGCGCGCGGTCGATGGCGAGACGCAGGCGGGGATTGGCATCCGGATCGGGTCCGCCCATCTTCGCCGCGACGGTGATCTCGCGGATCATCTTGGTGAAGATCTTGCCCCGCTTGGCGTCCTGCGCCTTCTTGCGGTGCTGGATATTCGCCCATTTGCTGTGTCCGGCCATGTTCCCTCTCGAATAACCTCGTGCGGCGTCGCCGGCATACATTATCATGCCCGCCCGCCGCGCGGAGACGGGCCGAGGGCCGGCATCACGGCGATAGGGTGCCGCGCTGGCCGAGACCACGCCCGTCACCCCGCAGCCAGGTCTCGGCACGCTCGTGGCCCGCCTCGCGCAGGCGGGTCAGGAAGCGCCAGTCCGTATTGAGCGGAGCGTGGCTGCCGAGCTCGTCGAGGTGGCCGTCGGCATGGATGTGGTGCATGCGCGGCAGGCGCCAGCGCGAGAACCACGGTAGCGAGCCGAGAAACTCGAGCTCGCGCAGAAGACCCGCGTTGAAGTTGAGCTGCCGCACCCGGTTGGCGATGTCCGATGGCGCGGTCGGGACGGTGGCACGCCATTCCGGGTTGAGCTGCACGAGGATCAGGTCACCGCGCCGGTGGCGGCGTGCCAGCGCCAGCAGGGGCGGGTTGATGCTGAACCCGCCGTCCCAGTAGTACTCGCCCTCTATCTCCACCGCCTGGAACAGGGTCGGCAGGCAGGCCGAGGCGAGCAGCGCGCTTGCGGTGACGCCGGCGTTGTCGAACAGGTGCGCGCGCCCGCTGTGGACATTGGTGGCGGAGACGAGCAGGCAGGGGGCGCGCGGATGACGGAGCGCCTCGAAGTCCACGCAGCGGTCGAGCAGCCCGGAGAGCGGATTGAAGTTGGCCGGATTCAGCTGATAGGGAGAGGCCAGCCTCGGCAGCGCCTCGAGCATCATCGCGCCCGCCTCGCCGCCAGTCGGCGATGTCCCGGTCAGCATGCTGAGCACCGAGGTCGGCAGGCCGCCCGAGGCGGCCTGGCTGACCGAGCGCCAGAACCGCTCCAGCGCGTCGCGCGCACCCTGCCGACCGCCGTTCTGCCAGCCACTGACCAGCACGGCGGCGTTCATGGCGCCGGCGCTCGCGCCGCTGGCGCCCGCCAGCGTCACACGGGGCTCGTCCAGCAGGCGGTCGAGCACACCCCACGTGAACGCGCCATGGGCCCCGCCGCCCTGCAGCGCGAAGGACACGGGACGGGCGAGTAGCGCGGCCAGCAGGCGGCCGGGTCCGGCATGGCTCATTGGCGGCGGATTCCGCCACGGGGATCGGTCGAGAGGATATTCCCGGAACGCGACATTCGTCGTACTCGGCGTTTTTGCGCTGTGCTATCGTCGCGCTCCAAGGGCAAATCGACAAGTTTGATTGGGGGTGCCGGGCCGTGAGTGGGGTCGTGGTTACGCCGGAAATGCTGGAGGGCGTGGACCCTCTGCGGGAGCTCGACGAGGAGGCGCTGGCCGCCCTCGCCAGCGAGGCGACTATCGAGGAGTATCCGCCGAAGGCGCTGGTTTTCCGCCGTGGCGACGCGGACGAGTGGACGCGTTACGTACTGTCGGGCGAGGTGTTGCTTGTCGACGACAAGGCCAACGTCGAGGGCAGCGTCATCGGCATGGGCGACGCCGGCGTCGCCAGCCGGCCTCTCGGGTACGAGAGCCGGCACGCGGCCAACGGCCTGACGCGTTCAGAGGTGAAGATCATCCGCCTCCCGCGGCGACGTATCCAGGAGATGCTCGAGGCGCATCGCCTGCCGGAATACGACGTGGCACAGGTGGGTGACAATGGCGGCAACGACGCCGACCAGTTGTTCTCGGGGCTCATTGCGGACCTCATGAACGACCGCCTCGAGCTGCCGAGCATGCCGGACATCGCGCTGCGCGTGCGCGAGGCGGTCAACGACCCCGACGCGGGCGCGGCGATGGTGGCGAAGATCGTCCAGGCCGATCCCGTGGTGGCCGCCCAGCTGATGAAGGCGGCCAACAGCGCGCTCTACGGCGGCCAGAAGTCGGCGGACAGCCTCAATGCCGCCATTGTGCGGCTGGGTCTGAAGAACGTGCGCGAGCTGGTCATGGCGGTGACGATGCGCCAGGTCTTCAAGACCCGTCATCCGCTGCTCAACAAGCGCATGGTGGAGCTGTGGATGCACAGCACGCTGATCGCGGCCATCGCGGCCGTCATGGCGCGCAAGCTCAACGGTTTCGATCCCGACCGGGCGCTCCTCGCGGGGCTGGTTCACGACATCGGCGTCGTTCCCATTCTCGCCCATGCCGGCGACTACCAGGAGCTCGCCCGGAGCCCGGAGCAGCTCGAGGAGGTCATCACTACCTACCGGGGCGATGTGGGCAGTATGATCCTGCGGCGCTGGAACTTCCCCGAGGAGATGATTGCGGCCGTGCTGGACGCCGAGAACTGGCATCGCGATCACGATGGGCCGGCGGACTATGCGGATCTCGTCGTCTCGGCGCAGCTCCAGAGCTATGCCGGCACGGCCGAGGCCGCCAGCTATCCCGACCTCGATAGCCTGCCGATCTACAGCCGTCTCGGTCTCGGCGATGTGGGGATCTCGGAGAGCGAGCCCATCCTGGAAGAGGCGCGGGAGGAGATCGCGGAGGTGCAGCGCTTCCTGATGGGATAGCCGCGGGCTCCCGCGATGTCGGGATGGCCGTCCAGGCAACCCTCCACCTCTTTCGGATAGACGACGTCCGCGTCGGTGAAGGTCATTGACGCGTGGGCGCCGTTCTCCAGGCAGACGGGAACGCGGTCGACGCCGTCGCCGTACTCACGCGCCCGGCGCGGCGGGCCGCCGCGGTCTTTGGGGGCGATCCGATCAAGCTGCCTTGCCCGCCATGAGCGCCCCAGTCTTCTCGAGACGCTCCCATTCCTGCCGACAGGCGCGTCGGCTCGCGGCGAAGACCTCCCGGGGCAGTCCACCCGCCGGTACCCAGTCCGGCTCGAACGCCTCCGCCGCCCAGGCGTGGGCGGCGAGAATCGTCGCCGGCACGGGTGCCTCCGCCGCCTGCGGATCGCGCATGGAATCATCAACGGCTGCCACCACGGCAGCCGGGAGATCCCACGCCTCGAGTAGCATGACTCCCGCCCGGTGGTGGTCCGTACCCAGCCGGTCGTCCAGGCGCTGAGCCAGCGGTGCGTCGGCGTCCGGCAATGTCGGATCCAGTGCCGCCGCGGTTTCCACCGGGAACGCGGTGGCCAGCAGCAACAGGCCGATGTTGCGCAGCAGACCGGCAAGCCCCGGTACGGTGTCGGGCACCGGCGGACGTGCGTTCCTCGCCAGCTGGGAGGCGGCGAACCCGGTCGCCACCGCGTGTCGCCAGAAACGTGCCGTGTCGAAGTGCGCGCAGCGCTGGGGGTTGAATACAGGCGCGACCAGCAGCCCCGTGGCCAGCACACGCAGGCGCTGAAGCCCCAGCCTCACGACGGCGGTGGGGAGGTCGTCGATCGGCGGCTGGCCGGCGAACCAGGCGGCGTTCGCCGCCGCCAGCGTCCTTGCCGCCAGGCCGGGCTCGTCGCGGAGCATCTCCGCCAGCTCCTGGGCCTGGGTCCGCTCGTCCAGCGTTGCCAGCAGGATGCGGTGGGCCACGTAGGGCAGCGGAGGCAGCGTCATCGTGCGGCCTGTACCGTGGTGTCGATCGCTCATCGGCGCCTCGTTGACAGATTGAGGTGGTCGAGCCCAATGTCCGGAGCGGGCCGTGGGGCAGCACCGCCGCATTGTGCGCCCTGGACGGCGTCCACCGCCAGTGTCCTGCCCCGTCCGCGAGGTGGTGCCAAACGGTGTCGGGACTGGCAGTATTCCCTGGCAGGTCGCCCTCCTGGCGGACGGCGGACGACCCCTGAGAAGGTTGGCAAACACTGGTATCATGATAGTTAGGAGTCTGCGCTGTCGAAATCCAGGCCTCAGAGCCGCCCGAAAGGGGCCTCGAGGCGAGCCCTCAGCCGGCGTTGCCCTCCTTGGCAAGGGCGACGGTCATTGCCCGCGGATCGCGCCTTGTCTGAGAACTCGCCTCGAGGCCAGAGCCCCTGGATTTCTACAGCGCAGACTCCTAGCCGGGCACAGCCGCGAACCTGAAAGCAAACCGGTCCGGTACCTTCCCGAGACGGGCGGTGCCGCAGCAGAAGGGAGAGAGTAATGGAAGACGTGGTAATTGTCGCAGCCGGCAGGAGTGCGGTCGGCTCGTTCGCAGGTGCCCTGAGTTCACTCTCGGCGGTCGATATCGGAACCCAGGTGGTGCGCGCGGTTCTGGAGCGCGCTGGCGTTGATCCGGAGCAGGTCGACGAG
>Ga0102944_1000896_pt1 | contig 21310 bp, 18 predicted proteins | sample SalPonD_shore_MG_FD_78172 | JGI IMG/M metagenome (GOLD analysis project Ga0102944, IMG submission 78172) | Salt pond soil microbial communities from South San Francisco under conditions of wetland restoration - Salt Pond MetaG... | ecosystem: Environmental > Aquatic > Marine > Intertidal zone >...
CCCACCTCGGCAAAATGCCCGGCGTGGCAGAAATGAAAGGCCAGACCCAGCCCGCGTCCCGGCGGCAGTTGCCGGCCCCAGCCGGCCCTGGCCGCGGCCAGCTTGATCACCGCCGCGGCGCGGCCGGTGTTGAGGGCGTAAATGTCGCCGTGCTTCAGCCAGCGCGGCCGGCCCAGGATCTCCAGCAGGAAATCCCGGTGATCCCGCCCGGCGGCGGTGGACAGTTCATGCAGGAAACTCTGCACCACCCAGGCGGTGGTGTTGGCACCGGGGGCGCGCCACCAGCCGCCGGGGATCCGGATCGGCAGCAGGGTCTGGGTCAGGCCGTAGTTGGCGACCAGGGGGGCGGGGAACTCGTTCTTGCGTATGCCGGCCCCGCGGGTGGGTTTCTTGCCGTCCTCGGTGAAGGAAACGAGATGATTCTGCCAGGCGATCAGCCGGCCGTTGCCGTCCATGCCGCCGCGCAGGTACTGGAAGCCGCCAACCCGGTAGAAATCGTTGGTCATGTCGTCCTCGCGCGTCCACTGCAGCTTGACCGGCGCGTCGACCCGCCGGGCGATAGCCGCCGCCTCGCAGGCATAATCGTCCAGCAGACGCCGGCCGAAGGCGCCCCCGACCCGGGTCTGGTGCACGGTAATGTCCTTTTTGGGCATGTTCAGTACGTGGGCGGCGCCATCAATGGCGCGGCCGGGGGTCTGGCTCGGCGCCCACAGTTCCAGCTTGCCGTCGCGGTACCAGGCGGTGCAGTTTTGCGGCTCCAGGTTGGCGTGGGCGGCGAACTGGTAGGTGTACAGGGCTTCCAGGGTTTTCGCCGCACCCCGGAGCGCCTGCTTCGGGGCGCCGATGGTCTGTACGGTGTCGCGCCCCGGTTCCGGGGCCAGGGACTTCCCCTGGCTGACGAATTCCCGCCAGCTGTCCCTGGAGGCCTTGTCCTCGTCCCACTCCACGCGCAGCTTTTTCTTTGCCTGGAAGGCGTTCCAGGTGGAATCGGCGACGATGGCGACGCCGGGCATGAGTTCCTCCATGCGGCCGTTGCCCTCGAGTACGAAGGCATCGTGCACGCCGGGCAGCTTTTTGATCTCGTCCAGGTTGGCGGACTTGACGCCGCCGCCCCGGGCCGGGCATTTCTGGTAGACGGCGTAGAGCATGCCCGGCAGCTTCTGGTCGATGCCGAACAGGGGCTGGCCGGTCACCACGCTGTGGTTGTCCACGCCGGTAACGCGCGTGCCCAGCAGGGTGTAATCCTTGCGGCTTTTGAATTTGAGGGTCTTGGGATCCGGGACGGGCAGTTTCGCGGCGGCATCCGCGAGATCCGCATAATCCAGCATCCTGCCGTCGGGCTGGTACGTGACCCGGCTGTTTGCCGTGCTGCAGTCCGAGGCGGAACCGCCCCATTTCGCCGCCGCCGCGCTCACCAGCATGCTGCGCGCCGCGGCGCCGGCCGCGCGCATGCGATCCCAGTTGCGCGGTATGGTCGTGGAACCGCCGGCGCTTTGGGGGCCGTAGATCTTCTCATTGACGGGCGCCTGTTCCACGTGCACATCGTTCCAGTCGGCATCCATCTCCTCGGCGATGATCATGGGCAGGGCGGTCTTGACCCCCTGGCCCATGTCCGGGCTTTTCGCATAGATGATGATGCGGCCGTCGCTGGCGATCTGGACATAGGCGTCGAGCTGGGAAACGTCGACGTTGCCGCTCCGGCTCATGGCGGCGGCGAGGGTGCTTTTGCCACCCAGGCAGAAGGCCAGGGCGAAGCCGCCGCCCGCCAGTCCGGTCAGCTTCAGGAAACGGCGGCGGTTCATGCCGGCGGGGGACGCGTCCGCCACGGCGCCTTCAGGTACGAGCGCTTCGGATGCTGCGGATTCAGGCAGTTTCATCGCTCACCTCCCCGGCCTTCGCGGCGGACATGTGGCCGGCGGCGCGGTGAATGGCGGCGCGGATGCGCTGGTAGGCGCTGCAACGGCAGTAGTTGCCGGTCATGGCGTTATCGATGTCCGTATCCGTGGGGGAGGGGTGTTCCTGCAGCAGGGCTGCGGCTGACATGAGCTGGCCCGCCTGGCAGTAGCCGCACTGGGGCACGTCGAGATCGATCCAGGCCTGCTGCAGGGAATGCAGCGAGGCACCGTCGGCGAGTCCTTCAATGGTGGTGATCTTCCTGCCTTCGAGGCCGGCGGCGGGGGTCACGCAGGAGCGTGCCGGTTTGCCGTCGATGTGCACGGTGCAGGCGCCGCAGCGGGCAATGCCGCAGCCGTATTTGGTACCGACCAGATCGAGATGGTCGCGCAGTACCCACAGCAGCGGGATGGAGGAATCAACGTTGTTAACGGCGTAGTCCCTGCCGTTTACGGTGAGCTTGAAATCGGCCATGTCGTCACCTCGGTCTGGCATATCGTGATATTCGTGCCGGATAGTATAAAATGCCGGTCAGACACGCGAAACCGTGGTCCAAGCCGCTGATTCCAGAGTTGTTTCCAGAAACGACCCGGGGCGGCGTCCGGCTTGTCACGGCGGCGGCGGCCGCCTATCTTATGAACATGACGCCATCTTTCACCGTTGCCCGCCTGCACGGCAGGATCCTCCCGTGGCTGCTCGGGGTGCTGCTGTTGCTGAACCTGGGTGCCGTATCCTGGCTGGGCTGGCAGTGGTACGACCATTACCGGCACCGTTTCCTCGACCGCGCCGATCAGGCCCTGATCAGCGGTGATCGGGAAACCGCCATCCGTGCCCTGTCCGACGAGGTAGAGCATTACCCCGCCGATGCCGACGCCGCCGCCAGGTTGAAACAACTGCAGCAGGAATACCGGCAGCGCTTCCTGAAACAGGCCGCCGACAGCCTGCGCACCGGCGACAAGGTCGGCGCCATCGCCGCCTACCGGAAGCAGATCCGTGAATACCCCGAGGATTACATTACCCGCATGAAACTCGCCCGGCTCTATGCCGCGGTCGGCAGCAACGAGGAAGCGGAATCGGTCTACCGCGGCATCCTGGACAGCCTCAAGCCGGATGACAACCTGTACAAGGCTGCGTCCCGGGAGCTGTTCCGTCTCATTGTTGCCTGGTCGAACCGGATCAAGCGCGAGGCGGACATGCGCTTCGACCAGGGCGATTACGCCGGGGCCCTGGACGGCTACGACAAGGTCATCACCCTGCGGGCGCGCAACCCGGCACTGCACGCGGCCTCCGCCGACAAGCGGCTCGCCCTGGGGGCGTACAACAACGCCATCGCCAGGCGGGCTTTCACCCTGTGGCGCCAGGGGACTACCTCCCGACCGGGACGGGAACTGACCAGCGACTACGACAAGAAGGTATTCGACAGCAGGGGACGGGTGCCACCACAGGTATACATACAGCGCGAAACCATGCTCTCCAACCTGTTCTGGGATTATGCCGACGAGATGTACCGGCAGAAAAACTGGGACAAGGCGGCCGACATGTACCAGCGGACCGAGAGCATGCGCCGGGCCATCAACTCCGGCGAGTCCGATCCCGACACCCCCTCGTTATTGCAGAACTACGCCCTCAGCCTCTACCACGGCGGTGATTCCGCGGCGGCGTACAAGGTGCTGCAGCACCTGCAGCGGGACTATCCCTGGCACAACAAGGGCCAGGTCAGCGAGTTGCTGGAGGAGGTGAAGGCGAAGGTGCCCGCTTCGGAGAAGCGGGGAGTGAATGGTAAATAGTAAATAGTGAATAGTGAAAGACTGCCACAGAGAAGAAACGTGAGCACTAAATACTACTTACTATTCACCATTCACTATTCACTTCTCAACTGCTATTCGGCGGTCAATAGCCCCGCCGTCGCCAGCAGTCCACCCCAGTCAAACCCCGGATCCCCCACCACCAGAAACTCCGGATTCAGCAGGGATTCCTTTTCGTTGTAGCGCAGCGGCTGCAGTTGCAGATCCGTGACCCGGCCGCCGGCTTCCTCGACCACGCACTGGGCGGCGGCGGTGTCCCATTCCGAGGTGGGGCCGAAGCGCGGGTAGATGTCGACCCGTCCCTCTGCCACCAGGCAGAACTTCAGCGAGCTGCCGGCGGAGATGATGTCGGCGCCGGGTCCCAGGGCCTCGAAGAAACGGCGCTGGCGTTCGCTGCCGTGGGAACGGCTGCCGGCGGCGGTGATGTGCCCGGCCTGTGTCTTCCTGACCGCCAGCCGTTCCGGCGCGCCGCCGGGCCGCAGCCGCCAGGCGCCGTGACCGCGGGCGGCGTAATAGCAGGCGCCGCCGACCGGGATGTGGACCACGCCCAGTGCCGGCGTGTGGCCTTCGATCAGGGCGATGTTGACGGTGAATTCGCCGTTGCGCTTGATGAACTCCCGGGTGCCGTCCAGGGGATCCACCAGCCAGTAGCGCGACCAGCTACTGCGCGTCGCGAAGGGAACCTCGGAAGATTCTTCCGACAGCACCGGGATATCCGGCGCCAGCCCGCGCAGGCCCTCGAGAATGACGTGGTGCGCCGCCATGTCCGCGGCGGTCAGCGGCGAATCGTCCTCCTTGTTCTCGACCGTGAAGGCGGTCTCGTAGATCTTCACTATCTCCTCGGCCGCGCGCGCGGCGACGGCCATGACGCCGTCCAGATACGACTCCGGCCGGTCCGTGTTAGAATTTCTGTCGTTCATTATTCAATGTTTCCACATATTCCGGCGGCTTACCCGCAGCATGATTGACTGGCAAGAAATCGATACCGTCCTGCTGGACATGGACGGCACGCTCCTGGATCTCCATTACGATAATTATTTCTGGCAGGAATTTCTGCCCAGGAAATGGGCGGAGCGCAACGGTCTCGACATGGAGGCCGCCAGGCGCGATCTGCTGCCCCGTTTCCGCAGCATCGAGGGGACGCTGTCGTGGTATTGCGTGGATTACTGGTCAGAAATTCTCGAGTTCGACATCCTAACACTAAATCCGGAAATCGAGCATTTGATCCGGCCCCGCCCTTTCGCGGAGGAATTCCTGCAGTACCTCGCCGCCACCGGCAAACCCACGGCCATGGTGACCAACGCCCACGGCCGGCTGATCGAAATCAAGTTCATGCTTACCGGCATCGGCGCCTATTTTGAAAACGTGTTCTGCGCTCACGATTTCGGCCTGGCCAAGGAAGAAGCCGGGTTCTGGAACGAACTGCAGCGCCGCTTTCCCTTCGAACCCGCCCGCACCCTCCTCATCGACGACAACCTGGCCGTCCTGGAATCCGCCCGCGACTTCGGCATCGGCCACCTCCTCGCCATCGCGCGCCCGGACAGCTCCCGGCCGGAACGGGAGGTGCGCGATTTCCCGGCGGTGGATTCTTTCCGCGATCTGCTTCTAACGGCGGGTGAATCGTGAATGGTGAATAGTGAATCGTAACGGCGATGTCCGCCGCCTCGTGCCATGAAACATGGGCCAGGGATGCCTTTACTTGTGGCTTGTAGCTTGTGACTTGTAGCTTGCTTTTAAACAATAAATTAAATCGTAAACGACGTGCCCGAGCTGCCTCCCCCGTTCCTCGAATTTGGTCAGGGGCCGCCAGCGCGGGCGCGGGGCGAAGCGGCCGCGGCCGGCGAGATTCATCAGGCCGGGGCAGGCATCGCAAGTCTCCAGCAGGTGTCCGGCCAGGTCTTCCCAGTCCGTGGCCAGGTAGAGCCGGGCATGGTCCTTCATTTTCGGCAGCAGTGACGCCAGGAAGGCGGCGCTGACCAGGCGCCGCTTGTGATGCTTTTTCTTGGGCCAGGGATCGGGAAACAGGATGAAGACCTCGTCCAGGCTGTTGTCCGGGAGCTGGTGGCGGATCACCTCCACGGCGTCGTGGCAGATGACGCGCAGGTTGCGGAGATCACGCTCCCGCGCCCCGCGCAGCAGCCGGCCCACGCCGGGCCGGTGCACTTCCACGCCCAGGTAGTCGTTTTCGGGATGGCGGGCGGCCAGGGCCAGGGTGGTCTCACCCATGCCGCAGCCGATGTCCAGGACGCGCGGTGCCCGGCGGCCGAAGCAGGCGTCCAGGTCCAGGGGCGAGGCGAAGTAATCGATGCCGTAGTCCGGCCAGAAATCCTGCAGTGCCCGGGCCTGGCCGGCGGTCAGGCGGCCTTCGCGGCGCACAAAGCTGCGGATTTTCCGGCGCGGCTGGCTGTTACCCTCAGGAGAAGAAGGTGCCATCTATGGGCGAGGAGGCGCTGGCATAAGCACGGCGCGGCATGCGCCCGGCGAGAAATGCCTCGCGGCCGGCCTCGATACCCTTTTTCATGGCGGAAGCCATGAGCACGGGGTTCTTGGCCTGGGCGATGGCGGTGTTCATGAGCACGCCGTCGCAGCCCAGCTCCATGGCGATGGCCGCGTCCGAGGCCGTGCCCACGCCGGCGTCCACCAGGATGGGGACGTGGGCGTTCTCGACGATGGTGCGGATGTTGTAGGGATTGCGGATCCCCAGGCCGGAGCCGATGGGCGCCGCCAGCGGCATCACCGCCACGCAGCCCATGTCCTCGAAGCGCCGGGCCATGACCGGATCGTCGGTGGTGTACACCATGACCCGGAAATCGTCATCGATAAGCTGCTGCGCCGCTTCCAGGGTGGCCGGGATGTCCGGATACAGGGTCTTCTCGTCGCCCAGCACCTCCAGCTTGACCAGGTTGTGGCCGTCCAGCAGTTCCCGTGCCAGGCGGCAGGTGCGTACCGCCGTGTCCGCGTCATAGCAGCCTGCGGTGTTGGGCAGGATGGTGTACTTGTCCGGCGGGATGTAGTCGAGCAGGCTGGGCTCGTCCCGGTCCTGGCCGATGTTGGTACGGCGGATGGCGACGGTGACGATCTGGGCGCCGCTGGCCTCGATGGCGCGCCGGGTCTCGTCCAGGTCGCGGTATTTGCCGGTGCCGACCAGCAGGCGCGAGGTATACGGCCGGCCGTCGATAATCAGTATGTCCTGGGGGCTGGTTTCAGTCATGGTCCTGGGTTCATTCGGATTTGAGCAGGCAGCCGGCGCCGCTGCCCCCGCCGATGGCGCGGACAATCTCGATCCGGTCGCCTTCCTGCAGGAGGTGCGTGGCAAAACGGCTGCGGGGAACGATTTCCCCGTTGATTTCGACAGCGATTTTACCCTGTATATCCAGGCGGTTTACCAGGTCGGCCAGGCTGCTGCCGTCCTCCAGGGTGTCGGTTTCGCCGTTAATCAGTACTTGCATGTGGTATTTATTATACAGAGCACTAGGACAGATCGATCTGATCGCCCTCCCTCGCGATGTGGCATTTGAGGTCCGAGCTCCTGTCCTCGATGATCTGCAGGCAGTGCCGGTAAATCTCGTCTATGGCCGCATCATCGTAATTGGGGTCGTGATGGTACAGGTACAGCTCCTTCACGCCGGCGTCTATGGCCGTGTTCACCGTGTCGATGTAGCAGGAATGGCCCCAGCCGCGTTTTTTGTCATAGTCTTCCTTGGTGTACTGGGCGTCATGGATGAGGATGTCCGATCCCTCGATCAGTTTCAGCTCGGAGTCGTACTCTTCCTTTTGCATGGCATCGTACAGTTCCTGTTCCTCCTTGCTGAATTCACCGTATTTCTGCCGGATGGCCTTGTTCAGGTACAGGCATTCATTATCGGAAACGTAGAGGATCTCCTTGCCATTGAGCTTGATACGGTAACCGAAGGTGGTCCCGGGATGATGGACACTGCTATAGGTGATGTTGATCGGGCCGTAATTGATCTCATGGTTTTCCGGTGGATCCATGTAATCCACCTGGGCCAGCCAGGTCTCCGTCCCCACCGGGAAATAGGGTGCGCGCATCTGGGCTGAAACGATTTCCTTGATATCATTTCCCGATTTGCCGGGACCGAACATGTGCAGTTTCCAGTCCGGCAGAAAGGCGGGGACGAAGAAGGGCAGGCCGCAGATGTGATCCCAGTGGTAATGGGTGAGAATGATGAGCATTTCCCGCACTTTGGTCTGCTTGATAAGCTCATTGCCGAAGGGAATGATGCCGGTGCCGGCGTCGCACACCAGGATGGAATCGCCGGCGCGTATTTCAACGCACGAGGTGTTGCCCCCGACATGCAGGTGGCTGTCGAAGGGCGCAGAATAAGATCCGCGTACGCCCCAGAAGCGGAGATAGGCGTTGCTCATAAGGCCTTATAGTTATCAACTTGCGGGATCGATATTCAGGTGTTTGATAACTACTTCCCGGATTGCCTGTATGGGCACGGGCTTGGTGATGAAGTCCAAGGCGCCGAGTTCACTGGCAATAGATCGATCCTGTGCATAATCCTTGGAGCTAATCATAACAACAGATGTGTCTTTGTGAAGAGGTAATTCCCTAATTTCCTTCAACAGGGTCAGACCGTCCTTGCCCGGCATTTTGATATTCAGGAACAGCAGGTCAGGCTTGTTGGACTGCAGGTAACTCCAGCAGGCATTGGCGGAACCGAAGATTTCCAGATTAACGCCCAGATCGTTCATGCCGCGTTCGAACAGCGTCTTGATAGTAGGGCTGTCATCCACGACGACGATGGTCTGTGAGGTGGTCGTTGTCATAACGGGATTATGCCATCCGTTGCGGTGCGTGTTTGTTTTTATTGCCCATTTTATGGATAACCCTATGAATATCAACGACTTTGTCTGTCAACGCGCTGCAAGCTCCGGCACTGCTCCCAATCGCTCCCCCGCTGCCAATATTACACCAATCCCCACTTCCCGAACTATTTCCCCATGCATGCACCATGCCGTGTGGCATACTCGATTGACGTGCTGCATTAAAACCTTAGAATTCGGATACGCTCCGGTTCCGGGGTGACGCATTACGGCAGGGAATGCCCCGGCGCGTCAGTCCATACCGGGCCGTATGCCTCCGGCAAAGGCTACGCGCGCGGGTGTAGTTCAATGGTAGAACCTCAGCTTCCCAAGCTGATGACGTGGGTTCGATTCCCATCACCCGCTCCAAACCCTGGCACGCTTCGATAATCCTTCTCGATAACAAGAACGGACCTCCGGTCCGTTGATGACGTGGGCTGTCCGCCGCCATCCCTGGCGGCGGCCCTGCGGGCGCGCTGAATACAACGCGCGACCAAATCCGCTCCCGGCGGATTTGTCGATTCCCATCACCCGCTCCAAACTCTGGCACGCTTCGATAATCTTTCTCGATAACAAGAACGGACCTCCGGTCCGTTGATGACGTGGGCTGTCCGCCGCCATCCGAACTGAAAGCTACAAGCCACAAGCTACAAGCTACAAGTGAAGCCGCCAGGTCCGGGGTGGTCTCCGGGCAGCCAGGGTATTTCTGCTACCCTTTTACAACCCACAACCCACAACCCACAACCACCTTCCGTGCAGCCAATAAAAAACCCCGGTCCGCGATGCGAACCGGGGTCGTGATTCCAAAGGAAGCGAGGAGTATCCAACCCCTCACCCCTTTCGCCTCACTCCTCACATCTTACGAAAGTGCAGTATACCCCAGGCCAGGTAGCCGTTCTTGTTGGCGTCCACCCAGTGCTCCAGGCCCTTGAGCATGCGCTCGATGTATTCCTCCGAGACCTTGTCCTGGAGTTTGTCACGGTTGGCGACCAGTTCGTCATGGACGCGCTGGTAATGACGACCCAGTTGATGGGTGTAGTCGACGAACTCGACGAACTCCAGGCCGTATGCCCGCGCCGCGTCCTTGTAGAAGGCAGGTGATCCCAGCGTGTCCAGGTGGATCCTGTCCAGCACCGGCTGCAGCACGCCCTCGGGGCAGTCGTCGGCCTGCATGGGATCGGTGAAGATGAAGTGGCCTCCCTTCTTCAGGACGCGCGCCACCTCCTGGATGACCTTCTTGCGGCGGCCACTGTGCAGAATGGCATCCTGGGACCAGACAACGTCGTAGGCACCGTTGCGGGCAGGGATCTGCTCGAAGTCGCCGTCGGCCACGTCGATGAGGTGGTCGAGACCGGCCTTGCGGTTCATTTCCCGGTCGCGCTCGTTTTCGGTCTCGCTGAGGTTCAGTGCGGTGACCCGGCAGCCGAAACGTTCCGCGATATAGCGAGCCGCGCCGCCGTAGCCGGCGCCGATGTCGAGGACCCGCGAATCTTCGTCCAGTGGCGGCAGCAGTTTGGCCATGCGCTCCACCGTGCGGCGGCTGGCGTCGGCGATGGGATCGTGCTCGGTCTCGTCCCGGTACAGGCCGATGTGGATATCGTTGCCACCCCAGATGTGGAAGTAGAAATTATCGGCATCCTCGCTGTTGTAATAACTGCGGGCCGTTTCCACGACCTCGGTATAGTTGCTGGAGGTGTTATTGCTGCTCATGATCTTCACTCCTGTATTCTTTCTCGGCGACGTGGATAAAGAAATCAGGTTCGGTTTCCCGGTAGGTTTCCTTGAAATCACCGTAGGTGGTGATGCGCTGGAAGCCGACTTCCTTCATGAGGCGGCGCACATAGTTTTTCTGCAGCGGGAACATGTTGAGATGGAATACCGAGTTGTCGCTGAATGTGTACTTGAAGCGCGCCAGACTATCGTCGATATGCTCGGGTTCGGCGGTAACATTATCGCCGCAGTAATAATACTTGTGCGACGGCTTGGTCTTGTCCCGGGATAGCAGGGCATCATAATTGCGCTGGTCCAGGATGAGAATGCCGTCGTGGCGCAGCGTCGCATAGTATTCAGCCAGGGCCTTGCGCCGGTCATTCTCCTCGTGCAGGTGCGTGAATGAATTGCCGAGACAGATCACGGCATCATACAGATCGTGCACGTCCTGGTTGAGCCAGCGCCAGTCGGCCTTGATGGTGCGCAGGATATAGCCGCGCTGCCGCGCATTCTCGAATGCCTTGGCAAGCATGACCGGACTGCCGTCCACGCTGGTGACCTCGAAACCCGCGCGCAACAACTGCACCGAATGGTAGCCCGTGCCGGTGGACACATCGAGAATCTTCTTGGCTCCGTGATCGCGCAGGAGCTCGATAAAAAAATCACCTTCAGCCTTTGCTCTTCCATCCCAGTCGATCAGTTCGTCCCACTTGTCGACAAAGGTATGTACGTACTCTTCCTGATACTTGTCAGTATCGCGGACTTTCAGCGGGTCATCGCCGTAATCCTGTTCCTCTGGAATCTCATGTTGCGATAATTGCATTGTAACCACCCTGTATGTTGTATTGTCAGTAACTTAAACACAGTGCAACCGTCGGGCTGCGACACAATGTATTAATCCGTATTAAGAGTAATCGCTTAAAAGTATGTTTGCGTAAACAACAGCACTTATGACAGGACGCAGATTTCTGCGTAACTCCGGACTTGCTGGCAGGTCTGATGCCCGCCTTCTGCACAATGGCATACCTGCATTGCGCCATCTTGTCCGGCACGAAGGCTGGTAACAACGCCTCCTCTGCGCAATTGAACAGCCTAGTGAATGCACCAAGCAATTTTGATTATACCGGCTTGATAAAAAATTTCAGCTTTGTACCCCGAATCATGTGAATTACATGCTTCGAAGGCATGCGGGCGGCGTGGCGGGAAACTTCGTAGATTATTGAAATAAAAGGGTTATTTGTGTCAAGAAAAATTTATGACGTTGGTTTTATATCATAAATTATATTTATTGATAAATCGCCTATGTCATTGTTTTTTCATTGCGGACAAATTTGAAATGAAATTGATCAGCCGTTGTTGTCATCATCCGGTTTCAGTTTCAGCAGCATGAAATTCATTTCGTTTTGCTTCAGGCGGTAGCGTGCCTGCGCAAGCTTTGCCCTGTTCTTGAACGGTCCGACGCGTACCCGGTAGCGCACGTCCTGGCCGTTGATCACGACGCGCTGGATTTCCGGGACGATGCCCAGCAGCGCCAGCTTGGCCTTGACGCTGTCGGCGGCGTCGTAATCCTTGAACGATCCCACCTGCAGTACATACATGTCGTTGTCGGATGAATCTTTATTCTGTTTTGCGCTCGGCTGATCATCCGCCACGTATTCGGAAATATTAAGTTCCTTGTTCGGCAGGATCTTGTAGAAATCGAAGGTGGGTGAGGGGGCTTTTTTCTTCTTGGCGACTTCGGCCGGGGTGGTCTGTTTTGCCTGGTGGGAAGCGAACAGTTCCGTCAGTCCCAGTTGATCGAAAATGTGGATCTTGTTCAGATAGACGAGGAAAGCGATGAACAGCCCCACACTCAGTCCGGTGGCAAAGGAAATAAGGTTGCCGATGAGCGGATTGGGTTCCTTCCGTTTCTTCTTGCTGACGTTCTTGTAGTCCCTGGACATTACATTTCCTCGGGTGCGGACACGCCCAGCAGTGACAGACCATTGCGGATGACCTGGCGCACGGCCAGGACCAGACACACCCGCGCCTGCCGCAGCGCGGGTTCATCCACCAGGAACTGGTGGGAGTTGTAATAGGTGTGAAACTCGGTGGACAGATCCTTCAGGTAGAACCCGATCAGGTGCGGCTCGCGGCCGGCCGCTGCCGCCTCGATTACCTCGGGGTAGCGCGACAGCGATTTGAGAATGGCGAGTTCATGGCTTTCCGTCAGCAGGTGCAGGTTTTCCAGGCCTGCCGCCTGATCATGGTCGTGGCCGCGTTCCCGCAGCTGGCGCATGACGCTGCAGATGCGGGCGTGCGCATACTGGATGTAGTAGACGGGATTGTCGTTGGACTGGGATTTGGCCAGTTCCATGTCGAAATCGAGATGCTGCTCGGACTTACGCGTAACATAGAAAAAGCGCGCAGCATCATTGCCCACTTCGTTGCGCAAATCGCGCAGGGTTACGTATTCTCCCGAGCGCGTGGACATGGGCAGCTTCTCGCTGCCACGGTACAGCGTCGCGAACTGCACCAGCAGGATCTGCAGGGCGTCGTCGTCGCGGCCGAGGGCGCGCAGCACGCCCCGCACGCGATCGATATAGCCGTGATGATCGGCGCCCCAGACATCGATGGCGAGATCGAAACCGCGCTCGAACTTGTTCATATGATAGGCGATGTCGGAGGCAAAATACGTGGTTTGTCCGTTTTCCCGGATCACCACGCGGTCCTTTTCATCGCCGTAGCGGCTGGAGCGGAACCACCAGGCGCCGTCCTGTTCGTAGATGTCGCCGCGTTCGCTCAGCGCGGCGATGCTTTTCTGTACGGCATCGGCGTCCAGCAGCGATTGCTCCGAGAACCAGTTGTCGAAGTGCACGCCGAACTCGTCCAGATCTTCGCGTATTTCCGCGAGGATCTCCTCCAGCACCCGGCGGGCAATGGTGTCGAAGCGATTGGCGCCCAGGGTCCGGCGGGCGAAGTCGATGGCGCCGTCCAGCTGCTTTTCCGGATCCTCGGCGGCGAGTATGTCCGGCAGTTCGCCGGGCGCGACGGCGTAGTCCCCGCCGGCCTCGTCGTGCAGTTTCGCGGCGATGTCCCGGACGTAATGGCCCTGGTAGGCCTTTTCCGGGTAGGGCAGGGTGACGTCGCAGAGAGCCAGGTAACGCAGCCAGGTGCTGAGGGCGAGGATGTTCATCTGCCGTCCGGCATCATTGACGTAATATTCGCGCGTCACCTGGAAACCGGCCGCGGCCAGGACGCCGGCAAGACTGGCGCCGTAGGCGGCGCCGCGGCCGTGGCCGATATGCAGGGGCCCCGTCGGGTTGGCCGAAACAAATTCCACCAGCACCCTGCGGCCGCGGCCGTAGTTGCCGGTACCGTAGCCCGCGCCGGCTTCCAGGATATCCGGGATGATCTGCCGGTAGGCGGCCTGTTCCAGGAAGAAATTGATAAAACCGGGCCCGGCGATCTCGACCTTGTTGATCAGGTCCGAGTCGGGCAGGTGCGCGATCACGCCCGCGGCGATGTCGCGCGGTTTCATGCGCGCCGGCTTCGCCAGGGTCAGGGCGACATTGGAGGCGAAGTCCCCGTGTTTGCTGTCGCGGGTCCGCTCGATCTCCGGCGCGAAACCGTCGGGCAGCCCGATGTCCCGTTCCGCCAGGAAGGCGTTCACGGCCCGCTGCAGAGGTTCTTCGACGAGGTGCTTCATGGGATCCGGTGGGTTAAAAGTCACGTATTGTAGCTTTCGTGCCGCAGCACGAGAAGCAGCAATACTGAAACCGTCGTCATTCCGGCGAATGCCGGAATCCAGTCAGTAAGAGTCTTCATTAAATTACGCAGGAGTTGTTTCACCGTGCAGTCTGTGGCTGGAAGTTTCGCCCTGCAGGGCGAGTGACTTCTTTTTGCTTGCCCAAAAAGAAGTCACCAAGAAAAAGGGCCCCCCGGTGTCATGGCCTTCGGCTTCCCTTGCCCCTGAGAGGCGCCAACGGGTCGCGCTTACGCGACATCCTGTCGCGAGCGCGCTCATCTGCGCATTCCTGCGCAGATGCCCCTATCGCCTCCCAGGAGCTCGGCATGACACAGGGGAAAATACGGTATCCTCGATTCCGAGCCCCGAGCCCCGAGCCACAGACTCAAAGCAAATCCTGCGGATCCACATCCAGCGCCCACCTCACCTTGCGCGCACTCTCCAGCCCCTCCAGCTCCGTGCTCCAGGGGCCCAGCGCCCTGTGCAGGGTGGCGCGGTCATTCGCCTGGATGAGTAGCTGGAAGCGGAAGCGGCCGGCGCGTTTTTCCATGGGGGCCGGTACCGGGCCCAGGAGTTCCAGGGCGCGGGACGGCAGCCGGGCGCGGGCCTGGTTCAGGAACGCCACCGCTTCCTTTTCGTTGTAGCCCTCGGCGCTGAGCAGTGCCAGGTGCGTGAACGGCGGCAGGTTGGCCTGCCGGCGTTCCTCCATCAGGACGCGGGCGAAGGCGCCGTAATCGCCGTTGATCAGGGTCTGCAGCAGCGGGTGGTCCGGGTAATGGGTCTGGATCAGTACCTTGCCCGGGCTTTCGGCGCGGCCGGCGCGGCCGCTGACCTGCAGGATCTGCTGCGCCATACGTTCGCTGGCGCGGAAGTCGGCGCTGAACAGGCCGCGATCGGCGTCGATGATGCCGACCAGGGTGAGATCGGGGAAATGGTGGCCCTTGGCCAGCATCTGCGTGCCCACCAGAATGTCGGCGTCGCCGGCATGGATCTCCTCCACCATCTGTTCCAGGGCGCCGCGGCGGCGGGTGGAATCGCGATCGATGCGCAGGATGCGCGCCTCGGGAAACAGGCCGGCCAGGGTCTCGGACAGCCGCTCCGTGCCGTGGCCCACCTGCACCAGCTCGGACATGGCGCACTCGCCGCATACCGCCGCGGCCGCGGACTGGCTGCCGCAGTGGTGGCAGATAATACGGTTATGCTGCTTGTGAAATGTCATGGGCACGTTGCAGCGCGGGCAGGCGGCAACCCAGCCGCAGTGATGGCACATGAGCACCGGCGAGAAGCCGCGCCGGTTCAGGAACAGCAGCACCTGGCGGTGACCGGCCAGTTCCTCGCGGATGGCATTGATCAGCGTCTCCGAAAGGGCGCCGTGCATGGGGCGGTTGCGCAGGTCGACGATGTGCATGTGCGGCGGCGCGGCGTCGCCGGCGCGGCGGGTCAGGGCGAGGCGGGTGTACTTGCCGGAGGCGGCGTTGTGCAAAGATTCCAGGGACGGCGTGGCCGAGCCCAGGATTACGGGAATACCGGCCAGGCTGGCGCGCATGATGGCCACATCGCGGGCCGAGTAGCGGAACGATTCCTGCTGTTTGTAGGAGGGATCGTGTTCCTCGTCGACGATGACAAGGCCGGGCGCCTTGAGCGCCGTCCACACCGCGGAACGGGTGCCCAGCACCACCGCGGCCCGGCCCTCGCGGGCGTCGAGCCAGCCCTGCAGGCGCTGCTGGGGACTGAGTCCGGAATGCAGCACTGCCAGGTGTTCCGGAACAGCCTGTTGCAGCCGGCGGATCAACTGCGGCGTGAGGCCGATTTCCGGGACCAGCACCAGGGCCTGGCGGCCGCGCTCCAGCACCTGCCGGATCAGGGCCATATAGACCTCGGTCTTGCCGCTGCCGGTGATGCCGTCGAGCAGGAAGCGCCGCGGCGCGTCCAGCGCCTCCGCCACGGCGGCCACAGCGGCCTGCTGCTCCTTATTTAATGTAATGGCGGGCGCCGGTGCTGCCGGCGTGGCGACCTGGGCGTTGGCCCGGGTCTGTTCCACCAGACCCTTTTCCACCAGGGCCTGCAGCGGGCCGCGCCAGTGATCGAACTGGGCGGACAGGATGTCCCCGGTCGCGCCGTCCGGGTGCTGTTGCAGCAGTTCCAGAATGCGGCGCTGCTTGGGCGCGCGGCCGAGTGTTTCCGCCTGCGCCCGGCGGCCTTCTTCCGACAGCCGCCACAGGGGCACGGATTTGCCCGCGGCGGTGCGGCCGCGGCGCAGCAGGGCGGGCAGGGCCTGGAAGATCACCTCGCCCGGCGGATAGTGGTAATAGCGGCTGGCCCAGTCCAGCAGGGCGAAATCGGCCTCGCTCAGCAGCGGCTCGCCGTCCAGCGCCCGGTTGATGCGCTTCAGCCTTGAGGCGGGCAGTTCACTTTCCCCGGCGATCGCCACCAGCATCCCGGTCCGGGTCTCGCGCCCGCGCCCGAAGGGCACCTGCACCCGCATCCCCGGCCGCAGCTCGCCGCCGTCTTTGGCGGGCAGGTAGTCGAACAGGCGCCGCAGGGGGACGGGGAGGGCGACGCGGAGGATCACGGGTTCAGGGGGCACGGTTTAACGGGACGGTTTTATTAATTAGTGAATAGTGAATAGTAAATGGTGAATAGTAAAACCGGTTTCATCATGCCGGAAACCTGCACAGCAGGTAATCCGGCATCCAGACATCGATAAACGGGGGATGGATACCGGATAAGCGCACTGCGCTTATCCGGTATGACGGAATATCTTTTTTCATTCACTATTTACTATTCACGATTCACTTCCGAATCCGTGGCGTAAGAGCGATTTTACAACAGAAGAGCTATCACTCGTCCTGATCGTCAAGGAGCCGCTCCACCTTCTCCAGTCCGGCGCGCCGCATGGGCTTGCCGTCCACCGGGCTTAAGGGTGCGTTGTGCATGCGGTTGAGGGGGATGACGATAAGGTTGACGGGCACATCCTCGGCGCGGAATTGATAGACGGGGTAATCGCGGCTTTCGTTGCGGGCGTGTTTGAGAGTCCTGTTCATGAGGCGGTAGGGAATGGCATGTTCGTCCAGGAGGAAGCCGATCTGTTCCGGCTCGTCGGTGAACACGTGCAGGTCCACGTGCGAATGCCGGGAGGCGGTCCCCGTCAGCACGGCGCCGGTCAGGGCCGGGCGGAAGTTGCGCAGCAGGCGCATGGCGCTGCCGGCGATGCGGCGCCGGGCCTCCAGGTGCTGCGGCTGGGATTCGCTCTGGAACAGGCTCTGGTACTCGGCCAGGGCCTGCTCCACTTCGCTGTTGGCGGGCAGGTGGCGGCCGGGGGGTACGCCCAGGCGCAGGGCGGCCTTGCGTTTCGCCGCCATGTAGTCGTTGATGCCGTCCTCGGCGATCAGGCGCGCCGCTTCCTGGGCCAGCTCCAGTCGCAGCTTTTGCGGAGAACGGGTGGACGCGGCCATGGACGGATCAGAACAGGTGTTCGGTGCTTTCCGGTGTAAACGGCTCGTTGCTGGGTGTGCCGGAGTCGGACTTCTTCTCCATGGAGGTGGGCGCGTAGCGGGAACGGAATACCTCGAAGATGGCATTGGGATTGTTCGGCCGCGCCAGCAGGCCCGTCTCCGGATCGATGCGCGCGATGATGAGGCCGGGCGGGCGTTCCAGGATGGTCTCCGGCACGTTCTTGAGCGCCACGCGCATGTACTTGATCCACATGGGCAGTGCCGCGCGGGCACCGGTCTCGTAATTGCCCAGGGGCTGGAAGTTGTCGAAGCCCACCCAGGCGACCGTGACCACGTAGGGATTGTAGCCTGCGAACCAGGCGTCGCGCTGGTCATTGGTGGTGCCGGTCTTGCCCGACAGGTCATCACGGTGCAGCACGCGGGCGCGCCGGCCGGTGCCGCGCTTGATGACGTCACGGGTCATGGAGTTGATGATCCAGTTATTGTCCGCCTTCATCACCCGCGGGGCGATGTTATCGGGCTCGTTGCCGCCTGCCTGTGCCGCCTGCCCGCCGGGATCGGGTGCCGGCTGCTGTGTCTTGCCGGATTGATCGGTAGCAGCCGTCTTCAGCATTGCCCCGTCCGGCGGCGCCTTGTTCGCATCCGCCTGCGCAGCGGTGCCGTTTTGCCGCGTTTTGTCCTTGCCAGCCTGTTTGGTGTCCTTGTCGCAGTCCCGGCACACCACCGCCGGGTCGGCCTGGTAGATAACCTTGTGATCGACGTTCTCGATGCGATCAATGTAATAGGGTTTTACCTTGTAGCCGCCATTGGCCAGGATGCAGTAGGCGGAGGCGTGCTGCCAGGGACTGACGGCGCCGCTGCCCAGGGCCAGGGACAGGTTGTGCGGCAGCTGATCGGTGTTGTAACCGAAACGCTTGATGTAGTTGAGGGCGTAATCCACGCCGATGGCGTGCAGCAGGCGGATGGAGACCAGGTTACGGGATTCGTACAGGGCCACCCGCAGGCGCGTCGGGCCGAAGTAACGGCCGCTGTAGTTCTGCGGCCGCCAGATATCCTCGATGCCGGGATCCTTGAACACCACGGGAGCGTCGTTGATAACGCTGGCGGCGGTATAACCCGCCTGCAGGGCCGCTGAATAGATGAACGGCTTGAAGCTGGAACCGGGCTGGCGCTTGGCCTGGGTGACCCGGTTGAATTTGCTGCGGTTGAAGTCAAAGCCGCCGATCAGGGCCAGGGTGGCGCCGTTTTCGGGATTCATGGAGACCAGTGCGCCTTCCACCGCGGGCAGCTGCGACAGCATCCACTGGCCCTTGTCATCCTCGAGCACGCGCACGATGTCGCCGGGGGCAATCACGTCGCCGGCGGTCTTGGGCGCTGCGCCGCGGCGGTTTTCGGTGATATAGCGGCGCGCCCATTTCAGGCCGTCCCACTCGATATCCACCTTGCCGACGCCGGTCATGTAGACCGTGGCGGACTTGTCCCGCACGTCCGTCACCAGGGCCGGATAGAGGTTGCCGATGGTGGGATAGGTATCAAGCAGCTGTTTCCGGTCCTTCTGGTCCTGGAACTTGTCCAGGTCAACGTGATGTTCCGGTCCGCGGTAGCCATGGCGGCGGTCGTATTGCAGCAGCGCCGCGCGCAGGGCGTGGTTGGCGGCAATCTGGTTGCGGTCGCGGATGGTGGTGTAGACGCTGTAACCGTCGCTGTAGGCATCCTCGCCGTAGCGGTCCACCATTTCCTTGCGCACCATCTCGGCGATGTACGGCGCTTCCAGTTCTATGTCCGGGCTGTGCAGGCTGGCGGTGACGGGTGCTTTCGCGGCCTTTTCATATTCCGCCTGCGTGATATAGCCCAGGGCCAGCATGCGTTTCAGGACATAGGCGCGGCGTTTCACCGCCTTATCCGGATTGCTGATGGGGTTGGTGGTGGAAGGCGCCTTGGGCAGGCCGGCGATCATGGCCATCTGCGCCAGGGTCAGTTCCTTCACGTTCTTGCCGTAGTAGACCTGTGCCGCCGAACCGACGCCGTAGGCGCGCTGCCCCAGGTAAATCTTGTTCAGGTACAGCTCCAGGATCTTGTTCTTGCTCAGCTCCCGATCGATCTTGAGGGCGAGAAAGATTTCGAAGAGCTTGCGCGTATAGGATTTTTCCCGGGTCAGGAAGAAGTTGCGCGCTACCTGCATGGTGATGGTGCTGCCGCCTTCCTTCTTTTCCCCCGTGGTGACCAGCACCCATGCCGCCCGGACGATGCCCTGCCAGTCGACGCCGGGATGTTGGTAGAAGCGATCGTCCTCCGCGGAGATGAAAGCATCGATGAGTTTCTTCGGCGTGTGCTCGATCTGGATGGGGGTGCGGCGCTTTTCGCCGAATTCGGCAATCAGGGATCCGTCGTGGCTGTAGATGCGCAGGGGTACCTGCATCTGCACATCCTTGAGGGCATCGATATCCGGCAACTGGGGGATGATTATCATGGCCGCAACCGCCATGGAAACGACGCCGAGGACGGTCAGAAACAGACCGGCTTTAAACAGGGACCGCAACATGTTGTGTAGTGTAATCGAAATAAATACAGGATATGTGCATTTTGTAACTTAAGTGATGTTTTTCGTGAGTTGGTTCAGGAATCGATAAAAAAGGTTTGTTTTTTCAAATTTTGTCGACTATAGTTCGGCTAAGAAGTTAATGTTATATTATATAAATTCGAGATAACTCACGACGTTAAAAGGAAAAAATTGTGTTACCGTTCAAGAAAAAATCAATGCCAATGCTGGGTATTGATATCAGCGCTACAGCAATTAAGTTGCTGGAACTCGCGCGCAGCGGTAGTACATATCGTGTAGAAAGTTACGCAGTAGAGGCGTTGCCGCCCAATTCAGTCGTTGACAAGAATATATCCGAAATCGAGCCCGTTGGTGAAGCTATTGGACGCGCGGTAAAGAAGTCAGGTTCCAAGACCAAGCTCGCCGCCGCCGCTGTCGCCGGTTCCTCGGTTATTATAAAGACTATCGAGATGCCGGGCGATCTGTCCGATAATGATCTGGAGAACCAGATCCAGGTCGAGGCCGATCAGTACATTCCTTTCCCCCTGGAAGAAGTCGCCCTGGATTTCGAGGTCATGGGTCCGGTGGAAAACAACCCCGACCGGGTCAACGTGCTGCTCGCGGCTTCGCGCTCGGAGAACGTGGACAACCGTGTCGCCGCCCTGAATCTGGGCGGCCTTACCGCCAAGGTCATCGATCTCGAAACTTTCGCCCTGGAGAACACCGTGCGTCTTATCGCCGAGGAGCAGCTCGGGCTGGGCGAGGACGCCGTCATCGCCGTCGCCGACGTCGGCTCCGCGGTGACCACCTTCAGTGTCCTGGAAAAACTGAATATCGTCTATTCCCGCGAGCAGCAGTTCGGCGGGGCGCAACTCACCGAGGACATCCAGCGCCGCTACGGCCTGTCCTACGAGGAGGCGGGGCTGGCCAAGAAACAGGGCGGCCTGCCGGAGAACTACGCGCCCGAGGTGCTGGATCCGTTCAAGGACAACATGGCGTCGCAGATCAGCCGCGCCCAGCAGTTCTTCTTCTCATCCAGTCAGATCGCCAATATTGATCATCTGCTGCTCGCCGGCGGCTGCGCCTCCATCGAGGGCGTGGCCGAACTGATCGAATCCAAGATCGGCGTGCCCACCACGGTTGCCAATCCCTTCGCCAACATGGCCGTTGCCTCCCGGGTGTCGGCCAACCTGCTCGCCAATGACGCGCCGGCCCTGATGGTTGCCTGCGGTCTGGCATTGAGGAGCTTCGACTAATGGCAAGAATCAACCTGCTGCCCTGGCGCGAGGAACTGCGCAAGGAAAAACAACAGGAGTTCTTCGTCATGCTGGGGGTCATAGCCGTTCTGGCC
>Ga0102944_1000897_pt1 | contig 21307 bp, 20 predicted proteins | sample SalPonD_shore_MG_FD_78172 | JGI IMG/M metagenome (GOLD analysis project Ga0102944, IMG submission 78172) | Salt pond soil microbial communities from South San Francisco under conditions of wetland restoration - Salt Pond MetaG... | ecosystem: Environmental > Aquatic > Marine > Intertidal zone >...
CCGAGTGTGCTGGAAATGAGGCACGGTCATTATGGTCGCGTCGAGTTTCTAGCATGCGAGGAGGGAGAAGTCGTAACAAGGTAGCCGTAGGGGAACCTGCGGCTGGATCACCTCCTATTTTTTCTATTCTTTTTCTAAATCCTACTAGAAAAGCTTATTTAGTCTAATTTGAAACGTATGGGCCTGTAGATTAGCGGAAGATCGCTTGACTTGCATTCAAGAGGCCACGGGTTCAAATCCCGTCAGGTCCATCTTTTTCATCCTTCAAATTTTTTGATATCTTATAGATACTATGGTTATAAAATTATTAAATCAGAAATCTTTTTTATGATTTTTAATTTGAAAAATAAAGGAAGAACAATTATTAATTATTATGGATGAAGAGATATTTAGATTCAGTTTATTATTCTTAGGGATTTTATTGCTAATTATAATTTTAGTATATATTTTAATAACTTCCAAGGAAGAATAACAATCCTCTTATTTAGTCGCCACAATCTTTATAATATCATTGTTTTCTAATTCATAATTTTCTCCAAGGCGTTTTTTAGTTCTCGCATTTATCCCATAAAGAAAATTATCCGCTAATTCACTATGAATCTTGTTTCTAATAAATTCCTTTAACTTTGTTCCTTTATTAACTAAAAATACGTCTGGTAAAACATTTCCTCTGTTATCTATCAATTTATTTACATCAGAAACGGGATAAACACAAATTTGATTTAAAACTTCGAAAATTGCATACTCAAAAACTTTTTGAACCCCCGTTCCGTCAAACCTTTTAAGTAATTCTTGATTTATTTTTTCCAATGTTTCAAGTTCTTTTGAATTGAAATTATCTGGATTTAAAATTTTAAAATCAGTGGATCCAGGAATATATTTAATTTTATTCTCCTCATCATATTTTCTTAAAATATATTCAGCTAAAGCACTAGTTGGAATAATTTCTCCTTCATAATTCTCTCTTAAACTTTTAAAATTTTCTACACTAACTTCTTTGTCTATTTTATTTGCAACTGTAATAATGGGTTTTGTAATTTTCCTTAACTCTCTAGAATATTTTTCGAGATCTTGATCGGTCCAAGTATTTGGATCTTTATTCTCTAATTCAGATTTATTGAGAGCAATTTTGATTTGATTCGAATTAATTTTCACTCCAGATAATCTCTCACTCAAAGCATTTATAAAGCTTCCTTTTTCCTTAGCAAATGATCTTGTAAATTTATTCCAATCTTCTCTTTTAATAATATCTTTAAACCAAAGATCAATCTCATTTTCTAAAAAAAGAATATCTTCATAGGGGTCATTTTCTCCCATTCCAATAAGATTTCCAGATTTATCTAAAGACCCTGTCATATCTATAATATGGATAAGTAGATCTGCCCTACTCAGATCATTCAAAAATTGATTACCTAAACCTTTTCCTTTATGAGCATCTGGAACTAAACCTGCTACATCTAATAGATTAATTGGTATAAATCGAATGCCATTAAGGCATAGAGAATTTTTTGGATTATCTTGTACATTCATTTCTCGACAGACGCAAGGAGATCTAACATAAGCAACACCTTTATTTGGTTCGATTGTTGTAAATGGTATTTCACTGACTTCTGCATGTGTTAGGCACGCAGCATTTAAAAATGTAGATTTACCACTACTCGGCTTTCCAATAATTCCTAAAATTAAAGGCATACTTAAGAGATAAGATATGACTACCTTAAAATTTATTCTTTATTATTCTGCAATTTATATAACGTGTTTATATATGAGTTAAAAGCCTTAAATCCTTCTTCTTCTTTCATTGTTTCTATATTTTTTTTAGTTTTCTTTTCATTAATCTTTTCAGATAATTTTATTTCAGAATTTAATTCTTTTGTTCTTTGAAAATGTTTTTTATTTGATAAAATCATCTTATTCTTTTTTATTATTTCTGATATTGTTAATTGGTCTCGCTCTATTAAAGATGTTTTAATTAAGAAAGGTTCTTCAATAGAATTTATTCTTACAATACATTGACCTTCAAATAGATAAGAAAGAAAGTTTTTTTTTTCCAGATCTAAGTTAAGAATTTCACATATCAAATCTTTTTCTAAATTTGTTTTAAAAACAACAATTATACCGCAATTAGCTAGTATCTCTCTACTTATATCTGGTCTGGTAGCTAAGGTTATTAATCCCTCACCTGTCCCTCTCTGAAGGAGAGCTATATCTTCCAAATATGTAGTTAATTTTGTTCTATTAGGCAAATCTTTTGGGGCAAAATACTGCGCATCCTCTATTATCGTTAGATGTTTCAATCCAGAAAAATTGTGAGATCCTTGTATTATATTTTTATCCCACAAATATTTTAAAATCATATTAAGAAAAAAAAGTGCATCCTCCTTCTCTCCTCCTAAACGAATAATTGAACTTAAATCTAAGATAACATTTGATTTAAATAAAATATTTAAATCAACACCCGAAGTATTATCAAAAAGTTTTTTAAGAGGTCCTTTTGAATATCTTCTTATTCTATTTTTAATACTTACTAAGGTTTGTTCTAACATAGGAATTTTTTTGGCTTTTTCTTTTAAGTAAATATCAGAATAATGTTCAAAACCCTCCCAATTTTGAAAAGATCGATTTTTACATACTTTTACTAAAATATCCACTAAAGCTTTCTCCATTTGCGGTGAAAATTCGGAATTCTCCTCAAAAAATCGCCCACTCTTTAAAATATCAAAAATTCTTTCAGCATGGATTTCAGGATCTGATCCTTCTGGATTGAATATGTTAATTGAAAAATTTTTACCAGGCCAAAAAATTAAGATATCTTGAATTTTTTTTTGGAGAAATTGATATTCTCCCTTGAATTCTACCAAAAAGAAAGGTATTTGATAATGTGTCTTAAAGTTTATTAAAAGATTTTGTAAGAAATTACTCTTCCCAGTACCACTAGCGCCACAAATAAACATATGTTTCTCTAAATCTTCTTTTGAAATATAAAAATCAAATTTTTCTTTATTTTTGATGATAACCTTTCCAATTCTTATTTTCCCAGAATTTGCGCTATAATAAGATGGCTTATCTAATTCGATTATTTTATTAAAAGAGTCAAAGTAACATTTTAAATATAAAATTCCAGAGAGAAAAATAAGGAAAGTAGATAAATTAAATAAGATGATTAAATTTCTATAGTTTTCAAAATCATCTTTCAATAAATTTGCCTTAAATTGAAAAAATAAAACTGAAATTAGAAACACCAATATATTAAGGAAAAAAACCAAATTAATTCCATATTTTATTTTTGGAACTTTATACCCTCTTTTTTTAAAAAAAACATAAAGAATGTTTAAAAAAACTAGAATAATACTCAGAATTGGAAATATTATAAACGTAAAAAAATAAATAAATTCCATTTAATTTTATTTAATTTAAACTATATTAAATACCATAATTTTAATTTATTATATGAAAAAAGATCTTTATAGAAGAAGAATTGATAAATCATTGAACGAGAAGGTTTTAAATTTTATATCCTCTTTAAAAGATGATTTATGGATTGCTGAAGAGGATGTAATTGGAACTCAAGTTCATAATATTATGTTATATGAACAAAAAATACTTAATAAAACGGAAATTAGAAAAATTTTACTTTCTTTAAAGAAGATCAAACAAAAAATAAAGAATAATCTACTTGAATTAAACTCTGAATTTGAAGATATCCATCCCTTGATAGAATCTTTAGTTATAGATGATATTGGAATTGATATTGGTGGAAAAATTCACACTGGCAGATCTCGAAATGATCAAGTATCAGTTGATATTAGACTAAAAATTCGTAAAGAATTGAATATTTTAACGCAGGAATTGTTTAATTTAATTGACTCCATATTACATCTCAGTGAACATTCTATCGATGCTTATATGCCTTTATATACTCATCAGCAAAAGGCCCAATTAGGATGCTTTGCACATTATACAAATAATTATACTGCTCAAATATTAAGATGTATTAATATAATAGATGAGATATATAAAAGAATAAATAAGAATCCACTGGGAGCATGTGCAATAGGAGGTACTAGTATTAATATTGACAGAGAAAGAACTTCAGAATTATTAGGGTTTGATGGGTTAATTTACAATTCATTAGATGCAATCAGTTCACGAGATTATATCTATGAAATATTATCATTCCTTAGTTTATTAGGTGTTCATTTCTCTAGAATTGCTGAAGATCTTATAATCTGGTCAACTAGGGAATATGGTTTTATTGAATTGGAGGATGGGTTTTGTTCTGTCTCAAGCGTGATGCCTCAAAAGAAAAATCCAGATTCGATAGAATTAATACGTTCTAAATCATCTATATTAATCTCTAATTTATCTAAAGCTTCCATAATAATTAAAGCCATACCCTCTGGATATTTTAGAGATTTTCAAGAACTAAAACCTATTGTACGAGAATCTTTTATTATAACTCATTCTATCAATGAAATATTAAATGGTGTATTCTCAACTATTAGCCTAAATAAGGCTAATATGATATCAAAGGTAAGGGATAGTTTCATTTTAGCATTGGATTTAGCAGAACGTTTAGTTGAAAAATATAAAATTCCTTTTCGAAAGTCCCATGAAATAGTAGCTGTTCTAGTTAAGGAATCTAAAAATCCTCAACAATTTTTTAACAAAAATCGAATAAATGAACTCATTCTGAAAATTGCTAATAAAAATATAGAAATTTCAGATGATTTCATTGAAGAGATGAGTAATATTCAACTCTGTTTGCAAAAAAGAATAAGTAAAGGCTCCCCTTCAGAAAATGAAGTCAGTGAACATATTCTGATATTAAAAAAACAGAAAAAATTATTTTATAAGAAGTATCTAAGTAGGCTAGAGAAAATTGATAAATCGAAAGGAATTAGAAATAAATTAATTCAAGAATTAATTAATTAATCTCAAGATATATATTTTTCTTTCATTTTTTATCCTATTAGGAATTTAATAACTAACATAAGTTAAAAAAATCTCTCGGGAGTTTAGATCATATTCATTTTGATTTATATGATTAGAGCTATTAAGGTTTAATTTAAAGCAAACTATATAAAAATGATCTCCATATCAAAAGTTTTTTTAATTTTTTTTAATTTTCTTGATCTAGAAAAATAAATAATCAAGTTAAAAAAAATACAAGTGAACTTAAAATGGCACAATTATCTGGTGTCCCAATTCTGATTTTGAAAGAAGGGACTGAAAGAAAAAGAGGAAGAGATGCTCAGAGAAACAATATCTCTGCCTCTAGAGCAGTTGCGGAAGCAGTTAGAACTACATTAGGCCCAAAAGGAATGGATAAAATGATTGTTGATTCTTTGGGAGATGTAACAATTACGAATGATGGAGCAACAATTTTAGATACCATAGATGTGGAACATCCTGCTGCTAAAATGATCGTTGAGGTAGCGAAAACACAAGATGATAAAGTTGGAGATGGAACCACAACAAGCGTGGTTATTGCAGGTGAATTACTAAATTTAGCACAAGAATTAATGGAACAACAAGTTCATCCAACAATTATTTTTAGAGGTTATAGAAAAGCTCTCCTCAAAAGTAAAGAAATTTTACAAGAAATTTCTAAGAATATTGATCCTAATGATAAAGATATGTTAAAAAAAGTAGCAGAAACATCAATGAATAGCAAATTAATCGCTGGGGCAAAAAGCCACTTTGCTGAAATAGCAGTTAATGCGGTTTCCCAAGTAAAAGAAAAAAGAGGAGATAATCTCTTAATAGATTTAGATCATATACAAATCATTAAAAAGGAAGGCAAAAGTCTTCTGGATACGAACATTATAAATGGGATGATCGTTGATAAAGAAATTGTCCACTCTATGATGCCAAAACTTATAAAGAATGCGAAAATCGCGCTAATTAATTCATCATTAGAAGTAGAAAAAACTGAATTTGATGCTGAAATTAAAGTTCAAACACCAGATCAAATAAATCAGTTTTTAGAAGAAGAATCAAATATGCTTAAAAAGAGAGTAGCTAAACTGAGAGATATTGGAGCAAATGTGGTTTTCTGTCAGAAAGGGGTAGATGAAAAAGCGCAAAATTTTCTCGCTAGAGAGAATATAATGACTATTCGAAGAGTAAAAAAATCAGACATGGAAAAATTATCTAGAGCCACGAATGCTAAAATAGTAAATAATATCTTTGAAATTAGTGAGTATGATTTAGGAGAGGCGGGACGGGTTGAAGAAAAAAAGGTAGGCGAAGACAATATGATTTTTGTTTCAGAATGTGCATCTCCAAAAACAGTAAGCATTCTGATAAGAGCAGGTATCGAACATGTTGTTGATGAGGCAGAAAGAATGATACATGATGCCTTATCTGTAGTTAAAGCCTCTATAGAAGTTCCATATATCCTACCTGGTGGTGGTGCGTCTGAAATTGCGTTAGCAAAAAGACTAAGAACCTATGCGAGAACAATTGGTGGGAGACAGCAACTAGCAATTGAGATTTATGCAAATGCTTTAGAGATTGTTCCAAAAACACTAGTTGAAAATTCGGGCTTTAATCCTGTTGATCTTATAGTTGAATTAAGATCAAAACATGAAAGCGAAGAGGGCATCAATTACGGATTAAACATTGAAAGTGGAAAACCGGATGAGATGATTAAATTAGGAGTAGTAGAACCACTTGCTGTATTAACTCAAGCTATTCAATCTGCCACGGAAGTAGCCACGATGATTTTAAAAATAGATGACGTAATCGCCGCCTCTGGTTTTTCAAGAGGCGAGGAAGAATAATTTTATCTCAATTTTATTTTCTTTTTATTTTATTTATATTAGTAAGTTTTAACTTCTAATATTTGATTATTGATTTTCCAAAACTGATTTCCCCAACGAAATTTTGATAAGATGAATTTTGCTTGTTCTTTAAATCCGGTTAAATAGAGTGCAGCGGATAAAGCCTCAACCGAACTCAATTTCTCCCACTTCCCATAATTTACGGGATTAGCCGCGATTAAAGAAGGTAATTTCCGTTCATTTCTGTGCGAAATTTTACTAAATTTTATTAATTTATTCCATGAACAATCAATAACTATCAGGCCATAATTTTTTAATATTTCTTTATCTGAAATGGATATTTCTCTTTGTGCAAAAGGACTTAATAATATGGCATTTCTAAGTTTTCCAGCGATCTTTTGCCTAAATTTAATTAAGCCGAATCTTTTCAATTTTAATGCGGTACATTTACTTGGATCACATTCATTATAATGTAGACAATAAAGATCCACTTTAAGAGGTCTCTTATTCATATTTTGCACTTAATAATACATTTACAGCCTTAATAAAATTTTCTGTGGTTTTTTCGGATCCAAGAATTTCTATTATTGAGTATATAATATTTCTCGCCTCTCCTATTATTGGAATTCCTCCATAATCTAATGAAAATAATCCAATAAAAGAAATCTGTTGGATATTTGAAAGATCATGATCTTTTGAAAACTCTAGAATTCCTGAGGGACAAGTTATAATCCCATAGAAATTTTCTGAATTCTCACCACTTATGGCTAAATAAAACAAAAGATCTCCCATAGCACTTTGACCAGACTCTTCCTTCATTTTTTGATACGCCACAGTTGCATTAGCAGAAAATGCTTCAATTGAAATTGGTAAATCCTTGCCATTTAATTCTCTAGCATCAAGCATCAGACCAGAAGGATCAACTAGGGAATATCTGATAAAAATAGGATTTTTAATTGAATCTAAAATCTGACTTATCGCTGGTAAAGGATTCGCGTTATCATGGTTTTCTGGAGTGTATGATAGAAAGGGAATTTCGGATCCCATTCCTATAAGATAAATTGCACTTCTAATTTTATTTGAAAATTCTTCTAATTGATCTCGTGTAGATTTTATTCCGCCAAAAAATTCTTCTAATTTTTCTTTAAGATAATACATTGAACTTGCTAATCCATCAGCATCTAATGGCCAATCTTTATAATAATCGTGTACTATTGTTAAAAGAGTTTCATTTATCTTAATTGTAATTAAGCAAACCTTTTCGAAATATGTAAATGAAATAACTTGATCTTTAATATCTAAATCTTCCCAATTTTCTTCGCTAACGGAGAACGCAGCTGATGCAAGGCTCGTAATTTGATTTGGATTTATTTGAATTTCGCTCTTCCTGCCAATTTTTGCTATTGAAAGACCGTCTAGATCACATAAAATTACTAAGATAGTACCCTCTGAAGATCTTAAAATAGAAGTCAGATGTTTTATTAAAGATTCTCTAACACTCAATTTAAATCAAAATTTCAATTTATTATACTATAATAATTCTAATATAATTCTTTTTTTTTATGTTTATTCTTTTAATAATAATTAAATTAGAAATTAATTGGATCTAAAGACTTTCTATAATTAATTAATGGTTTCGGTAATTTATAAATCAGAAGATATAAAAAAAATACAAAATAAAAAGTTTATTTATTTTTGAGCGTTAAATTATATACATAAAAAGCAATCAAGTATTATATGCGGGAATTGCCAAGTTTGGCCAAAGGCGCTGGACTTAGAATCCAGTCCCATAGGGGTTCGGGAGTTCAAATCTCCCTTCCCGCACACTAAAATTTTTTCTTTTGATATCAAATTATGATCTTTTTACGATTATAATGCTTAAACCATCTATCCATATAAAAAAATATTTAACCTATTATTAATTAAGAAAATAAAAATAAAGAAATAATAAAAAAAGCTTCTGTAGTGTAGACCGGCCAAGCTTGTTTAAAATTAAACAAGGTCTAAGCATACGGGGCTTTCACCCCCGCGACCCGGGTTCGAATCCCGGCAGAAGCATAAAGTTTTTTATTAATTAATCCCTTTTAGTATCTTGAATATAATTTAATAATTGTTCATTTAAAATCAAAGATTTCTGCCAAATTTAGTTCTATTTAATTTAAAAAAAATTAATTATCTTATGAAGGTTTTTTAACATTTTTTACAATAAATAAGCTCATATTTTATATTTCAAAAAAAACCAAAATAAGGAGAGAATTTTTTGGAAACTTTCAAAAAACCTTAAAATCATATATATGGAAAATATAATACGCCTCCAGCATGGTTTTCGTTCTGGCTATAAATTAGTATATTATAAAAATGACCCAGAATATCGAACATGCGACCGCCCGGTTAACAGCCGGGTGCTTTAGGCACACCAGACGATGCTCTACCTAACTGAGCTATGGAGGCAGTTTTTATATTTTTAACTAGTAATATTAAAGATGATATTTAGATTTTTCTATGGATTAAAGTTCTAAAATCATTAGATTGTGATTAAGTATAAAACTTTTTTAATAAATAGATTATTCCTTATTAATTACAATAGATATAAAAAATACAATAACATTTTTTAAAAAAATTGATTTTAATCTTATCAGAATAAACTTTTTAAATTAATATGATATGGTTTACAAAATATATTTTAAGGGCTTGGATGAAATAGATATAGATGAATTAAAATTAACATTTAAGGAAATTAGAAAAGATAATCCAATAATCATACCACATGAATTTATAGAACAACTAAAAAATCTTAGTTCTGAAAAAAACAATATTATAAATATTCAAAACATAGATTCCGTGCATAAATTCACTTCGGATGATCACAAAGATTTAAGTAATTTTGTCGTAATTCTAAATATCTTGGAAAACCGAAAAAAAGGATTTTTAACAGGTTTTAAAAAAAAAAGCGGAGATGTCCTATTAGGTATTTGGCCATTTCAGAATTACCAAGAAGATATGGATCATGAAAATTTTATTGACGAATATAGACATATGGTCGAGGAACATCAAAAATATGAAAAAATTTGCATAATTACTTAATCCATTTTAAAAATATCAATATCATATTCTGATAAGAATTTTACGATTCTTTTTACATTTGGCATACCTATTCTTGCCCCTAAATGTTGGATTTTTAATGCTGCTGCGGCATTAGCAAATATACAAGATGTTTCTAGATCCCAATTTCTAATCCAATAGGCTACAGAGAATGCCGCATTGAATGTATCCCCTGCGCCAGTAGTATCAACAACCTTTTTTACTTTAAAAATAGGAACCTTTTTCTGAAAATTTGATGTGGTTATTATTGCCCCCTCCCGCCCTATAGTGGTAATTACTATTGGAATCCCTTTCCTAACCAAAATTTTCGCCGCCTCTTTTGATGTTTTAGCATGAGTTATCATTTTTACTCCCTCCTCATTAGGAATTAATATATCAGCTTTTAATAGAGAATCTTTTAAATTATTCCATCCTCTTAATGCAATTTGTGCTTCTAAATCAATGCTTACTTTTACATCATTTTCCTTTGCTATATTAATTGCTTTTTTGGAAATATCTGGATGGATTAATGTGGTGTGCAATAATTTAGCTTTAGATATATATGATGGGCTAATATCTTCAATACTTATTTTGGTAGTTTTCATGTGTGGAGATTGTATTATTGTTTTTTCTCCTTTTGAAACGAATATAAAATTAACGGGGGTCTTTTTATTTTTTATTTTTAATGTAAGGTATGTATCTATTTTTTCTTTCTGAAATTCATTTATTAAGAAATTTCCATAACTATCATCTCCTACTGCCCCAATAAAACCACATTCAACTCCCAATCTAGAAACTGCAACCAAATAATTTGCTGTAACTCCTCCCGAAAAAAGATTCTCCGAAATAGCATCTATTTTTTCATCTGGTTTTGGAAAATGAGGTAGTTCAGTTACCCAATCCACCACAACTTCTCCTAAACCTATGATTTCTATATTATTCATTTAAACATTTAAATTAAATATGATTTAATTCATGATTAAAATAGAAATTTTTTAAGATTAGGTTTGGATTACCTTAATTATTCTCTCCAATTCCTCATTTATATTTAGATCTTTGAAATCATAAATAATAAGCTCATAGGCATTTGTAAAATCACTATATTTTGCTTTTCCCCTAATGATAATATCTTTTCCTAAGATCTTTTTATTTATCTTCTCTAAAAAACTATTCATATCTGGTGTGTTAATTATCTCTGAAACCACATCCGTGTTTACTCCAATCAATTTTTCAGCACTCTCTCCAATAAAAGTGCATCTTATTGTATCAAATCCATCGTCAACTTTTAAATTTAAAATCATTCTATTTATTATCTCACCTGTTTCATCACATTGACAATTATCAATCTTCTTAAAACATTTTGAACATGCTTGATAAACTGTTATCGAGTTAATTTCTTTAATAATTACTCCCTTTATCTCAAAAATCCCTGATGAGTTAATATTTTTGATTTTAGAAAAATTTCCACTAAAATTTCTTGTTCTTTCTTTGATTTGATCAATCTCCAAATCAATAAATTCTATTTTCGAGCTTTCAATAAAACTAATTTCCTTCCTTTTTGAAAAACTGCTATATTTTAATAATACATTTTTTATAAAAACTCCTTGACCATTTTCAATCAAATCGGAGTACTTTTCAGCAAGATCTCTCCATAATGTCACTTTTATCCAATCTGTATTATCACTTACTACAAAACTTAATAATGAGACTTCTTCTCCATTTTTGAGATTTACTTTTTTTAAATTTTCAACAGATGTTATAATCCCTTTAAAGGAAACAATATTATCCATATCTTGTAATTTCTCTATTTCCTTTACAAGCTCACCCTTAATTTCAATATCCTCTTCTATCTTAACAAGCTCTGAATTTTGATTGGCAAATAACTCAATTTTTTGATTGTAATTACTCTCTCTTGGATTAAGATTCGTTATTTTTATAGAATCCCCTTTTTTAATCTTATCAAGCTTGTTTGTATCTTCATTCCAGAAAGTTATTCGTATAGAACCACTAGAATCCATTAATAATATAGATTCGACCTTCCCCTCACTTCCATCTTTTCTTTCAAATGTGTTTAAGGGTGTTTTACGCGAAACCTTCCCTTTAATTGTAATAGATTTCTGAGATAAATTTATCTCTTCAATAGGAATTACTTTTTTGGTTATTTTAGGGTATTTTTTATAATTAACATCTTCAGGTGAAAGGATTAGTTTAGATAATTTGCTAATATGAATTTCTATACCAAACTTTCCTTGTTTAGCGTATCCATTAATTATTTTGATTAATTCATTTATATCAAAATTCGAACTCTTAAAAAAGTCTGTTTGGTCGTCCCACATCACAACTCGAATATCACCCGTTGAGTCATGAAGTAGAAAAGAACCTACTCTCCCTTCACTTCCATCTTTCTTGTCAAAAGTATAAATCCTGTAAATCTCCTTAACTCTTCCCACTATAGTGATGTTCCTCATATTAGCTGTAATATCTGATACATTGATTTCTATATCTTTTAATAAATCATCATTTTGGTCCTTCACATCAACACCTAATTCTTTTGCTATTATAAACAGCGCTCCCTCATCAGAAATTAAACCTTTTAATTCTTCTTTTTTTTCATTAACTAAATCTTCAATTTCCTTTTTATTTAATCCAGTCTCTTCTATTATTTTTTTGATATAAATGTCTGTTTTCATTTTATTTTTCACTTTTTATAGAAATGATACTATATATTATCCCTTAAAAATGAATTTGTTTATTTGTTAACTATCCCCATATATATATAAAAACTAAGGCTTTTTTAGTTAAATGATTTATAATCTATATTATATATCGGGAAATAGTTTTAAGTTGTTATTAAATGTCTGATTTCTATATTATTCCTGTCATAGATGTATTAAACTCAATGGCGGTTCATGCTATAAAAGGGGAGCGATCAAGATATAAACCTTTAGACTCTGTGCTTTTTGATACTCATAATCCCATTAAAATTATAAAATCCTTGAAATCAATGGGATTTTCTAAAATATATGTAGCAGATCTTGATGCAATATTGAAAAAAACCCCAAATTTTGATCTATTTAAACAATTTGGTTCTATCCCTTCGGTAGATATAATGTTAGATCCGGGCATTAGAAAAAAAGACGATATTTACAAGTATTTTCAATTTAATTTCTTCAAACTAATAATTGGTTTAGAAACAATTAAGAATCTTAAGACTATTACTAAAATTCTTAAAATTGTTCAAAAAAATAGCGTTTTAGTTAGTATTGATATGTTTCAAGAAAAAATTAAAGCAGAGAATAAAGATTTAAATAATTCAGATCCTAGGGAAATTGTAATGAAATTGGAAAAGTTAGGTATTTCTGAAATTATTCTTTTAGATCTATTTAGAGTTGGACAGAAAATGGGGGGCGTCCCAGAATTGTTTAAGAATATTAACAAAAAATTTGAAGGTAATGTATATATTGGAGGAGGAGTTAGAAATTTGAACGATATTAAAGAATATAAAAAATTAGGTTTTTCTGGAATCCTAATTGGAACTGCTTTATATGATGGATCCGTAAAATATAAAGATTTATTAGTTTAACAAATAATTAATCAACGATAATTTGACCTGTACTGGAAATATCTAATGATTTTTTACATACAGGGCAGTCATGCTTCATTTTTATCCAATCTAAAATATGATCTTTATGTGCTTTTGCTCCACATAAAGGGCACCCAAGAACCTCATCAAATATTTCAATATCTTTTCCACAAACAGAACATTTAGCTTTTGATTCAGTGGTGATTAAAATTACTCCCTTCTTTTTATCTAAAACAACATCCTCAGTATTTTCAGCCGTAGGATTAATCTTTTTAAGTTCTGATTTTGTATCTACACAAAAAACCGTGCCCTGTGAATCATCTTTTCGATTTCCAATCCATACTATTTTTCCTTTAAAATAAGAAGAGCCATTTTTTAAAAGTACCAATTCTAAAAGTCTATTTTCCATTACATAGGTTTGTATTACCTTAGTATATTCAATGTTTATATTTGCTGTTAGTTTTTTAATCACTTCAATAGGTTCTTTAAAAACTTCTTGGGTGATATCAATTTTCGTTTCTTCTTTAGGAGACATTTTTTTTAAAATTTTATTAAATAATCATAAGATTTTTTGTAAATAATAGAAATTATCAAATATAAATTTATTAAAAAATAAAGAAATTATTTGCAAAAATCTCGTTTATAAAAAATAATGATCTTTTGAATCAATTTTTTTACATAACTAGAGAGAATACTGTTTTTTATTAAATTAATTATCTTTAGTAAGTCAAAAATTCTCTGATTATTAATTAATTTCTCAAAAAATTTATTAACATTTCATTTATATTTAAAAATGATAGGTTATGTATAATAATAATATCAAATTACTTGTTAGTCCTAAGAATATAGAAGAAGCTAAAGTTACTATTGATGCGGGTGCTGACTATATTGATTGCAAAAATCCAGAAGAAGGGTCTCTAGGGGCTAATTTTCCTTGGATAATTAATGAAATGAAAAATCTTATACCAGAAAACAATAAACAACTCTTAAGTGCAGCAATTGGCGACTTCCCAAATCTTCCCGGAAGTGCTTCATTAGCTGCGTTCGGAGCGGCATGCTCAGGGGCAGATATTATAAAAGTTGGCCTTAAGGGCCCTCGAAATAAAAAAGAGGGCATTTATTTAATGAAAAATGTTATAAAATCTGTAAAAAAATTTAACAAAGAAATAATTGTTGTTGCGGCAGGCTATGCTGATTATTCTAGAATGGATGAGGGTCTTCCTTTCTTGGCTATTCCGGTGATAGCGGCAGAATCTGGAGCAAATATCGCTATGCTTGATACATATATCAAAGATGAGAAAAATCTTTTTGATTTTCTAAAGGTGGAAGATTTGGTTAAATTTAAAGATTTAGCTTCTAATTATAAAGTTAAAACTGCATTAGCCGGAAGAATTAAAATTGAAGATATACATAAAATTAAAAAAATTAAACCAGATATTATTGGTATAAGAAGTGCCGTATGTGAAGGATTTGACAGAAACAATGGTACCATTAAATATGATCTCATTAAAAAATTAAAAAAGGAGATTTCTCTAATCTAAAAATGCAAAAGCAAGATAATTTAAATAAGATTACTATAAAGATTGCTAAACAAGAGAATTTTTTCGATTTGAATTTATGTGCGAAAGAATTTATTGATTTGATAGATAATTTTAAAACAAGGTTCTTAAATAAGAAATTTTTTGTCTTAATTGCATATTATGATGAAATTTTAGCAGGACTTTTAGTGGCCGAGGATAAAAGTAAAAAAGTAGATTCTTTAGAGAAAATCATTCCAAACATATGTTTACATCTATTATACATTAATTCTAATTATCGTAATAAAGGGATCGGTAAAAGATTAGTAAATGCTTTTATTATGCTTTCAAAAGAAAATGGTTATGCTTCTATTTATATTCGCTTACCTAATAAATATAAAAAAGGGATCACTTTCTTTTTAAATAATGAATTTCTAGGTCTAAAATTTGGACAAAAAGGAGAAATAAATAATAAAATAGTTCTTGAAATGAATCTTTGGAATGATTTTGGAGTGAGAGATTGTCAAATAATTCGATTAGATTCATTTGGTCTGTATTGATCATTCCATTCTTATAAATTTAATTAAATCAGAAAAAATGTAATATGTATGAAAAACAGCTTGGAATAATAGGAATTGGCAAAATAGGTTCCACTCTATTGAAAGCAGCAGTAAATTTGATTGGACCTGACAAAATTATTATTTATGATATTGATAAAAATGTATTAGAAAGCTCAAGTAATAAATATAATGTAGAAAGTGCTGAGGATAACGTTGATCTAGTTAAAAAATCAAAATATGTTCTTATTGCGGTTCTTCCTCAAGTTATTGATGAGGTTTTAGAAAAAGTGGGACCTGTATTGAATCTTGATCAAGTTTTTATCTCGATAGCTGCTGGAGTTTCAATTAAACATTTAAATAGATATATCAGCAAAGAAAATCAGATTATAAGGGTAATGTCTAATGTAGCAGCTCTAATTGGAGAAGCTGCTACAGCTATTTCGAAAAACAATAATGTAAAACAAGAAAACATGGAATTTGTAATCAATCTATTTGATTCTGTTGGTTTAGTGGTAGAATTAGACGAAAGGCATTTAGATGCCGTGACTGGATTATCTGGTAGCGGGCCCGCATACATCTTTTTAATAATTGAAGCTTTAACAGACGGAGGTGTGAAGATGGGATTACCTCGCGAAGTAGCTCTTAAACTATCTTCTCAAACTGTTTTAGGATCTGCTAAATTATTAATTGAGACAAAAAGTCATCCTGCAGCATTAAAGGATAAAGTAGCTAGCCCAGGTGGAACGACAATTACTGCACTTCATCTATTAGAGTCAGATAAAATTAGAGCTTCATTAATAACAGCTGTAGAAGTAGCAACAAAGAAATCTAAAGCTTTAAATTCTAAGGAATAATTAAAATCTATGATTTCTTAAAACTAGATTAATTTATTTTTACTCCCTTCTTCTCAATATGTAAATTAAATATCTTATCTTCTTCTTGATAATTATTAAAAATGGCCATAACATCTTTTATATCTTTTTTTCTACACATTGCAAAAACAGATTTACCAAGTTGATTCAAACTAGCTCCAATAATATTTAATTTATTTAATTGAACAATCAATTCTCTTATTTTACTCAAATTTAATATCTCTAATATCTCTGTTTTTTGCACAAATTCCCAAGATAATTTAGCGAAATTTTTGATATTTGGATTTTTTTTTAACTTTCTTAGTGCTTCTCTTCCAGGTTTATTTACTATGGAATGAAGAACTTGATTCGATAGGAAATCTGGAGTTGATATCTGTCCAAAACTAGTACAAATGACATGAATTCCAATTGGAAAAGGAATATACTGATATTTGCCCGGATATCCAGATTCAGCTACCATTCCAAGACCTGCAGCGAGTTGTCCACAGACAGTCCCAAGCCCTGTTTTATTAACGACTTCGGCTATATGAGCAATTTTTCCACATTCATAATTAGATACATTGAGCTGAAGTAATTTATTTAGACCAAATGCAGTACCTAATGCTCCCGAACCACTTGCTCCATATCCACATCCAACTGGAAGGTCAAATCTATGAAAGATCTTAACATTCAACGAATAATTGACTAATCTACTAAAATAATCAAAGATAAAATTTGTTGTTTCTGCCTCTTCATTTACTTTAATACTATTTATATATATCTCACATTCTTTAATATTATTATTCTCTGAGATTATTTTATTCCATATAATAGTCGTGGTTCCCATAGCATTGAGTGTGAAACCTGCTCCTCTCGATCCTATTTGTTCTGGATTTTCTAATTTAATTCCATTTTTAGAATCAACAATTTCAAAAAAACCAGTAATTCTATGTGGGACTTTAACCACAATCTTACTTTTATCTTTCATATATTTTAATAAGTGTGATTATATAAGTTATTATAATAAAAAGAAAAATCAATTTAAAATTAAGGATCTCTATGAATAATAAAAATATTGTAATAAAAATTGGAGGATCTCTTTTATTTGATAAAAATAAAAATATCAATTCTAAAAAAATAAGTGAATTCTGTAATCTCGTGAAAGAAAATAAGAATTATGATGAAATTATTATTATTGTTGGAGGAGGAATTATAGCAAGAGAATATATTAATTTTATTAGAAAACACACTCAGAATGAAGCTTTAGCTGATCTAATCGGAATTAATTTCTCACAAATCAATGCACAATTAATAATTTCTTATTTTAAAGATCTCGCTTATCCTTTGGTTCCAAAAAATATTGATGAATTATCTATTGCTCTTTTAAGTAAAAAGATAATTATTATGGGTGGTTTGCAGCCAGGACAAAGTACAACATCCGTAGCATTAGAAGTTGCAGAATTTATTAAAGCAAAACAAACAATCATATTAACTGATGTTAAGGGTATTTATAATAAGGATCCTAAAAAACATAAAGATGCAAAATTATTAGAACATTTAAATTATTCTGAATTATCTGAGATTATTCTTAAAGAAGGCGATATAAATCAAGCAACTGCTGGAGAATATAGGATATTTGACACAGTTTCTTTACAAATATTAAAACGTAGTCATTTGAAAGTTCAAATTGGCTCAGGATTAGAATTATCAAAATTTCAAGAATTATGGTTAGGTAATATCCAAAATATTGGAACTATCATTTCAGATTAAATCTTTTTAATAAATTTTTTTTACAATTTACAATTATTTAATATATTGAAAAAAGAAGAAATTAGTTAAAAATAGTATGTCAAATTCATCTTGGAAGGATCAGATTCAAAAAAAATGGGGCCCACATCAACATTGTCCTGTATGTGGTAAAGCAATGGCTCCCGATAGAAAATTCTGCAGCCAAACTTGCAAAGATAATTATTTGCAAAAACAGAAGAAACAGAAGAAACAAAGTAGATATCAGATTGTTTTTCTTGTAGGTATGATGGTAGTAATGTTCGTTCTTATGTTTCTTTTTACATAAGATCTATAAGATTTTATCAAATGCAGAGATAACCAAGCCCGGTCAATTTACTTTAAAAAATTAAAGTAATGATCACCGGTGATGGACTCAAGATCCATTCTCATAGGAGTACGGGGGTTCAAATCTAAGGAAAAAACATTTCCATGAGAACATATCCCTCTCTCTGCATCTCTTAGATTATTTCTCAAAAATTTTTTATTCTTCTAAACTTTGCAGATTCTTATTAATAAAATTAATTAATGGTTTTGTAATTTCATTCTCCTCAATCTTACTCTTTATAAATAAAAGGAGAAGCACTGGAGCATCTAAATATTTGGAAATCTTTTTAATAAGAATAGAACTGAGTAATTGTTGACGGATTCCAAATAAATTATAAGATGAAGAGGCAGATTTAGACCCCTTAAGTTTAGGAGGGGTTCCTAAAGTGACATCTCCGATTCCCATTGCTTTTTGATCTGAGATAAGAGCTAAATAGCTTTTATGTAATTTAAAAAGTTTAAAATAAATTTGAAGATTTTCTAATTGAACAGATTTATCAATAACATTTTTCATTATTAAATTCATATCCTTTATTATAATTATAATCCGGCTTCTTTAATTGCCTCATCTACTTCATAATTTTGGTGAACTATTAGATATAAAGCCCTCACGGTATTTGTGGGGTTTTTTGTTTGAAATACATTTCTCCCAAAAGCTACACCTGCTCCTCCAACACTAATAGATTGTTTAGTAATCTCCAAAATGTTTCGAACCCCTCCTTTTTCTCCTCCCGCAATTATAACAGGTGCCATACATCCCTCAACAACCTCTTTAAATGAATCTTGATCTCCTGTCCAATTTGTTTTTACTATATCTGCCCCTAATTCTGCAGCAGCGCGAGCAGCTATCTTCACAACCTCAACGGCATGTTCATCTTGAATGTTTTCTCCCCTAGGATACATCATAGCAATTAATGGCATTCCATATTCCCTACATTCTCTAGAAATGGTCCCTAAAATTTCTAACATTTCTGGATCTGATTTTGTGCCAATATTAATATGTAAAGAAACCCCATCAGCTCCAATTTTTACAGCTTCTAATACAGTATTTACTAAAACTTTATAATTTTTAGAGGGACTTATCGATGTTGAACCTGAAAGATGAAGAATTAATCCGATATCTGGACCGTAACCACGATGAGCATAAAGTGGGATCCCAATATGCCCGAGAACCGCGTTTGCACCACCTAAAGCAATCTTATTGACTATTTCCCCAAGGTTCTTTTCAATTCCTTTTATCGGGCCAACAGTTAATCCGTGATCCATTGGTATTATGATAGTTCTTCCATTCTCTCTATTCATTATTCGTTCTAGTCTAATGCTTTTTCCTATATAACCTGATATATTACAAACACCTCATTCTTAGAATGATATAATTAAAAGAAGAGTTACTTAATAATTAATTCTATCATATTTAATATCCATCTTTCAAGAAGATTTCAATAATAACTTATTAATTAAGAAGGAAAATAACCCGGAAAATCTAATCCTGCCTTTTCTGAAATGTTTAGCATGATATTCATTGACTGAATAGCATTACCCGCTGTACCTTTAACAATGTTATCGAGTGTACATAAAATTACAATTCGATTTAAATGATCATCTAATTGAAATCCTACGTCGCAATAATTTGTACCAACTATTACTTTAGGATCTGGTAGTCTAAAAACACCCGTATTTTGATTAATCAAACGTAAAAAAGGTTCCTCTCTAAATGCTTTGCGATAAGTTCTAAAAAGCATTTTTTCATTAATTTCAATATTATTAGGAAAGAAAACATGACATGTTGATAAAATTCCTCTAACTAAATTCACGGCATGAGCAGAAAACCCTATCTTTACTTTTTCTTCTTCATTATTTTTATCCTTCAATATTCTTTCCAATTCTTGCTCTATTTCAGCGGTGTGTCGGTGCCCCGTCATTTTATAAGGTCGTATGCTATTTGCTCTTATTGAATGATGAGTTGATTCATTTATACCTTTTCCAGATCCAGATGATCCTGTTTTTGAATCAACAATTATTTTGGATGTGTCGATTAAATTTTCCTGGACTAAGGGATATAAACCATAAATAGCACTAGACGCATGACATCCTGCAACAGCAATTAAATGAGCGTCTTTTATTTCATCACGATGCAGTTCTGGCAAACCATACACTGCTTCTTGAAATAGTTCAGGATGAGAATGATTTTTTTTATAATATTTCTTATAAATATCAAGATTTTTTAAACGAAAATCCGCACTTAAATCAATAACTTTCAAGCCAACTTCCAATAAGGAAGGTACTATATCTTGAGAAATTCCATGGGGAGTGGCGAGGAAAATTATATCACACTTCTTTTGTGCTGTATTAATATTAAATTCTTCAAATTTATACTCAACAATATTTCTTAAATTCGGATATACAGAGTGAAAATATTTACCAATCAATCTTCTTGATGTTATATAATTTAAGTTAACATTCGGATGATTGGACAATATTCTAACAGTTTCCCCTCCAGCAAATCCACTAGCACCAACAACTCCGACATTTACAGTCATTGCATCCGATAATCTAATAATAGTTTTAAACTTATTGATACAAAAATAATATATTCTTTTGAAGAAAATAAATCAAAAAATAATTAATTTAATAATATATAAATAAAATCTAAACAGATTAAATTATAATTGTTTTAATTCTAAAGGTTAAACACCAAATAATTGCCTTAACTCAGAATAAACTTGTGATAATTGAGAAATTATTTGCATATTGTTTTGTTGTAAATAATATCTTATATACCCCGCTAAACCTTCATCATCTTTTACCCATTGTA
>Ga0102944_1000899_pt1 | contig 21296 bp, 14 predicted proteins | sample SalPonD_shore_MG_FD_78172 | JGI IMG/M metagenome (GOLD analysis project Ga0102944, IMG submission 78172) | Salt pond soil microbial communities from South San Francisco under conditions of wetland restoration - Salt Pond MetaG... | ecosystem: Environmental > Aquatic > Marine > Intertidal zone >...
AGAATAGATTCAGAAAAAAATATACTAGCCTTGATAAACAGCGCTTAAACGGGTGTTTTTAATTACTCTTCTCTAAAATTGTTCATTTACACAGGAAAATGTTTTTGCTTAAATAATAACGGAAATCGGAGGACTGAATACGGAAAGCGGATTTACGTTTATATCCGTGGGGACATGCCATGGCATGTCCCTACCGCTTTGGGCCTTCATTTGTTTGGAAATGGAATCAGGATGGTCCGGATTGAAAGGATGGATCGGGAAATTTATTCTGATTCTGTGTTCTGACCCCTACATTCAGTATTCTATCCCTCAATACACTTAATAACCCATTAACTCAATAACTTTTATTAAAATCTGCATCATCCGCGTTCTATTTTCATGACAAAAAAAGATTACTTTTACGCAATTATTAAATAGTATTAAGACTTAATCTTAATTAAATTTAAGAAACATAAAAATAATAGAACGAAACAAATCTGCATTATTTAATTATTAAATAAAGAGAGATGCCAACAGCGGAACAGGAGTTAAAAGATTATTTGAGACAGGAAGGTTACCGCCTGACCCCTGAACGTTTTGAGGTTCTTGATGCTGTCATGACCGAACCAGGACATTTCGAAGCTGATGACCTGTTTCTCCATTTAAAGGAAAACGGTAGTAAAGTTTCAAGAGCGACAGTTTACAAAACATTACAGATTTTGGAAGAATGTGATCTCGTCTACCGGCAACGTGTCGGTAAACATGGCTCCCGGTATGAAAAAGCGTTTGGGCGACCACACCACGATCATTTGATTTGTATACATTGTGGCAAGATTGTTGAATTTATAGATCCCGTGATTGAAGACCGGCAAAAAAATATTGCACGTTTACACGAATTTGAATTTGTCAGTCATTCCCATCAATTATTTGGTTTATGTTCGGATTGCCGCTCGAAGAAACATAATAAACAGAACACTTTGATATGAAATTTTTTAGTGGATATCACCTTAAAAGAGCACCAAACCGGATCGAAACAAAAGTATTTGCAATTCCCATCGATCACGAAACGACGCTCAATGATCTGAAGATTGCCCAAACAGCTTGCATCATAAATTTTTACAATGAGAATGAAGCCATTAAAAAAGTGGAAGCCATGGGACTCAGATGCGGGGAAAACGTAGTAATTTTGCAAAAACTCGGCCGGGGCATCGTTGTGAAAACGAATAATTCACGAATCGTCCTCACAACGGATGTCGCCGAAAATGTCAGGGTGAAATGACGAAAAGTATCAAGATCGCCTTAGCCGGAAACCCCAACGTTGGAAAAACCACACTATTAAATCACGCTGCTAAAACTCATCTGAAAATCGGTAACTGGTCGGGAGTCACCGTAGAAAAAAAGGAAGGCTTCCTGACCTATAAGGGATATGATCTCCATTTTGTTGATTTACCCGGTATTTACACGCTCGAACCGATTTCCGAAGATGAATGGATTGCCTGCCGGTTTCTGAAGGAAGAGAAACCCGATATTATTGTCAATATCATTGAGACATCAAGTGCGGAACGCGATTTGTTGCTAACCACCGAGCTTCTTGAGTTTGGCAAACCCATGGTGATCGCCCTGAATATGTCCGATGAAGCCCGGAAGCATGGAATAGAAGTGGATCATGAACATGCGACGAAACTGCTCGATATTCCCGTAATAAAAACGAATGGGAAAAAAGGTGAGGGCGTTTCCGATTTGCTTGATGCTATAATTGACTCGGTTAAATCACAACGCCTACCCAAAGTACCGCAATATAACCGGGAAGTGGAACAAGCTCTACTATCCATTACTAAAACATCTCAGCAGGAGAAATTAGATAAGCATACGCTCCTGGAAAGATTGGCGGACAATACTATGGGAAATGGAGAGAAATCAGACCTCGAGAGTTATTTTAATAAGAATATCAGCGGCATTATTAAAAATGAGCGGTACGCTTTTGCACACGGTTTTTATAGCGACACATTCAGGAAGAAGAAGTTTACCGCCAAAGACCTCACCGATAAGATCGACAAAATCGTGCTGCACCCGGTACTGGGGATTTTCATTTTTTTGTCTGTTATGTTCCTTCTGTTTAAAATTTCCTTTGATTTTTCTACTCCGTTCATGAACTGGACGGAGGGTTTTATCAATGATTTTCTCTCACCTTTATCACAGTCATTATTATCGAATGTAGGTGCCGGAAACTGGCTTTCTCAATTCTTTTCCCAGGCGATCATCGGTGGTGTTGGATTTGTGATCACCTTCTTACCGCTGGTGGCCATGATCTTTTTTCTGCTGAGCCTGCTGGAGATGTCCGGTTATATGCCCAGGATAGCTTTTATTATGGATCGATTCATGCATAAACTGGGTCTGCATGGAAAAGGTATGATCCCATTACTGCTTGGTTTCGGCTGTAATGTCCCGGCTGTAATGGCAACCAGAACGCTCGATAATAAGCGTGATAAACTTCTTGTAATGACAATGATCCCTTTTATGAGTTGCCCGGCACGGCTGGTGGTCTTTTCCTTTTTTGCATTCCTGTTTTTTGATCATCCTGCATTCATAATTTTCGGTCTTTACCTCCTTGGAATAGTCGTCGGCTTATTAACGGCCTTTGTGCTGCGTAAAACAGCGTACAAAGGTCAGTTATCGCATTTCGTGATGGAATTACCGCCCTATCGAACTCCCAGGATGAGAACCGTATTACAGATAACATGGGCCCAGGTGAAGAGCTTTTTGCACCGGGCCGGTACGGTAATATTTGCGGCATCAATAGTGGTATGGCTGCTGTTGAACATACCAACTAACCGCCAAAATCCGTCTGAAAGTGCGGCTGCTTATATCGGTAAGATGATCACTCCTGTTCTCAAACCCATCGGGATCAAAGACTGGAGAATCTCTACTTCACTCATTCCCGCCTTTTTAGCGCGTGAAATTGTTTTGAGTTCTATGGGCACTATCTATTCTGCCGACGAACCACCTCAACATAAAGATTTTCATTTCATACCTGCTCTTGAGCACCAGGTTATAGGATTGGGAGAAGCGACTAAATCCAGTGTGCTCTCGCTATTTACACCGGATGTCGAAACATTTCAGACGGATGAGGGATCTCACAGTCTGCGAACGGTTATCAGGTCAAGTTTTACAACAGCCTCGGCATTATCATTTATGATCTTTCTCCTGTTATACAATTCCTGTATGGCCACAGTAGCTGTTATGGCGCGGGAAGGAGGCAAGAAGTTCGCCCTGCTCTTCCTGGCTTACAGCTTTTTCATAGCCTGGATTACTGCGTTCATTGTTTATCATATTGGAGGTTTATTTTGACCGGGAAGATCATTTTCATGCTGGCACTGGCCATCATAGCCGGGATTATCATTGTGAGAGCGGTTAAGAAGAAATCGAAAAAAAACTGCTGCGATTAAGACGGATTTGAGGAGCACAGATTTTTGCATCTACCTACAGAAAGGCAGAGATATAAGCAGATCTTTATTTATTATTAATAATATTTTAAGCTTATCAACCAATCTCAGTTATAGCCTGTCATCCCGGGGCACTCGAGGGATCTATAACGGCTTTAGACTTTCATATGTTTATAACAGATATCAAGTGATTGACCGTTGTTAGATTTCTCCGCTTCGGTCGAAATGTCAGGTTAGTTGATTGCTGGCTGTGCTCATAATCCAACATTTCCATATTCTGATTTTTTCCTCAATACACCTAATAACTAATTAACTTATTAAACCTGCGTAAATCTGTGTCATCTGCGTTGTATTTATTGTGAATCCGGATGGTTAGGATTGAAAGGATAGATCTGGATTATTTTTAGTTATTTTTATCAATATACCCGTTGGGCTCCACATACCAGGTGGCGTCCATCTAAACCCGCCAATAAGCTTGAAAAGGTGGACACCACTTCTCAAAGTGGTGCCCACCGACAAATTCTATTCTGATTTCTGTCTTCTACATTCTGTATTCTATATTCTATACAATTATTTGTTAATTACTCCCTACTAATTACTAATTGATTCCAAAATGAATGACTCATCCCTATTTTATGTTTACGTAGCAGCACTTTTTAAAAATTATTGACCAGTATTTAAAATTATTAATTATGGATGAAATTGAGATAAAAACCAGAGATGGTGTAGCCGACTGTTATGCTTTTTCCCCTGAAGATGCCAACAAGAACCTGCCCCCTGTCATTTTTTATATGGATGTGATGGGTGTACGTGATTCCCTGTTCGAGATGGCCCGGAGAATAGCGGACCAGGGATATTATGTTTTGGTGCCTAATTTATACTACCGCAAAGAACGAAAATTATCGTTTCCTCCGGCTACCGTTAAAGAAGAGGGACCCAAACGGAATGAGATGTTTCAGTTACTGCAGTCACTGGATATGGAAATGGTGATGTCGGACACCTCTGCTTATCTTGATTTTCTTCTGGCAAAAGATAACACCGCCGATAAAGCTGCTACGGTAGGATATTGCATGGGCGGACCTTATTCCCTGGGTGCAGCCGGAACATTCCCGGATAAAATTGCCGCTTCGGCATCCTTTCATGGAGCTCGTCTTGCAACGCAGAAAGATGATAGTCCGCATCTTCTTGCACCAAAAATGAAGGCTAAAATTTATGTAGGCATAGCGGGCATTGACCCTCATTTCTCTGACGAAGAAAAAGAGCGCCTCGAACAAATCCTGAAGGAGAATAATGTTGATTACACGATGAAAGTCTACCCGGATGTCAAACACGGTTTCACGGTACTCGATTCCCCGGCTTATAACAAAGAAGGTTCAGAAGAACATTTTAAGGCCCTCTTCAATCTCCTGGAAAAATCGTTTTGATTATAGAACGCGGATGACGCGCTTCGCCAGAGATAAGTTGTAAGTGTAAAGAGATAAGAGGGACAATCCGCGTTAATCCTTTCATCCGTGTAATCGGTGGGCCCCACTTTAAAAAGTGGTGTCCACCAGTTTATGCTTCCAACCGTTTTTAGATGGACACCACCTTGTAGGTGGAGCCCATCGTATAAAATCCTTAAAAATAATCCCGGTCCATCCTGTCAATCCTGACCATCCTGATTCTCATAAAAAAGTGGTTGTTAAAGGCTCTTAAAAGTCAGAATTTGGATTTGCAGGATTAATGGATTACCGGATTATATATTCGGTCCAAAAAGCAACCTGTCATTTCGACCGAGGCGGAGAAATCTAACAAAGGCAAAAAGCCTGATTCCATTTCTAAACAAATGAAGGCCCAAAGCGGTAGGGACATACCATGGCATGTCCCTACGGATATAAATGTAAATCCATATTCGTTCTCCGGTCTCCATCTTCCGGGTTCTTTTTTCCGCTTTTATCTGCGAAGATCTATGGCTAAAAAATAAACCTGACTTATCCATTCAATCCGGACTATCCGGATCAACTTTGTGCCTCATCTTTCCCACTCCACAAATACCAGTAGGCCAATCCTGTGGTGAGTAATCCAATCAGTGCTCCAAAATAAAAGGAGTCCGGGATGTTTGAGATTTGAACGATCAGTCCAAAACCAACCGGACCCAAAACCTGTCCGGCTGAGAAACCGGATGTATAAATACCGGTTACGGCACCCTGCCCGTGATATCGACCCCGTTCCGTTCGGATGGCAACAGTCGAGGCCCGGGAAACGGCACTGAATATACCCATGATCACAACTAGTATAATCAGCCATAACATGTGATGTACCATCGGTACAAATAGCATAGAAACAGCGGCAACGCCCCCGCCTATAGCGACCAGTGCCCCGCGGTGATGGGAAAAACGATCCGCCAGACTACCAAACGGGTATTGAAATAATGTACCTGTTACCATATAACTCGATATAATGAGCCCAACCTGGCTTTTCGTCAGCGAAATAATGGTAACAGCATAAATAGGAAAGAATGAGTTAAAGCCCCATCGATAAAAACCACGTCCAATGACATATGACAGGATACCTTTCATCTTCCGGTCTTTCATCACCATTCGTAATGATTCCCGGAAGTTCGTTTCTGACTCATTTTTCTTTTCCCGAAGTTCTGCCGGTGCCTTATCAACCACAAAATAAACCAGGCCAAACCCGATCACTGCCGCAATCGTCATCACATAAAAAGGGGCCTCCAGCGAAACATGATCGGCCAGGTAACCACCGATTACCGGACCAATGGCAATCCCGCCAAACTGACCGAGATAAAACAGGTTCATGACCCGCCCCTCTTTACCAAGCGGTGTGATATCCCCGATATAAGATTGTGCAATGGGTGTTACCATCGCAGAAGCGACACCCTGGAAAAACCATAATACGGCAAGCATTAATACACTATGCAGCAGGCTGTAACCAAGTGCCAGGATTGCATATAAAGCCAGTCCGGCCAACATAAATGCTTTTCTTCCATACCGGTCGGATATACGTCCGACAAACGGACTGAAAAGCCCTCGTGCCAGCGCATAACCGGCAAAAATCATCCCAACAATGGCGCCTGTAGCTCCAAGTCTCTTTGCAAACGGTGTAAGTATCGGAAGTAAAATTCCCATGCCAAGCATAGCCGCCATATTAGCTATGAACAGGCCAGCAAAAGTCATCCGGGGAATACGTTCGGGAATATTCATTTTTTGATGATCTGGCATCGGGGCCGTATCTCTCTGTTAAATCCACATTCAAATTTTGTAAAAGAACAGAAGTTACGCACGAAAGATTCGATTCTAAAGTTTTTATGGAACGCAGATGACACGGATTTTCGCAGAAAATAAATAAAGTTATTGAGTTAATAGGTTATTAAGTGTATAGAGAGAAAAGAATACAGAATATAGAAGACAGAAATCAGAATAGCATTTCCCCGTGGGCTCCACTTTGAGAAGTGGTGCCCACATACATGCACTACTTGCCGGATTAAAAAGCTCAATCAACCATTAACTTTCCGACCAACGAATCAGTGTTGATCCTTTAATCCGTGTAATTTACGATTCTAAAAAACCTAATGACCCTCTTGTCTCTGTCATTTCGACCGAAGCGGAGAAATCTAACAGCGGCTGAAAAACCTGATTCCATTTCTTAACATATGAAGGCCCAAAGCGGTAGTAGGGACATGCCATGGCATGTCCCTACGGATATAAACATAAATCCGTTCTCCGTTATCCGAAGAAAATTTTAAGTACTTATTTATCTCCTTTATACGTCAATACACGTCCCCACAAACTTTTCGTACCCCAGATTCCTTCGCGCAGGCATTCGAGCTGAACAATTTGGCTGTGATCTACAAATACGTTTACCTCCGCACCATAATTCTTTATATACCAGGCAAATACATCAGGATCAGCCGCTTCGAACATCAATTTTTCCAGGCCGAGCTCATTGATGAAACGGGCCGGAACATCGGTGCGCCATGGTTCGATATTTTCCGTGATACCTTCCGATTCGATCATAATCATGTAAGCTCCGGCATCAATGAATTCTTTTGCCTGTTTTACAGCCCATTCGGGATCCATTTCTCCTTCTGCCCGCAAGGCGGCCTCCGGTGTGTCCCCGCCGGCACCAAACTGTATCCCAATCTCCGGCTTGGCTTTCAATCCTGTTTTTTGAACCTTTTCGATCAATCTAAGCCAGTCGTCTGTCGGGATTGTAATGAAACCGGCAGAAAGTTCGATAATATCAAAACCGAGTGATTTACAGGCCTCGATATATTTATTTACCGCTTCCTTGCCCTGTGTCAATACATATTCCATGAAGCCCCCGGTTGAAACCAGCACGTTATAGTCGTGAGCCAGATCCGTAATCTCTTTCACCCTGGCCGGCGGCATCAACGAAAAAGAACCACCTGAAAATTTCAGAGAATCGACATATTCACCCATCGTTTCCAGGATATCCTGCAGATATCGTTTACCCATTACACTATAATAGGGACCACGTATTTCAGTAATCCCATGCTTCCGCGGTTTTTCTTCTCTTTCATTTTTATTCAAAAAATCGAATAATCCCTCTTCTCTCTTCTTAGCCATAAATGTCTCCTTTTTTCTAAAATTCGAATGAATAGATTTTTAAAAATATCACTGACAACGGAGGATAGACGACAGTGGAATGTTAAATGATGAATTTTGAATTAAATTTTTATTCCCTCAATATCCCTTTGTGCCTTTGTGCCTTTGTGCATTTGTGCCTTTAAAATTAATATATGCTGATATTTATCAACAATCTGTATACTGCTACCTGTTCACCGTTCCCTGATTTGCCACCCTGTATTCCGGAATCTTCACTTGTGCCAGCAGATGTGTCAGATCTTTGACTTTATGATCTTCCAGATTATGAATCAAATCGATGATATGATTTCTAAGACGTTCGGTTGTATATGGTCTTGCCAGCTGTTTGAATTTTTCCGTGATCGTATCCCAGCTCATCGGACGCGTATGAAATCCTTCGTAATCTGACTTATCGATCTCATATTTATCACCATTTTCCATATGAATCGTAATATGACAAGGCATTTCATCCGGAAACCGGGCACTATATTCATCCGCAGCAGTTACTTTTATTTTTTTAAGGAGTGTCTGAACATCCTCCCTGGTTATCCGGTCCGGTTTATACTGATCCGGTAATACCTGTCCATCGATCAATGCTACTGCAGTCATATACTGCAGGCTGTGATCTGCTTCTTCTTTAATTCGAACGATGGTTTTATCGCCTTCTTCTCCACCTCCAATAATGTTATAAGCTACACTGAAGGTCACGATTTCAATATGATTTATATCTTCGGGATCAATACTGTACTTATTCTTTAATTCAAGAGCTCCTTCAAGTGTGGCCTGCGAGTGAATCTCGGCATTAAATTGCTTGATAATCGTTTGGGTTACTTTTTCAAGATTTTCCTTACTCCAGTTAATCTGGAAATTACCGGCTATGGATTCCTGGAATCCCTTATTCCCTTCAAAAACCTCCATAGGTCCGGTGATACCACGCATCGCCAGAAAAGTAGAAGTTGTTGCACCAAAAGCGGTATAAGGATAGGCCAGGCCCTTCCAATGAGATAATGCTCCTGTTCGTGTTACCCGAAGGGCATTAAGAGGTGTTCCACTGATAGCTAATGCATTAGCAGTTCTCTCATCATCCAGATTCAAAGCAGATGATACACCGGCCGCAACAGCATAGGCGCCTTGCGTTGTATGATCAAACCCTTTATCCCGAACCGGTGCCTCATCGCTCAGGCGGCATTGAACCTGGTAAGCGATGGCAAATGCCAGCATCAGTTCCTTGCCGGTAATCTTATTATACTCACCGGCTGCCAGAACCGACCCGAAGTTATCGCTGGGGTGACAAGTCTCTCCTTTAGCCAAATAACTGTCGTTAAAATCGAGATACCTGACCAGGGCACTGTTATATAAAGCGGCATAATCCGGTGAAGTGGAACCCCCGCCAATAAGGGTACATTTACCATTATGATTATGTGAGAATTCTTCGATTTGTTCCCTGATTAAACGCACCGGTTCTCCTTCCACAGCCCCTATAGCTGTACCCAGAGAATCAAGGATCCTGATTTTTATTTGCTCTTTTGCTGCCTCGGATAGGTTATCAAATGTCTGGTTAGTTATGAACGATGCCATTCGTTGAACAACAGTCATACTAATACCTCTCTTATATTTAATAATGAATGATCAACTTTCTTTAAATACTTTCAATTAATGATTTCTTACCGATTTAAGGTTTAAAAAATCGTCTTGATAAAACACCTTCTGTGTACTATTAAAACTTATTATTAATCATTGAATTAAATGTCACTTCGTGATTATTCTAATCTCTGTCTTATGAACAAATCATTTAAATGAAACATTCTATGAATCACACAATTGGAATATTATTTCTAATGAACCATGAGGCTTTATTAAATTGGTTAATTCGTCAATTCCCTACTTACATCATATTTAGAGAATGTTACTTTTCAACGATGAAAAGTAACCAAAAATCGCCGGCTTATGTAAAATGGGCTAAATCCCCTAAAAGATTATTGATAATTTTCAGTGAAAATATAAATGCACTCGAATATTTTTTAATGTTGAATACTTTTTATCAAACCACACATTAAAATCCCGGTTCAAAATTCTGTGAGGACCAGATTTATTCCGGAGATTTTGTAAAAAGAAGTCACATCCCAAGCTTACCGCTTTATTAACTCAAATTCACAACTATATTAGGGGTTATAAATTTATCCAATACTTAAATGGGATTATTATGAAACGTTTATCGGTACTTAGCTTATTCGTATGTCTATTATTCGCGACAATTGCCGGAACCGTTCCGGCAAAAGCACAAAACCTCCCTTCCATTGCTGAAAAAACAAAGGGAATGAAAAAATATCCCGGCTATTTTGATTTTTATTGGGATAGTACACATGGAAAGATCTGGATGGTCGTTGATAAATGGAATAAGGAATTCCTGTATATGGACGCCCTCGCAGCGGGTGTCGGGTCGAATGATATTGGCCTGGACCGTAGTCAATTGGGACCCGAACACGTGGTTATCTTCAAGCGCATCGGACCAAAGGTATTACTCATACAAAAAAATCTTGGATACCGGGCAGCCAATACCAACAATGAGGAAGAGATACTCTCTGTAAATGAGGCTTTCGCTAAATCGGTCCTTTATGGATTCAAAGTAGCCGCCGAAAGCGGGGATAAAGTATTGATCGATATCACTGATTTCATGATGCAGGATCCGCATCATCTTGTCGAACGCTTAAAAAGAACCAGGCAAGGTAATTATCATGTGGATAAATCCCGTTCTGCCGTTTATTTACCTGACACAAAGAATTTCCCAAAAAATTCGGAACTGGAAGTAACTCTTACTCTCACCGGTTCAGGTGCAGGCCACTTTCTTCGATCTGTGACGCCTGATCCCGATTATGTCACAGTTCGTGTGCACCATTCCTTTGTTGAACTGCCAAACGACGGATATAAACCCAGAGTATTCGATCCCCGGGCCGGCTATTTCGAAATCAATTACAAAGATTACAGTTCTCCTATTTCCCAGTCGCTGGTTAAGCGATATATCATCCGTCATAACCTGGTGAAAAAATATCCCGATAAGAAGCTCAGTGTTCCGGTTAAACCGATCATTTATTACGTTGACAGCGGCGTTCCTCAGCCTATTCGTTCAGCGTTGATGGAAGGCGCTTCCTGGTGGAACAAGGCATTCGAAGCAGCAGGTTTTAAAAATGCATTCCAGGTTAAAGTACTGCCCAAAGGTGTGGATCCTCTCGATATACGTTATAATGTCATAAATTGGGTACACCGTTCTACACGAGGTTGGTCGTATGGATCCAGCGTGGTCGATCCGCGTACAGGTGAAATCATCAAAGCAAATGTACTGCTTGGTTCGCTACGTGTGCGCCAGGACTACCTGATAGCCCAGGGGCTGATGGCCCCTTTTAAAAATGGAGTGCCTTCCGATAAGGATAACCCCATGTTGAAGATGGCGCTGGCCCGTATACGTCAATTGGCCGCACATGAAACAGGACATACGCTTGGTCTGGCCCATAATTTTGCCTCGAGCTACAACGACCGTGCATCCGTGATGGATTATCCGCAGCCCTACATCAAAATTGGCAAAAATGGCAAGCTTGATTTCAGTGATGCCTATGCAGTTGGCGTAGGAAAATGGGATATCCAGGCTATTAAATACGGGTATACGAAATTCCCGAAGGGAACGGATGTTCACAAAGCGCTTAATAACATTATCGAAAGCGGCATCCATAACGGACTAAAATATATATCGGATGCCGATGCACGGCCGGCCGGAAGTGCAAACCCCTATGCACATCTTTGGGATAATGGCAAGCTTCCATATAAGGAATTAAATCGCATGCTTAAAGTGCGTCAGATCGCATTGGCTCAATTCGGCGAAAATAACATCAAGCCGGGTGAACCGATGGCTACTTTGCAAGATGTGCTTGTACCTATTTATCTCTATCACCGCTACCAGGTCATCGCTACCTCGAAGATGCTCGGTGGAATGGATTACACCTATGCCGAACGTGGAGACGGTCAAATGGTTACAAAAATCGTGTCGCCTGATAATCAGGAAGCCGCCCTGGCCGCTCTCCTTAAAACGATCACGCCCAATGTGCTCGCCCTGCCGGAATCATTGATCGAGAAAATAGCACCGAGGCCTCCGGGTTACTATGACCACCGGGAATTATTCAAAGGGCACACCGGCGTCGTCTTCGACCCACTGGGAGCTGCACAAACCGCCACAAAAATGACGGTTGATTTAATTCTGAATCCTGAGCGTGATACCCGATTGGTCGAATTCCATGCCAGGGACAGTAAATATCCGGGATTGAGTGATGTCATCGATAAACTCATCGACTCCAGCTGGAAGACTTCCCGTAAAACAGATTATAACGGTGCTATTTACCGTGTTGTGGATAATGTGGTTTTATCTGATTTGATCAACCTGGCAGAGAATGAGAACACTTCCACAGAAGTACGCGCCATAGCCGATTATAAGATCAAAGAATTGGCCGGCTGGCTGAAAGACCATGAAAACAGCTTTACGGATACTCCTCAAAAAGCCCATGTTGAATTTGCACTCTCACAAATTCAACAATACGAACAACACCCGGCAGAGCTCAAAACCAGCAAACCGCTCAATCCACCACCGGGCTCCCCGATCGGAAATTAACATATACGGAATACGGAAAAATGTGAATTAATTATGAGTAATCAAATTCAAAAGTTTGAAGATTTGGAAGTATGGCAAGAGGCTATTAATCTTGCAATAGATCTTACTAATGAATTAAATAGTTGCAAAGACTATGGATTAAAAGATCAAATTACGCGTTCAGCCGTTTCTATCTCATCTAATATTGCGGAAGGTTTTGAACGTCAATCTAATAAAGAATACATTCAATTTTTGTACATCGCCAAAGGTTCATGCGGTGAATTAAGGACACAACTTTATATAGCATATAAGACAGATGTTTTATCAAAAGAAATTTTTTCAACTTATCTAGATAAAACTCATAAAATATCTGCCATGCTATATAATCTCATTAAAACCAGATATAACAATTTTTAATGACATATTGTTTTTTTCCGGTTTCCGTTCTCCGTATTCCGTTCTCCGGTATTATTAATTTGTTCCAAACCTTGCTTTGAGCAGTTGAATGGGTGAGAAATTAATGACTTTGGCCTTCTCACGAAGCTTGGCGACATTGATATAAATTACAGGAATAAGAATCAGCGTAATCAGCGTTGAGGCGATCAAACCACCAATAACGACACGTGCCAGCGAAGCCTGAATAGCACCGCCGGCTCCCCAGCCGAAGGACATCGGCAGCAGTCCAAGTACGGTAGTCAACATGGTCATGAGTATGGGACGAAGACGTAATCTTCCGGCTTCAATAACAGCCTGGTAGACAGGTAATCCCTCTTCCCGTATCATCAGGTTAATATAATCGACCAACACAATGGCATTATTCACCACGATACCGGCAAGCATTACGATACCCATCAGGCTTTGCATATTCAATGTTGTTCCGGTTAACATCATAACAGGAACCACACCGACAATGGCAAGAGGGACCGAAAACATCACGATCAACGGATCTATAAACCGTTCGAACTGACCGGCCATCACCATATAAACAAGGATAATCGCTATTATGATTGACATTCGGAAGTCTGCTGCTGCTTTTTGTTGTTCTTCATATTCACCTCCGAAGACAATGGAAAATCCTTTTGGAAGGTTTATCCCGGAAATGGAGCTGCGTATTCTATTGACCCCATCACCTAATGCCACACCACCTTTTAAACCGGCTGTAATGTAAGTTACACGCAGGCCGTCGATATGATTGATACTGGTCGGGCCCCGGGTGTCTACTTTATTAACCACGGCAGATATCGGCAGAATACGTCCATCGGAGGCCTTTATTGAAATGTTATCCAGATCCTGACTCGTCAATCGGTCATCGGGAGCCAGGCGGACCATGATCGGATACTGATCTCCCCCTTCTCGATATTGTCCGGCTTGCGTTCCGCCAACATTGGTTTCCAATATCCGGGAAACATCCTGAACCGAAAGTCCAAGTTGTGCTATTTTTTCCCGGTTAAAAATAATATCCTGTTGTGGCCGTCCTTCCCTGTCACCAACCTGAACATCCGTGACGCCCGGCACCGCCTCAATCTTTTGTTTTAATGCAAGGGATAATTCCTGAGCTTTTTTCAGATCATTGCCCCGTAATTCAATTTCGATAGCCGAATTGCTATCACCCGAACTAAAAATACGCCGTAATATCCAAAGTCCCGGCTGTGCCTGTACCCGGATGGTAGCTCCAGGTATAAGCCCTTCAACTTTCGAGCGTATTTCATCGGCAAGTTTTGTTGGTGAAATGGTCCGTTTTTTGGCGTCAACCAACGTTAGCGTAATATCGGTGTTTCCGTTACGAACATCCCGGGAAATATGCTCCACCTGATCCTTAGGAATGATAGACTTGACATAACCGTCCAATTCTTTTGTAAACTGATTCACAACGGCGATATTCGTACCTTGCGCCATTTCCAGCTGGACTTCTATTTCATCCGCATCCGTTTTCGGCGCCAGTTCAACCGGGATGTCACGGAACAACAAGGCCGTGGCGATTACCGCTACTGCGCAAATACCAAAGACGAGCCCTCTTTTGCTTATGGCTTTGCCAAGAACATCGGCATATTTATCTTCCATCTTATTCAAAAAACGGGCGATCTTCGATTTGGCGGCTATCTGATGTTTATGTCCTTCCTGTACATCCATGAAACGACTGCTGAGCATCGGTACCAATGTCAACGCAACCAAGAGTGAACAGAGTAGTGAGAAAACGATCACTAAAGCCAGCTCCTGGAATAACATCCCTGAAACACTTTGCATGAAAACCACCGGCAGGAAAATCACAATGGTTGTCAAAGTTGAGGATATGATAGCCCCTGCAACCTGCTTTGTCCCTATATCGGCGCTCTCCTTCAGATCTTTCCCGGTATGCCGGATATGCACAATATTCTCAATCACCACTATCGAGTTATCCACCATCATCCCGACCCCAAGTGCCAGACCACCAAGACTCATTAAATTCAAGGTCATTCCATTCAGATAGAGCAATGCAAAAGTCGCAATTATTGAAATCGGAATTGAGAGGGCGATGATAAAAGTAGAAGAACCGTTTCTCAAGAATAAATAGAGGATAAAAATCGCCAGGAGTCCGCCCCACATGGCCGAACTAAGTACATTACTTATCGAATTTTTAATAAACGTGCTCTGATCGCTTACCGCTAATATGGAAAGGTCGTTACGATCCTGATTGATACGTTTCACCTCATTTTTGACTTGCCTGGCAACGTCAACCGTATTGGCACCCGACTGTTTCCGGATGGCTACACGTATCATGGGTTGTCCATCGACCTGAACATAGCGTCCCAGATCAGCATAACCGTCCACGACATTGGCAACATCCCCAATTCGTATTGGATCTCCATTAACATTCGTGATAACAGTATTTCGTATCTGGTCGAGTGATTTATATTCGCCCAGACTACGCATATAGAGATCAGAAATGCCACTTTTTACATTACCAGCCGGTAGAGTACTGTTTTCCCGGGCGATGGCCTGGGTCACATCCCGCGAAGTAAGGTCACCGGCCATCAACCGGTCTCGTTTGAGAAAAACATTTATCTGCCGGTTCACACCTCCCCAAATATCAATGGTTCCCACGCCGGGTATCTGTTCAAACCGGTTCCGCAAATCGCGATCTATGATTTGGGTCAACTGCTCGAGGTTTTTTGTTTTTGAGGATACTCCCAGAATTACTATAGGACTATTATTCGGATCGAACTTCCAGATCCCCGGTGCTTCTGCTTCGAGTGGTAGGTCATCCCGTACCCGGTCGAGTGCGGCGCGAACATCATTGGCTGCTTCATCCAGATTGGTACCCTGTGCAAAACTCAGTGATACATAACTGCGCCCTTCATCGGAACGGGAAGTCATTTTCTCCACATTTGGAACACCGGCCACAGCATTCTCTATCGGTTCGGTAATAATCTTCTCCATTTCTTCCGGACCGACATTCGGATAACTCACATGTACCGTTAATCTTGGATATTCAATCGGAGGTAGTAAATCTACAGATAGATAGTAAAATCCAAGGATGCCCACAGTAATGATAATAAGATAAATCATTGCTGTAGCTATCGGCCGACGAATTGCTGTTTGGGTAAGAGACATAATATTATAACATTAAGTTAGCTGAGGATGACCGATAGGTAGAGTCTTTAGCATCATTTTCCCTGTTCATGAGAGAATCAAGTAAATCTTCCTGTTGAATTTCCTGTAAACTCATGATGCGATTCCATGTAACCGGGCGAATCCGGGCATTATTAATATTTTCCAGTAAATCCTGGCCGACCGTTATCACCCAGTCACCGCTCCTGATACCTTCGACGGCGCTAACCATAGCTCCACGGGCAATCAATTTTACTTTTATAAATTTAACCGGTGTAGCATCCGTGAGAGAGGCATCATTACCGGGATCTATCGTCTTAACCGGTTTGATTTCTTTACCAAGCGAAGATGCCACATATACTCCCGTTTCACCGGACACAGGTTGCTGGTAGAGTGCACTATTAGGTACTAACGTTGCCTGTTGACTCTCACCATAAAAAACATCAACCGATACAAACATGCCCGGTTTGAGATATTCGTCTTTGTTAATAACATCAATTTCTGCCTGTGTTGTATGTGAGACCGGATCCAAAAAAGGTGATATTCTTGATACTTTAGCAGTAACGGTTTTATCACTCTTTGTGTTATCGGTTATAATATTCACCCGCTGTCCCACTTTGATGGCATTCACCATCTGTTCTGTCAGCTTAACCCGAACTTTCACCTTATCAATATTACCAATATCAAAAAGCCGGGTTGATGGGGTTACCTGCATACCCACTTCAGCATTTCTGCGTCCCACATAACCGGACACCGGGGCCCGTACAATAGTGTATGATAAATTCATTTCGGCCTGTTGCATATTTGCTTTCGCTTGTGCTTCCTGTGCTTTAGCCATTTGAAAATTCGCCTTAGCTGATTCTAACTGGGCTTTCTGATTCTCCACTTCCTGTGCACTAACCATCTTTTGTTCACCCAATATCTTTGTACGTTTATATTGAGACTCGATTTGAGATAAAGACGCCTGAGCCTGTTGTACCCGGGCTTGTGCCATATTATACTGCGCTTTTGCCTGATCAAGTTGTTTGCGGTAATCCAGATTCCGCAAACGTACTAAAGGCTCATTTTTTTTAACCTTGTCACCGTCATTGACCAATACCCTGGTTACAGGTGCATTTACTTCAGGAAAAATAGAGACATGGTTGTCGGCAACTACGATACCGGTCAGTCGTTCCTTTAACGGTAAACTGCCATAATGAGCTTGTACGGATTCAACAGCAGGGATGGGAACACCGGATGCAGATTGATTACCTTTATTATTACCTGGATTCCCTTGCTTTGATGAACATGCCGTAAAAAAGATAAGCAATAAAGAGAACCCGAGGGTACCTATTTTACATTTCATATTGAATAAACAGTTAGAACGGGTTTTTATGAATTAGGAAGGAAAGGACTTCCCCATTTTTTATTTAAGCTAAAACGTTACGTACCTCTTGATGATCTTTTCCACAACATACCGGATTGATCATTAATTAAATATAGTGCTATTTAAATCTTATAACATCTCCATTTACAATTTTTAAACTCTTATCTGTAAGTATATATCTTTTTTAAAACTTGTATTTTCATAGGTTTTTAAACATGATCTTACATGTATCTTCCCAATGTTCATAAGTTGTTTATATATGATTTACTTAGATATCCTTTAATTATTTTACAGCAAGATTAAATCATAACGCTATATTATAAAATCACTAAATCTATTGTGGGGGCCTTATTTCTTAATTTGACCAGTTAGCTGAACACTTTTAAAATTTTTTAGTCATTATGAAAACAATAATTACGTGGACTTTATCAAACGCTCTTCGATCGGTTTATCTCATATCATTCCGATTAACAGGCTTATGTTTTTGCTTCCTTCTTTACCTGCTTATAAATACCCAACCGATCCGTGCCCAGGGTCATATTACATACAATGTATCCTTCCCGAATGCCGTACATCATGAAGCCAGGGTGACGGTCACGGTGTCACAAGCACCCAAAAAGACGCTTACATTTTGGATGAGTCGTTCATCTCCCGGTCGTTATGCCCTGCATGAGTTTGCCAAAAATGTTTATACTGTTTCGGCCACAAATGGAAATGGTAATCCATTACCAACAACACGTCTGAATAATTATGCATGGAATGTTCAAAGTGAAGGAGGTACAGTTAAAGTAAGTTATACGTTGTACGCTGATCATCCTGGCGGTACGTATTCCGGTATCGATTTAACTCATGCCCATTTAAATATGCCGGCTACCTTTATGTGGGTTCAGGGGATGGAGAACCGACCAATCACCATCCATTTCCATATTCCTGAAAATTCCGGTTGGAAAGTAGCTACACAGTTAAAACCGACCGGTGATCCTGCTGTTTTCACGGCGCCCGGTATGCAATATTTTATGGATAGCCCAACCGAACTGAGTGATTTTATGCAACGGACATGGAAGCTGTCTTCCAATGGCCATACTTATACGTACCGTATGGATATTCATCATGAAGGATCAAAAGCCGATGCTACAAATTTCGCCCACATGGCAGAACGGGTGGTAAAAGAAGAGAAAGCCATCTATGGTGAATTACCTCATTATGATTACGGTACCTACACCTTCATAGCCGATTATCTGCCCTATATTTATGGGGATGGCATGGAGCATCGCAATTCCACAATTATCATGTCTCGCCAACCACTGTCTACTCATGCTCTCAACGATTTAAGCACACTGGCCCATGAATTCTTTCACTCCTGGAACATGGAACGAATCCGTTCTAAAGCAATAGAACCGTTCGATTTTACCAAAGCGGATATGTCCAAAGAGTTATGGTTTGGTGAAGGTTTTACAAGTTATTATGATAAACTGGTCTTACGGAGAGCCGGTTTCTTTACCAATGAACAGTATGCACAACGCATGGGACATTACCTCGATTTTGTCATCAACTCACCCGGCCATACCTTCTTCAGCCCGGTGCAAATGAGCATGCAGTCCCCTTTTGTTGACGCCGCCACTTCCATTGATGCGCAGAATAAAGACAATACATACATCACTTACTATTTATGGGGATCGGTTATCGGGATGGGTCTCGATCTCACTCTCAGAACCCGTTATCATAAAACACTGGATGATTACATGCGGGCTATGTGGCATAAATACGGCCAATATCAAAAAAATGAGACCCCACAAAAGCCCTATACGATGAAAGATCTGCAAAAAACACTGGGTGAGGTTACCAACGACTCCCCATTTGCTGCAAAGTTCTTCAAAAAATATATTGAGGGCCGAAAGCTTATGGATTACAAATCACTTCTTGCCAAAGCCGGTTTCTCACTTCAAAAAGCCAATCCGGGTTCCGCTGTTATCCAATTTGGTCATGATAAATTGGAGTTTGAGAACAATACGGCTAAGATCACTTCTAACACGTTAATTGGAAGCCCGTTATATAAAACCGGGCTTGATAGAGGTGACGTTATTATTAAAATCGGGAATAATGTGTTGCATGATGTAACATACCTGCAGGCATTTCTGGCCGATCATAAACCGGGAGATACCGTAACGATTGAATATACATCCCGCGGCCATATTTACCATAAAAATATCATATTGGCAGAGGACCCCCATCTTGAACTTATTCCTTATGAAGATCTTGGCAAGTCACTTACAAACTCCCAGAAAGAATTACGGAATGGATGGTTAGGCGATAAAATTCAATAAAAAGGGAACGGATAAAAAATTATCCTGTTCATTTGAGTTGAAAAGCGCTTGATATTCGGCTCACAGGAATCAGCTTTTTATAGATTGATTGACAATGTCGGTTCTATGTTCCGTGATTTTCTTCATTCGATGGAACGGCACATACCCTTTTTAATGCTTATATAAGGCAAGATTCAAACAGAAAATATTATAAAAGGAGAAATATGGATTTATCAGATGCTAAAGTACTGGTTACCGGTGGCAGTTCCGGGATCGGTAAAGAAACAGCTCGTTACCTGGTCAAAAAAGGAGCTAAGGTCGCCATTTGTGCCCGACATGAAGAACAATTAAAGGAAACAGCAGCGGAAATTGATGCACTGCCCATCCAGGCAGATATAAGCAAGGAAAAAGACGTTAAAGTACTTGTTGATGCCACGATAAAAGCTCTGGGTGGCTTCAATGTGTTGATCAATAATGCCGCTTATGGATATTTCTCGTTGTTACACGATTTTGATCTTGAAAAATTCAACGACATGATGTCCACCAATGTAACAGGTACGATTTTAATGGCTCGTGAATCCACTCGTTATTTTATAGAACAGGAATATGGTAATATTATCAACATCGGATCAACAGCGGGAGCTAAAGGCTTTGCAGGCGGAACGCCCTATTGTGCTTCAAAATTTGCTGTCAACGCTTTAACCGAGTGCTGGCGCTCAGAACTGAGGAAACATAATATTCGTGTGATGCAGGTTAACCCAAGTGAGGTTATAACCAATTTTGCCAATACCGCCGGTCATGGTCAGAATGTGAATGAAACCAAACTGCGCCCGGACGAAATCGCTCATGTAATCACAAGTATGTTAGAGATGGATGATCGTGGTTTCATCACGGATTCAACAGTTTGGGCAACAAACCCCAAAGATTGATGCCGTGATAAGGTATATTCGGTAATTTTGGAATTCATTTACGACGGTATAATGAAAAGAGCAGGTATATTTATTCTATATAATAGTATCTAACTATATATACACCAGCTCTTTTCACCATCTTCGCTTATATCTATTTAATTTGTAATAATTGTAGATACCGTTCGCTTCCCACATTGCGCCCTGTAACAGTCACACCAACCGTATATCCCTCCAGCTCATCACCCATATTCAAAAGAGCGGCGATAGCTGCCGCTCCTGAGGGCTCAACAATTTGTTGATGATTATCCATCATAAATCTCATGGCTTTAATGACTGATACCCCGGTAATCGTTATAAATCGATCTACAACTTTTTGAATAATTGGAAAAGTGATAGTAACCGGCATCAATGTCATTAATTGATTGAAAGCGCCGCGAGGTTTAAAACTCCCCGTTTTTTGCTGGCT